>Ga0070738_10003359_pt1 | contig 21218 bp, 20 predicted proteins | sample Coa_R2_2_FD_66446 | JGI IMG/M metagenome (GOLD analysis project Ga0070738, IMG submission 66446) | Surface soil microbial communities from Centralia Pennsylvania, which are recovering from an underground coalmine fire - Coalmine... | ecosystem: Environmental > Terrestrial > Soil > Unclassified ... | reverse complement strand
CGTCGCTGACATCTCTGCGAATGCAATTCAAAATGCGCACTACTTCGAAAAAGTTCGGCAAATGGCCTACGTTGATGGCCTTACCGGCATGTTCAACCGCCGCTATTTCGATATCCGCATCGCCGAAGAGATCGAACGCGCCCAGCGTTATAACGGTTCCATGGCCGTGATCATGCTCGATATCGATAAGTTCAAGGCCTTGAACGACGAGTTCGGGCACCTGGCTGGCGATGAGGTTCTACGGCAGGTGTCTTCGGTTTTCTCCGCGCATCTCCGCAAAGCCGATATCGCCTGTCGCTACGGAGGAGAGGAATTCGCCATTATCGTTCCGGAAACCGCTGGTGACCACGCCCTTGCCGTGGCCGAAAAATTGAGACAGGTCATCGAAAGCTGCCGTTTCCCCGGCGTCTCCCGCAAGGTTACGGTCACCGGAGGCGTCGCGTCGTATCCGCAGAATGGAACGACCCGCGACGAACTGATTCGCGCTGCGGACGAAGCTCTCTATGCTGGAAAGCAATCGGGGCGCAATCGAGTCCTTCCTGCCGCAGCCCGCGTCTAAATAGCAGCGGTGGTGCGGGTGCCCTCGCCCTCTAGGTATTTGGCGTAAAGGTGGGGAGAGAATGCCCCTGCTAAACTTATTTCTTGCCTCCTCGGAAAAAATCCGCCGCCGCGAAAGATGGCGTCCCACCTCGCGACACTCACGTGGGGAAGCCGTCGGGTGCCCCACCCGTCGCGCAACGAACGGGTGGGAAGCAATCCACTCACCCGCGCATCTTCCTCATCGACTCCTTCTCCTTCATCTTTCGTGCTTACCACGCGATGGCTCGACAGCGGCCGATGTCCACGAAGACGGGTATTCCCACCAGCGCCAGCTACGTTTTCATCAACATGCTGCGTAAGCTGCGGGATGACTTCCAGCCCGAGTATCTCGCCGCGGTGTTCGACACCGCCGATCGCACCTTCCGCGACGATCAAGCGGCGGCCGTCACTTCCGTCCGCAAGTTCGATCTGAAGACGCAAAGTTTCCAGCAGATCGAATATAAGGGCTACAAAGCAAATCGTTCCGAGATGCCCCCTGACCTGGCTCAGCAGGTGCCTTATATCCGGCGTGCGCTCAAAGCCTATCGTATTCCGATCATCGAAATGCCGCGTTACGAAGCCGACGACGTTATCGGTACGCTGGCCCGCCAGGCCGCCGAGCAATCGTATTCCGTCTACGTCGTTTCCAGCGATAAGGACATGCTGCAGCTCGTGAACGACAAAGTCTGCGTGCTCAATCCGCCGAAGGACAACCTGATTTGCGATCGCGCCCAAGTCGAGGAAATCCTCGGCGTGCCTCCCGAGCGCGTCATCGATGTGATGGCGCTTCGCGGCGATTCCATCGACAACATTCCCGGAGCTCCCGGCATAGGTGACAAGGGGTCCGTCGATTTGATCCAGCGTTTTGGCTCCCTCGACAACCTGCTTGAGCACGCCAGTGAAGTCGAGAAGAAGACCTATCGCGAGTCGCTGCTCAATAATAAAGATACGATCCTTTGGAGCCGCCGGCTCGTAACCATCGACACGCACGTTCCCGTCGAACTCGATATTGACTCCATGCGTTCCGCCGAACCCGATAACGAGGCCCTGCGCCAGCTCTTCACGGAACTCGAATTTACTTCCTTGATTAAAGAACTGGTCACCGGTGTCGATCTCACGAAAGTCGACTACCGCGAAGCGAAGTCCGCGGCCGATCTCGATGCCATGCTGGCGAACGTCAGTGCCGATGCCCCTTTGGCTGTTGCTCTGGACACGAATCTGCAAGCTGCTTCGGAGTCAGAAGACGAAGAAGCCGCCGAACAGGAAGCGCCGAAAGAAGAAGTCGTCACCTCAGGTACATTCGACTTTGATTCTGGTGGCCCGTTCAAGCCATCAGTTGGCGTGAGTGCGGCAGTTAGCGGTGTGATTCCACTCCCGCTTGCGCTTTCTTCGAATCCGAACCACGCCCTTTGCGCCGAACTGAATGCGGGCGCCCCGTCTCCACCGTCGGTTGGCGGGGGTGGAAGTGAGCTCTCGTTGCGGCTGGCGAAAATTCTCTCCGATCCCAAGCTCCCTAAATCCATCCACGACCTCAAATCCGCGATGCACGTCTTCTCTGATCGCGGCATCGAGTTGCACGCTGTCGATCACGACCCGATGCTCTACTCTTACCTCCTCGATCCGACGTACTCGAGCCATCGGCTGCCGGAAGTCGCGCTGCGTCGCTTCAACCTGAAGCTCTCTGGCACGCTGCCAGAAGCTGCCGACATCACCGGCCGTCTTACAGCGGCTCTCGGCAAAGAAGTGGAGGAGGCGAAGCTCAAGAAGGTCTACGACGAAATCGACCTGCCGCTACTGCCCGTGCTTTTTCGCATGGAGCATGCGGGGGTAAAGGTGGATTGCGACGTCCTCGCCGAAATGTCGCAGCGCCTCGAGCGGCAGTGCGATGCGAAAGCACGCGAGATCTACGAGAAGGCGGGTACGAAGTTCAACATCAACTCGCCGCGCCAGCTTGGCGACGTGCTCTTCAATCAGTTGAACTTGCCGAAGCCAGTGAAATATGGCAAAGGGAAAACCATCTCAACGGCTGTCGACGTTCTCGAAGGTTTGGCCGCCGAGCATGAAGTGCCGCGCCTGGTTCTCGAATATCGCCAGTTGTCGAAACTGAAATCGACATACGTCGATGCGCTGCCCGCGCTCTGCCGCCAGGACACCGGTCGCGTGCACACCACCTTCGATCAGACCAACGCCGCTACGGGACGCCTCTCGTCCCGGAATCCCAATCTTCAGAACATTCCGATCCGCACCGAACTGGGCCGCGAGATTCGGGCGGCTTTCGTTGCGGAAAGAGGCTGCGTGTTGCTCGCTGCAGACTATTCGCAGATAGAACTTCGCTTGCTTGCGCACTTCTCGGAAGACAAGTTGTTGGTTGAGGCGTTCCGCCGTGGCGATGACATCCACACGCTTACGGCCTCGCAGGTCTTCGGGGTTCCCCCTTTGATGGTTGATGCCGAACATCGCCGCCGCGCCAAAGCCGTGAACTTCGGGATTGTTTACGGCCTGTCTGCGTTTGGGCTTTCGCAACAGCTCGGTATCGAGCCGCGGGAAGCCAAGCAGTTCATCGACGCGTATTTCGAAAAGTACAGCGGCGTGCGCAAGTTCATCGATCGCACGCTCGATCAGGCGCGCCGCGACGGTAAGGTCTACACGCTCTTTGGCCGCGTTCGTCCTATTCCCGATATCAACAGCAAGAATGCCAACCTTCGTGGATTCGCCGAGCGCACCGCCGTCAACACGCCGCTGCAAGGCACAGCCGCCGACCTGATCAAAATTGCCATGATCCGCATTGACGCCGAGCTCCAGCGCCGGCGGATGAAATCACAAATGACGCTGCAGGTCCACGACGAACTGGTCTTCGAAGTTCCCGAAAGCGAAGTGGACGAAATGCGCCAGCTCGTTAAGAAGGAGATGGAAAACGTTCACCCGCTGCGCGTGCCGCTGCTGGTGGAACTCGGCGTCGGCAAAAACTGGCGCGACATGGAATAGTCTGTGGCGAATAGTGTGGTGGCGAATGCTGTGGTGGCGCGGGCGCCCTCGCCCGCGAGTTTGTGATCACAAGCGCGCAGAATGGAGCCATTCCGTATCTTTAATAGACATAGAGCCCGCGGGTCGAAGCGCTATCGATAAATCTCCCTACGATGTCCCACCTTCAGGACGAGCACAACCAGCCTAGCTACCTCGACTTGGTACAGAATTCTGTAATCGCCAACGCGAACGCGGTAAACATTTTGTTCGGCAATGAGCTTCTTGACCCCGGGAGGGAATGGATTTTCAGCTAATGCATCGATGGCATTGGAAATACGTCTCTGGATTTCCTTCGCGAGCTTTCTGAACTTGCGCAGTGCGGACGGCGTGAACTCAATCGAGAAGGCCACGAGTGCCTAAAGGCCAAGCTCCTTCTTGATCTTCGGCCACTGAACCCTGCCCTTTTCTCTAAGAGCTTTTTGCGCGGACTTGGTGTCCATTTCGTCCTCAATGCGCTCAATCAGTTCAAGGTCTTCAATGGGCACCACTGCGGCTACTGGTTTTTTTCGACGATGCAGAACGATTCGCTCGCCGCCATAAGCCGCTCGGTTCACGATGTCTGCGAATTCCTGTCGTGCCTCGGTTGCAGTAATCTTCTTTGCCATTTGTAAAAATCGTACGTTACGTACATTCAATAATGCAAGTGGCTATCCAGCCCGCACCTGCGCCCTCACTGTGCCATAATCATCCGCTCAGAGTTCGCATCCAAGCTCTTGGACTGAATGCTGACTGCTGAGTGCTGATTGCTATGCATTTGACTTACCTCGAAGCTATCCGCCAGGGGATCTGGGAAGAAATGGAGCGCGATCCCACTGTCTTCTGCATCGGAGAGGACATCGGCATTTACGGCGGCGCGTTCAAGGTTACCGAGGGCTTCATCGACCACTTCGGCCCGGAGCGCGTGATCGACACGCCCATCGCCGAAAGCGCAATTGTTGGCGCATCCTTCGGGGCGGCTCTGACTGGCATGCGTCCGGTTGCCGAGTTTCAGTTCATGGACTTCATCGGTTGCGCCTTCAACCAGATCACCAACATGCTCGCCAAGGCTCACTTTCGCTGGGGCGCACCCGCTCCCGTTGTGCTTCGGGGGCCTAGCGGCGGCAACGTGCATGGTGGGCCCTTTCATTCGCAGAATCCTGAGACTTACTTCATGAACACGCCGGGCCTGAAGATCATCTGCCCGGCTTCGGCCTATGATGCGAAGGGATTGATCAAGTCCGCCATTCGCGACAACAATCCCTGCATCTTCTTCGAGCACAAGTATCTCTATCGACGAATTAAAGAAGATGTGCCTGACAGCGACTACACAGTGCGGATCGGCAAGGCGCGCCTCGTTCGAGAAGCGAGAGGCAACAAGACCATCGGGGTGATTACCTACGCAGCGATGGTATATGTTGCGCTGAACGCCGCTGAGGAGCTGGCGAAAGAAGGCATTGAACTCGAAGTCCTCGACCTGCGCACCATATTGCCGCTCGATCGCCAGGCCATCGCCGACGTCGTCCGCCGCACGAACAAGATCATCGTCCTGCACGAACATCCACGTACCGGGGGAATTGCCGGCGAAATCGAAGCCATCATCAACGAAGAAGCTTTCGAAGATCTCGACGGGCCCATTGTCCGCATTGCAGCGCAGGACACCCCAGTTCCGTTTTCGCCGCCGCTGGAAGAGTTTTTTCTCCCCAAAGTTGCTGACGTGGTGCGGGAAGCTCGCCGATTAGCCGCATATTAGACGCGCGCAACACGTTCCACGTTTACAACTGACCACAATACCCTCATGAACATTTGTTCACCATCTGCATAGTGCGGGAATGCATGTAACGTGCGACAATCGTTCGCAAGTTTTGTGGGAGGATCCTGAATGCGCAATTTCATCCTCGGGGTGATCATCACGATTCTGGTGATAATCGGCGGAGCGTATATCTACCTGAAGTTTGGTTTTTTTGACGTCAGTGCCGTCCCGAATCCCGGAAGTCTTGAACGTTGGGCGGCCAATATGTCGCTGGATGCCTCCGTCGATAAGCGCGCACCGAAAGGACCGAACCCCGTTCCGATGAGCGACGATGTGCTGATTGACGCCGCCAAGGAATACGAAGAGCATTGCTCCATGTGTCACGGCAGCCAGAACAAGGACGCGCTTGATTTCGGCGATTCACTCTCTCCGCGCGCACCCAATCTTATCCGCCGTGCACGTCACGATCCCGATGGCAATGTTTACTGGGTGATCGAAAACGGGATCCGTATGACCGGAATGCCGGCTTGGGAGAAGCACCTCACGTCTGACGAGATGTGGGGCCTGGTGCATCTTCTAAAGAATGTTGACAAAGTTTCGCCTGCGGTACTCGCCGCTTGGCAACAAGCGGCTGTGGAACGCGAGCACGTAATGCCGCAATCTGGCCAGCAGGCCGAACCCAATCAGCCGAACCCGAAGCCAGTCGGGCATCACTGATTTCGTCCATACCGGTAATTCGCTTCGCGCAGTCGATCCTTTGCTTCACCGGCAAGGGTCTCGGCCGCGCTTTTGCTTTCATTCGCGGTGCTCCGACATATCAGAATCCTGGGTGCTCATTGGCTGAATACCATCAGGCCGCCAGCACCCTGCACCCGCTATAATGAAATGTTTGCCCGGGGTTGGGATCCCACCCGCACGAGGACACATGCCTACTGATGTCGTCATGCCCCAGATGGGGGAGTCCGTTGTTGAAGGTACGATCACAAAATGGCTGAAAAAGCCCGGCGAAAGCGTCCAGCGCGACGAGCCGCTTTTCGAAATTTCTACCGACAAGGTTGACGCTGAAATTCCGTCGCCCGCCAGCGGTGTGCTGAAGGAAGTAAAGGTTAAGGAAGGCACTACCGTTCAGGTGAACACGATCGTCGGCGTTATCGAAACCAACGGTACCGGCTCGAGTGCTGCGGGTGCGCCCGCCAAGCCTTCTGTCACTCCGCCCGCGCCTTCGGCTCCTGCTCCGGTTGCACCGCCTCCCGCTGCTGCGCCTTCCGCACAGGCGCCGACTGCTGCTTCGGGGCCGGGAACAGAAGTTACGATGCCCCAGATGGGCGAGTCGATTGTCGAAGGCACCATTACCAAGTGGCTCAAGCAGGTGGGAGATCAGGTCCGGCGCGATGAGCCGCTGTTCGAGATTTCCACTGACAAAGTGGATGCCGAAATTCCCGCGCCCGCAGCCGGAGTGCTGCGTGAGATTCGTGTGCCGGCCGGGCAAACGGTTGGCGTCAACACGGTGGTTGCGGTGATCGGGGGCGCTGGTGCTCCCGCTGCTGCAACTTCTGCTGCCCCAAGTGTGCCTGCTCCGGCGCCCACCGTTGCTGCTGCACCTCCGGTTGCCGCGCCTGCTGCGGAAGAGGAAGAAGAGACTCTCGTCGAGGGACGGCGCATTCGCTCTTCGCCGCTGGTGCGCAAGATCGCGAAAGAGAACAACGTCAGTCTGGCCCACGTGAAGGGAACTGGACTTGGCGGACGTATCACCAAGGAAGACATTCTTAACTTTATTCAGTCAGGAGCCAAGACCCCAGCCACTGCTCCCATCGCGGCAACTCCGGGCGTGCCCACTGCTCCAACCGCGAGAGTTGCGGCTCCGGCGGCACCTTCCGCTCCGTCCCCCTTGATCGGTCAGGTCGTGCCGATGACGCCGATGCGCAAGATTATCGCGCAGCGGATGGTCGAGTCGAAACACACCAGCGCGCACGTGCACAGTGTTTACGAAGTCGACATGACGCATGTGATGAACCTGCGCGCGAAGCTGAAGAACAAATTCGAGCAAACAACTGGCAGCAAACTCACGCCGACGACGTTCTTCGCCAAAGCGGCTGTGAAAGCGCTTCGCGAGTTCCCGATCGTCAATGCATCAGTCGAAGGCGACAACATCAACTACCATCGCGAGATCAATGTCGGCATCGCCGTTGCGCTCGACTGGGGATTGATTGTGCCGGTCATCAAGCACGCGGAGGAAAAGAGCTTCCTGGGATTGCAGCGCGCCATCAGCGACCTCGGGGATCGTGCCCGCGCCAAGAAGCTTTTGCCCGATGATGTGCAAGGTGGAACGTTCACGATCACCAACCCCGGGCAGTTCGGCCAGATGTTCGGATTGCCAATCATTTTACAGCCCCAGGTTGCGATCATGGGGATTGGATCGATCAAGAAAATGCCGGTCGTGGTCCCCGATGCCAGTGGTGGCGATTCCATCGCTATCCGATCCATTTGCCATATTTCGCTCGGCTACGATCACCGCGTAATCGACGGCGCCGTGGCCGACCAATTCCTGCGTTCGGTGGCGCAGTACCTGGAAGGGTGGAGTGAGGAGTTGATGTAGTTAGCATTCCGACCACACGCGACGACTGTCATTTCTCGCGTAGCGAGAAAACCCTGTTTCTCATCTCAGCAAGGTTGAGTAGGGTTGTCTCGCTGCGCTCGACATGACGGCAAAAAAAAACTAAAGTAAATGCCGACTTAGTTTTGCTTAGCCCAGGCGCTGGCGTTGAGGCATTGCACCACGCCGTCGATCACTTTGCTCATGCCTTCCTGAAACTTGGCCGGATCGACAATGTCCTTGGCCGCAATCGCGTCCGTAATCGACAATGCCGAGCCGACAAACGACAATGCAGCCTGCTTTTTGTCGGTTCCCGATTTGCTTCCGAACAATGCCTCAATCCCGTGGACAACCGCGGGAACAAAAGCGAACGCTTTGAGTAACTTTGCCAGAAAATCCATTTCTTCTCCTTAAGGTGTGGAGCGGACATTCCTGTCCGCACCGTGTAGCGCCGGCGTTTTGCCGGCTGTTGCGAAGGCGTTGCGCCCTCCGAACATCTGTTTTCGCGATCACTTACGGGGTGTGGTGCAGCTTGAAGTAGTCAATGCCGACATGCAGTACCGTCAGAAGCGCAGCGACAAGCGTTCCGACTCCACCGGCTTTCTGAACGAACGCTTCATGCTTCTGAACGCGGGTTTCCAGTTCGTGTAACCGGCCATTGGTACCATCGCCGACGATCCAGCGCATATTCGTTTTCAGTTCCGATAGATCTGCCAGAACTTTTTCCTCGAAGCTTGTCATAACGGGTAATCCACATGGAGCAGGGTTGAATGCCGTGAATACTTCACCGGGTTCGACGCGTCATACATTCGCAGGAAGTAACTCTGAACACGAGATAGTCGTGGCAACGCGAGCAGGCGAGACGTGAAGCGGCCCACAAGGTTGCGGTCGACCGCCGGGTCCCAACCCGAATCGCTGTAGCGGACTTCGAACCCGCAGCCAGGTGGCGGTTCCAACCCCGTATCAAACATCAGGGCGGTTGAACTCACGTCCACGAGGTCGGCGAACGCGACCGCTGGAAGAACGGCCGTGGGGTGTGCGAGATGAAGCAAATCCACGCCCGACAGTTCTGCGACGCTGGCAGGAGCGACTTGAATCGCAAGCGGATCCGCAGCGTCGTTCGCAAACGCGATCCTGTATTGACTGCGGTCCCCGGCGAGGTCGCAGACGCCGATGTCGACCGAGCGGACTATCACAACGCAATTGCAGTTGCGGGAAGGCAGCTTAAGTTGCAATGTGTCACCCGGGAGAATGTCAGTTGCGCTGCCTGGTAATGTTGGGCTCCAGCAATCGTATTCTCCTGACCACGCCTGTACAGTCGAGTCCTCAAGCATGGCCAGAATGCCATTCGTGCAATCATCGAAACAGCGCGCCGCGGGCGCGGTAATGCTAACCATTGCGCCGCGGATTCCATCGTCACCGTCGCGGCGCAACGCCGAAATACTGGAGCTGTTGGCTGCTTGTGCGACGGCTCGCCTCCCGGTGCGATAGCTGGCTACGATCTTTTCACCGGCAGCGGGAACGCTTTGCGAATAGAAATTCAGTCCGCTGGTGCTGCTGAGAGAACACTCCGCTCCTTCGAGCAGGGTGCCGACAAGCCGCGTTCGAAAAGCGCTGCCGGGCAGGCAACTGCGCACCTCGACGTCGGGTGCTTTCAGAATCCGCGTGTAGGCGATTGCGCAATGCAGCGCCAGAGAGTCCGCGAGAATATAAGTGCAGACTGGCGCGACGTTCGACAGAATGCCGTCGTACAGCACAATGGCTGGTGCCAGTTGTGTTGCAATATCGTTGCTGTCGACATCGTGCACCTCCAGCACCAATCGCACGTCAGAAGCGATAGCGGCTCCGCCAATCGCGTGTCCACCTACATGGCTTGACGAATGAAAACGTTGTTCACGCCGGATGCTTTCTACCGCATACAATCGCGTTGTGAGTGCGTAGTGATGTCCGGCACCAGTTATGAGTGGCGCACCGACCACGGCTCCATTTACCAGCGCCGACACCGTGGACTGGCCGCCTGCTTCCGCGATCTGGAAGCCCGCTATGCATTGACCATCCTCCGCGTACAGTCCGCCCAGTACCCCGTTGCTCGGTGCTTGAAAGCTTACGTCGCCGTGTTGAAGCACGAGTGCTCCCGAAATCTCCAACTCCTGCGAATATTGCACCCGAGTTTCTCCGGGCTTTCCGCTGCCACCCTGGACCCACAATCGCCCGGAATTGACTGACACAAACTGTCTCGGATCGGTTACTGTCCACCAGCGTTGGTCGAGCGGCCAGACGTTGTACTCCTGCTCCAGGATCGTTCCATAACTCCCGAGAAACGGCGTTGACGATAAATAGAAGCGCAACGAGGTGCCATCGCCTTGGAAGAAATCCTTGACGTAACAATCGGCTTCGAACTGTCCGAGCGCGGTGATCTGGTTCAGCGCTTTGTCCGGGGAAAGCAGCTTCAAGCCCGCCGGTGAGAAGTTCACTTCTTTTTCGTCGAGCAGGTAGCTGCGCTTTCCAAGCGGCTCGAAGATCAAGTGGCGGTCTTGTACGCGAAACGTAGCCCGCGACAGCAAGGCCAATTGGCGAGCATGTTCGGACCATGAGTGGCGCGAACTCGCGAAATAGCTCTGTATCGTCTCCACGTTTTCTGTTGCCGAGGTGTCGAGTGGTTCCGGGCTTACATCATTCGTGAGTGAGGACAGAATCTCGCCGGCGCTCCGGTCCACGAATGCGGGGCGAGGTGGAACCAGTTTGCGATCGAGCACTACATCGTCGCTCGTTGCTTTCGCCGCGAGCCGATACTGCGGCCCGCATTCATTCCATCCGAGGTATTCTTCTTCCGGAACTCCATCAAGGTAGCCGGTGAACAGCAGCGTTCCAGACTGTGTGCTTAGCTTCAGTCGCGCTCCCGAGCATGGAACGATGAAGTTCGATCCGGCGAGGAGGAGACCAAATGTCATATGCCAGGGTGCATTCAGCTTACGGGCAATCCGCGGCAGGTTCTCCTGATCGATCCAAGCCGTGTAGTCGCGCGCACCGGCGCCGTCGAAATTGTCGATTGTCAGTTTCATTTAGGTTTTAAAAATGCAAACCACAAAGAGCACGAAGTGTTTGTCCGTCTTTCTCATCGCGATGCTTAGTGGCTTGTTAGTTGATTGGTGTAGTCGACTGCCGCGCTCGCTGCCGGGAAGTAGCTTCGGAAGCAAACCACGCGCTCGTTGTCGTTGCGATCTGTGACCGCGAGCGCCTCAAAGCAGGCGCGCAGAGTCGTGAATTCAAATGGGCGTTGTACGTCGAGAGATCCTTCGCCCGCTGGTGCAGCGGATTTAAGGATTGGATAGTGGAAGCAGATCCGTCCACCCGATTCCGGTTCGAGCACGAACAACGCAGACCATTGCTGAAGGAAACTGCCTCCCTCGCGGTCTACGAAAGCTACAACTTTCTGAGCCGATGAACCCAGTGGCGGAGCGCCAGCGAGCAATGGCTCCGACAAGATGAGCGAGTTCGTCGTCTTTTCCGCGACACGGCCAATATTGAACGTCACACGCCGGACATAGTCCCGATCACGGAGGACATTCACGGGATCGCTTACATACGCTGCGGGAATGCCAGCGCCCACGTAGCCGGTCTGCTGCGCATAATCCAGATCGACGGCAATCAGATCTCCGGGTGTGAAGGCGTCAACAGCGCCGGCGCCCAGGACAATTTCCTGCGCCGTGGAAGTCGCTAGCACAGCAACCGGCGACTGTGCGCTTCCGCCTGATGCAACGGGATCCGCATTGGGATCGACCGCCAACACGTTCATGTGTTGCGATCCGCCAGCGAGCGCCATCTGCAACTTGCCCCAGTCGGTGAACTCGAACTCGACACGGGCTCCCAGGTTCTGCCGGTAAAGTGCTTGAAGTTCGCCTTTTGCACCACCACGGACCGCGACTATTTTGGTTTCCGGAATGCGTGTGAAGTTTCTGATCCGGCCCAGGCTTGTCCACCCGGGCGGAGGCGCATCGAGATCAAATGTGCCGTACTTGGCGGGATCGAATAGCGCCGGTGTATCGGCGAGTACTGGCGCGAAGTATGCCAGCACGCGGCGCGACAGCGGGCGTAGTGTCGAACGTAGTCCGTAGCTGGTGGTCATTGCCAGTCCTCCGCCAGAAAATAGATCGTGAGTTCCGCGGCACGATGTACACGCCCCTGTTCGTCTGCTTTCGCCTTCATTGCAGGAGGTGTCCAAAAGACGTTTCGACCAAGATCGGTTACGGGCGAGCTGGAATAGTCCAACAACCTGGTTCGCGGAGGATCGCAGATCTGCAGCAGTTCCTCATCCAGTTTTGTCATCTGCCGTCCGCGATCGCCGGCACTGTCGGTCGAGCCCGCCGTCCAATAACCGACGGTGCATTGCATCTGCATGACCGGAGTTTCGGAATCGTCGAGCGCGAGCGCGAGTCCCCAATCTAAATAAAACGTATTCGGCTGATCCTCAACTGCGGTTGCCGGTTCGTTTTCGCGTACGACAATCGCCGGGCGCGTTCTGCCTTCCAGGAGCACGGTTCGTTGTGGATTCAGGGTCGCCAGTCGATCGCGCAGCGCCATATAAAAGCTGTCTTTTGCAGATTGCATTTTGCCTCGTTGTCTCAGAGCACCGCGGTTACGGTGTACAGGTATTCGGCACCGCCCGCGGCTCCCACTTGCACGGCAGCGATTCGCAGCCGCCGTTCACCAAACACGATCGCCAGCGCGTTCTGCAAGAGTTCAACCCCGGAGCTTGCGCCGGATGCTTCGATAGCGCCTTCCAGGGACGCAGCCGCGATGAATATTTCCGCACGCGTTCGCTCAGCAGGCTTCGCTGGAAGCCAACTGACGACGACCGGTGAAATCGCAAACTGTTGCGACCCGCCGGCCGGCAGGCCGAGCTCGCGGCTGTTCTCGTCAACTTGCGGCGAGCCGCTAACAATCAACTGGATCTCGACGCCGCCCACACTGCGCAGCACCGATTCCGCGGCGCGCTTCCAGATCACGCCGCTTTGCGTGACTGCTTCCGTTATCGTGTTAAGCATGAGTTATGCGACCTTCTGCGCAACATAGCGCGCCAGAAACTCACGAACCGTGTCGTCGATGAGAGAGGGAGCGAAATACTCCAGCGCCGCCGAGGAGATGGTTTGTCGCTTCACATTGAGTGCCGGTGTAGCCTGCGCATTCTTTACGATTTGTGCGCATGCGTGCTTCAGCGCACCGGGAATCGTAGCGAAACCGGCGTTGTATGTGATCTCTACTTCGTCGTACGGTAAAGCGAGGGGGAGCAGAGGAAGAGATAACTCGCCAGTGCCGGCGTCGAAGTCGATGGCGTTCACGTCGAGTGTCGACCACGTCCCAGGCAATGCGAATACGTGAGCCAGTTCTGCCAGCAAGTCGACGCCTTCGCCTTTGCGAGCCGAACCATAACGGCCCCTGGCCGCGATGACCGGTGAGGTTGCAGGCGGAACCGGCGAGAGCGGCAGGTACGACAAGCGGATGCGATGAGTGCCGTGTAACCGTAGCCGCTCCTTATATTGAGCGACACCGAGCGTCGGACGACGACAGTGCGCCTCCATGAGTGCCGAAGCGGCCGAGATCCAGGACGCAAGCGTCGTGGGCTCCAATCCGTACGTTTCGTATTCCGATGAGTCTAAATAATTCATGCGTGTTCTCGTGAGCTGTATTTGCACTCAGCGCCCAGCACTCAGCATTCAGGCCTGATCAGTTAGCGATTAGCACTTAGCATGCATCCAGGATGTTGATGCAGTACCGCCATCGAGACTCAAGGACTAAGCGCCAACTGCTAATCGCTAAATGCTTGGCTGAATGCCAAGTGCTGAGCACTGGGAGCTACCGCTGAACGGTTACCTGGTAATGTGCGTAGCTGGCACCCTTCACGACAACCGCGCCGAACTTCACGACCACGAGTTGCGACGCGAGGCTACCAGTTAATCCGAGTTGAAAGACACGGGGATTGGGATCGGTGAGCCAGTGATACTCGATCATGTCTTCGCTGACGATGTATGCAGGAAGAGTTGCTGTACCGCTGCCGGGTGTTCCCGTGTACGGGATCGTCCATTCAGGAATCAGCGGCAGTTCGCCGGCTTGAGTCGAGAGTGTCTTTACGCGAAGGCCGCCGGCAACTTCCGTCGTCGACAGAACGAGGTTGAAGTCGGTCTTCATCTCGCGATCGATCAAGTCGAGCAGAACCGGGTTGGCGTAGATTGCGGTAGGGCGCACTTCATACGAAGAGTTCGAAACCATCTGCGCCACAATCGACTTCAGTCCATCGACGATGCTGTCAGTCGTGTGAATGGTTGCGGCGTTGCCGCCTGCGGCGATCTGCCCGGCTGCGCCGTAGTATTCGGTCGTGGTGGGCGCGCTCAACGAAGTGTCGTTGCCGTTCCACAGTGCGTTGTCGTGAGTGCGCATCAGGCCGTCAACGGCGTCCGCCAGGTCTTTCGCTTGCAGGAACGCGAACTGGCTTTGCTGCGATCCGACTTCGATGTCGAAGAGGTTGTAATTGATCTGTGAGACAAGCGCCTTCAACGGTACGCTGCGCTCAACGCGGGTCGGCGCATTGACGGTAGCCACGATGTTCCGCGGATCGACGAAGCCCGCGGCCATCGAGGGTGACGCAATCGCGGTCTGCTCGAAAAAGCGCGACGGATGTCCGGTTGCCGGCACCTGGCGAACGCGTTGTCCAAACACGCCGCGACGGCGGACGATGTCGGTGATCTCTGTCTGGTAGCGGTTTACTTCGATAGCGCCTGGCCCGAGGAAGTCGGCCGCCGCATGCAAATCAAGAAACTGTGCTTTCATTTTGTCTCCGTGAACAATATTGAATTAGAAAGAATGTTTGCTGCTGAGCTGGGTGCCCCATCTCTGCCTTCCTTTGGCAGAGGTGGGACAGAACTAAATCAGCCCCGCTCGCGCCATTTCCGCTTTGATCGCGATTCGCTGATCCGGTGGAAGTCCGGCGAGCGCCTTGTCCAGGGCGGCCGGCTGCACATCGTCATCGGGACCGTTCTTGGCGAGCAACCCGCTCACGAGCGGCGACAGAGTCTTGCGACTCAAGCGCGCAGCCTGCGCCTTGAGATCCGAATTGGCGCGCTCGAGTTCGGCGACGCGTTGCTTCAAATCGCCGAACGCATTGTCATCGGTCGCGGCAGCCAGCTTGTTTTCGGGCAGGCGCTCGTCGATGGCAGCGACGATGCGCTCGACTTTCGCGGTCAGCGCTTCCTGCTGTGAATCAAAGCGCGCCAGCGCTCCTTCTAAAGAATGTGCCGCGGCACTCAGTCGCTGCAGGCTATCGGTTAATTGTGTTGCAAGGGTTTCGTCCATATATCTCCTGAATAGCATTCAGCAGTCAGCACTCAGTTGTTAGCCATCAGCAATTGGCGCTTAGCATTTATCCCGGCGCGTTGGTGGTTAGTTGGCCACAAACAATCAAGGACGAAGTGCTACTGCTAATTGCTAATCACTGTTTCACCGAATGCTGACTGCTGATCGCTAGGTGATTTCTATCCACGTCTCCCGGTACGCTGCCTTCTCGCGTCGCAAGATCGCAGCCCCCGTGAAGGTGAATTCCGATACTGTCCAGATATTTGCACTCGGGTCGTCGACGTGAGCGTCCGCGATCTCGTACGACATGCCCAGGGCGGAACGCCCGCGGCTGCGGATCTCACGGACGATCTCTGGAAAATCCTTGGCAAAAAGATAGCCACTGACTTGCAGCAACGAAGATGGGTGCCCCATACAACCCTTTGTTGGTTGTGTGGGTCTCACCGCACTTCCAGGCAGAACTTCCGCGCTCGTGATGATGCCAACTTTTCGACGCGCGTCATGACGGTCGAGCGAGGGCGCATAGTCCAGCGCCATGCCGAGTAACGAGGGAAGCGCACGATCGGTCGCGGCTTTAGTGAGCAGCACGCGATGACCGCGTGCTCCCGAGGGAGCTTTGTCCGAAGGCGTATCGATCAGTGTCAACACGCCTGCGAAAGGAATCCGGTTCGGATGCCGCGACACTGGCGGCATCTCAATCGCCATCGATTGCAGTTGCAGTCCCATGAGGTCCTTTATTGTGCGAAGGCAGAACACAAAGGCGCACGAAGGCACGCACAGGTCAGCGACCTCTGATGCCCAAATATCCTTTGTGGTGAAGAAGTTAAAGAGGCGGCAATCCACGCGCCTGACGAACTTCGTTGACCGTCAGTATGCCGCTGCGCAGCAGGATTTCCTGCAACTGCGCCTGTTCGAGTTGATTCGTCGCATCGAGGTCGGTGAAGACGAACTCCAGGTCGGTCCAGCCGAGCTTCTTAGCGATGACATCGCGCGTGAGGTGTTCGGCAAAGAGGCGTGCGGTCGGAACGATGGCGGTGTGAAATGCGTCTGCCGAAACCTGTCCGGCCGTCGAGCGATTCACATCCTGTTCGAGCCCTAAGAACATTGGCGGCAGATCAAAAGCGTCGGCGATTACCCGAAGCAGAAACTGTTGCCATTCCAGGCGCAGATCGGAATCCGTGCCTCCGGCGAAGCGCAGGACTTCAGGCTTGTTCTCGACGGAAAGGATCGGAACGCGACCTGTTCCTTCGATATCGTCCTGCCACCAGCGGATCAGGCGCTCGTGCTGGGCAGGGTCCAATCCTTGTAGCCAAAGAGCGTACTGGACCACGCTGTTGCTGGCCAGGCGCGCGGCATAACGATGCGCTCCGAGAAATTCGTTGACGGTCTCGAACGCGACTTCCAGCCGGCCCAAGCCGAACGGCGTGTGCGTACGTGGGTTCAGCCGGATGTAGACGAGCTCGTCGTCGTTGAGCGTGATCTGGCCGTCGGGGCCGAATTTGCCGGTCACCTGGACATAGCGTACCGAACTCGGCTGGCCATCCCAGTCGTCCTTCATGCGGATGCTCGCGCCATCGACGGGCCACATTAGTAAGGGATGCAAGCTGTCTTCGGTGAGGTCGACCTCAATGGCCCCAAAGCCGCCGACGATCACGTCCTCCAGAACCTGTTCGGAGAGCGAACGGAAAGAATCGTCAGGGTTCGGCGCGTCGAAGTTCTCGGTGAGGATGCGGATGCGCTCTGCCCCATCCGGCAGCGTAGCGAGATCATGACTCTTGCGCGGCTTGATTGCCCAGCTCATACCGGCAACACGGTCTTTGATCGTGTTGATCGCCTTGCGCGCAATGGGCGTCTCCGCAAAGCGACGCAGGTTGGCCGGTGTCGGCTTCGGCAGCACGTCCGCGCGCACGGAGTACGTGTTCAGGATTGAGGGCAGCGGGATGGTGCGCCGCTTCACGTTCTTGTTGTCATTGGAGGCGAACACACGTCCGCCCAGTCGGCGCATGGCGCCGATTACACGATTTGTTGTCATGAGAAGAATTCCGTTAAGAGTAATCGCTCAATGTATGACCATTCCGACCAGCCAGAGAAAGCTCAGCCATGCTCCAGTGAGAACGAGCAAAATTAGAGAGAGGCTTCGCCCGGCAAAAGCGGCTAGAGCCCCGACAACTGCCAAAGGCATTATGTATTGCCCAACTTTGTTTATGACCAACCATTCTTGAAGGTATTCAAGATGAGCACGCACAAAGTACGTGTGCAATGCCACAAGTCCAACCAACGCAAGACATAGCGCCACTACTGCGAAGCGGAATGTTATCAGGCGGGCACGAGATAACAGCGTTGGCTTGAATCGCCACCATGCAATCCATATCAGAATCGCCGGAATGACGTTCTGCAGAGGGTAAATGAGAACTCTAAGCATCAAACGCGAAGCTCCATGCGTGCCAACTCTGCTAGTTCTCGCAGGCTACTCGTCGCCGCAATGGCAATGCCGGAAGTCTCGAGCGTGTGCAACGAGAACAGCACTTCTTCATTACTGCGATCGAGATCGTCTTCCACAATTGCCGTCAAGGCTGTGCTCGCTTTTTCGAGCCGTTGAATACCATCGCGCAATGCAGGATAGCTGAATGCCAGCACTTTCGCAGTATTTGCATCCGACTCGATCGAAACCGCCTGAAACAGCTTGATGACGCCGTTCGGACGGTATCCGCAATCGATCTTCAGCGGATCGCCCTTGTGGGTATACTGCGACGCTGCGATCTGCTTCTGCATCAGATCCCAAACACCGCTCGCCTGGAACGCCTCACGCATTTGCGCATGAATCACCATGCGGGCGGAACGATCACGTCCGGTCGCCCTCGCGGTTTGCAGATATCGTTCCACGAGCGACGCAAACTCTTGTTCTGGCATCTCCGTGTGTACGGCCATCTTCGGCGAAAACTCTAAGCAAGAAGACCAATAACTGTCCAGTTTGCCGAGCAGATAATCCGCATCGTCGACATTGGAAAGCAAAGTCGGCAGATCGGTTTCGAGTTCCTGCAGCATTTCGAGGTCGATGGCCGGATCGAGACATCGCAACCGTCGCCAGTCGCGGGTCATGCGCACCGAAATGCGAGGTGGCCCGGACTCGCGCTCTTCCCGGAATATCAATGCAATGTTTACCGATTCGCCCTTCACGAGATCGGGCACATATCGCACTACGCGGCAGTCGCATTTGTGCTCGCCAGCCATCGTCTACGCCTCTCCCGGTTGCATTACGTTCAGAAGTTGCATCTCTCTGGCCTGGCTTTCCTTGATACCCCAATTCACAAACGGATCACGCGTTGATTTGCGGAAGTCGTCGATCAGGCTGCGCACTCGCGAGCGGCGCCGGTCGAGGTCTTGAACCAGCCTCTCCAGGGCGTCCAGGTCATTGTCATACCAGCTCGGCGGCATGCCTTCGACGCACGCCCAGATGCGATCGATCGCCATTTCTTCCAGGTTCGTCAGCCAAGGCTCGAACGAATCCCAGCCGCGAACGTTGAGGTAAACATCGTTGCGCAGATAGACTCCGCGCAGCGGCGAATCGGGCCAAGACCACTCGCCGGCATTAAAGCAATAGCCCTGATCGATGAAAGTGGCCTGGTACTTCTTTTCGCGATTCTTCTTCCAGAATGCAGCCTGGCGGCCGTTGGCGTTGCACGTCCACTTATCGAACGCCAGAATTCCGGCGAAGTCCTGCAGGTTGCGAATGCGCGTCAAATACGTTTCCGGCAGATAGTCGAAAATTCTCCCTTCCAGCGGATCGATGACATATCGCGATCCGAACTGTAGCCCCGGCTGGCAGGGAATGATGTGACCTGCCATTTCGATTCGCAACTCCGGCGAGTTCTCAACCAGCCACTCGCTTACTTCGACGATATCAACCGCCGGCACCGGAAGCCCGATTTGTTCCGCCAGCCTGGTCGCAAAGAAATCGTTGGCCAGCACGCGCAGGTGCTGCGGATTGTTCTGAAACTTCACGACGTAAAGGAAGCCATCGGCAGCGCGCATCAAGTGTGCCTGTGCGCCGCCGCGCATCTTGCGTATGTGTTGGACCGCCTTGACTGCCAATGTGTACCCAAAACCCCGTGTGAGATGGGGAATCCAACCATTGTCGGCGGTCGGTGAACAAGTCTCTGTAGCGATGATCACAATTCGTCGTGACCGTTCTCTCCAACTACCCTTACGCCCAAAAAGAAGGCTGGAGGGTGGAGTCGCCCAAACGCGCACGAGAGATTCAATCGTCCTCTCAAGTGACTCGAATCGCCCCACTCAAGCCAACAGAAGGCTTGAATGGGGCAGCAGCTCACCTGTACATGTCGGCAGCTGTCCAAGAAGCCTGAACGGGCAATGCCGGCCTGGCTTCGGCACGGGCCGCGAGTGCGATTGCCATTGCCATGACGCAATCATCGTGTGCACCCGCGGCAGCTCGCGAAGAACCGTCGGCATGGCGCACGAAACTGCGGCACTCGCGCAGCAGCCGCGGACTGCAGACTGCGTTTGGGTCTCTCGCAATCAGGATCGCAAGTTGTTCGATCATGGCTGGCCGAGTCGCGACGCTGGTCAGCCAGCCCAACTGATTACCCTGGCTGAACAGGTTCGGGTACCGTGCCGCTGTCAGATGCGCCAGGACAGCGTGTCCGTGATTGTTGCGTTCAACGACGATCAGCGCGTCATTGTATTCGTGCCCGAGTCCGACGACGCGGCCGGCCAACTCAGCCGGCGTGAAGTATCCATGCAACTCGGCGCACTGCATGCCGTTTTTGCGGCTGATCACCTGCGCGCAAGCATAATCGCCTTCGCTGCCGCCTCCGGCCGGATCGACTCCGATGATGTATTGATGCCCTTCGGCGGGCGGCCACCACGCGACGAACCGCCCGCCGTCACGCGACTCGAATACGCCACCTTTATTGATGTCCGAGTCGCAACTCCGCAACCTGAAATCAATCTTGTCGACGTCGAAGACACACTCGCCGCTCGCCAGGAAACAACTCTCCGGATCTTCGGCGAATTCCTGGCGTGCGAGGCCGCGAAAGTTGGCGCGAATTTCACGTCGATACGCGATCTGACCTTCGTCCAAGGCGTGCCGCAGCATCAGCTCGCGCTCCTCTTCGGTCGGATCGGCAATGCCGACGTCTCGCCGATATCCCTTTTCCAGCCACCACTGCAGGAAGTGACGCGCATAGCCGGTCTCATCGGCTCGGTGCCATTCTTCGTAGAATATTCCGCCCACACCGTTCGGCGTGCTTTCCAGCGCAATCTCGCCGGTTGGGCGGACGGCCGCACGCAGAGAGATCAGCGCCTCCAATCCCGTGTGCCCCCACCTGCCTATCTCCGAGCAGTGCAGGTGCGAGATGGTGATGCCGCGCCCGGCGTTGGCGTCAGCCGCGCTCGCCACGCAGTACGTGCTATCGAGCAGCGGGAACGTCAGCTGCCCGACGTTACATCGCGAAGTGGCGAGCGCTCCCTGGCGCAACCAGTCAGGCAAGTTCTCCTGAAACCGATGTACCATGCGAAAGATTTCTTCGGCGGAACGCTGGTCGTGCGCCACCTGGACCACCACCGAACCGGGGGTCGTAATGGCCGTAATAAAATATCGCGCCGCGACGTAGGTTGTAATCCCCAGTTGCCGCGCCTTCAAGATAATGTTGCGTTGCTTCCAACTGTTCGAGATCTGGCGTTGCGAATCGTTTAATTCCAGCGGGACAAGCAGTCCCGCCTTGTTGCGAATGCGCAGCAGCACGGCGATCAGCCAATCGCAGACCGAAAGACCTTTCAGCCGGCTCGGACGAAGATTCAGGATCGTGCCAAGCGCGATCAGGCACTGCAGGTCTCGTTGAATTGGTGTGGAAGCCGGATGCCCGGGTTGTTCTCCGGACGAGGAATGCTTACGTATTCTTACCTGGATGCGGCAGGGAGCCGCCA
>Ga0070738_10003358_pt1 | contig 21223 bp, 17 predicted proteins | sample Coa_R2_2_FD_66446 | JGI IMG/M metagenome (GOLD analysis project Ga0070738, IMG submission 66446) | Surface soil microbial communities from Centralia Pennsylvania, which are recovering from an underground coalmine fire - Coalmine... | ecosystem: Environmental > Terrestrial > Soil > Unclassified ... | reverse complement strand
CTTTCCGAATGATTATGCTTCAGTTAGAGTACCCCTAACATGGACATTGCAACGCACTGGAACCACCTCCATAACGAGCCCCGGTTTCGCCCAATCTATCCGAGCGATCATGCTGTTCGATTTATGATGGCGAACCGTGGCATGTTGGAAGGTTCCACTCAAGTGCGATTTCTTGATATCGGCTTGGGCGCTGGCCGGCATGTAAAGCTTGCTGCGGAACTGGGGTTTGCAGCTTTTGGGGTCGATATTTCCTTTTCAGGCCTGACCCATGCGCGGCAGCGTTTACTTGAAGCACATGATCCATCGCGCCTTGCCCTATCGTCTTTTCGTGCTCTTCCTTTTCCTGATCAATGCTTCGAGCTCGTGATGAGCTTTGGCGTTTTCTACTACGGCACTGCTGAAGATATGCAAAAAGGGATTGCGGAAGCTCACCGCGTGCTGACGCCAAAGGGAAAATTATTCGCAGTACTGCGCACTACGCAAGATTTCCGCCATGGCAAAGGAGAATATATTGCGCCAAACACTTTTCGTCTGACAATATCCAAGACCAATGAGCTGGGCACAGTTCAACATTTTCTGGCAATTCACGATGTTCCCGACTATTTTCGTGCTTTTCGGAATGTCGTGTTTGAAAAGACGGAGACTACGACGGGACAACGCACTCAACTCCACTCTGACTGGTTGATCACGGCTGAAAAATAATTAACCATCCGTTGCAGAAACCCTGGAATCCAGCGCCTCCGGCGAGAGGGGCACGCCGTGTCCTCCCCGCATGACGCCCGGCGAATCCGGGCCGACATTAAAGAACAGGTCAAGAATGCAGGCATAGGGCAGAAATGGCGGAAACATCTGACGGTATTCCGGATGCATATAGTTTTGGAAGGTCAATTGAATTCCACGCTCGCGCAATACTTCCCGTTCCAGCAATAGATACGCGGCTGACCCAATCGGAGAAACGTATTCTTCGGCGCCAAGGTGATTGCAGATATTCGCCAACAATTCGGTGCGTTTGCCTTCTTGCTGAAGCTGCGATGATCGGATCAACCGGGAACGAATGCCGAGTAACTTTGCGCACCACTCAATCAATCGTATGTTCAGATCAGCCAATTGAGATCCTGCAGAATCCAGGATAGAAATCAGTTCCCCAAAAAACGAGGTGAAAAACGGCGCACGACGATAATTCAGTTCGATGGCGCGTAAGTGATCGCGCCAAAAATCGGGTACACGGATTTCAACATCCTGAATTTTTTGTTCTAAGCGTCCGCGAAAAATTACTGGAACAGTAAGCCATTGCAAGCCTGTCGGAGTTTTAATTCGATTGCGCTGCTGCCAGGATTGTTTCTCAAACTGCACATCATCAAGAAAAACAAACGTGTCCACCTGATCCATCAAATCGAAATAACCAATCCAAGGCAGATACGTTGGTTGGGAAATCGCGACTTTCATGAACGAATACTTCCGCTTGTATGTTGAGTTTTGTTTTGTGTATGGTCTTTCACTGCCAAAAGTTGCTCGACGACGCGCATAGCGCCTAACCCATCGACGAGTGCACGCCCGTTCTTGGCCATTACCTCACGCAATTTGTGCTCTCGTAGAATCATGAATTCACGAAGGAATCGTTCCTCCAATTGAGTATGGGATGAAGGACCGATATCCATGGCGGCATGACATTTCGCTAGGCGCGCCAGTAATCTTTCGTCTTCCGGGCCGCGAGTACAACAAATGACCGGGCACCCCATGAACATAAGTTCCCATATAGAGTTGCCAGCAGCGGTTACCGCAACATCTGCCCATGCCATCCATTGCGGCACACTACTAGCATCTTTGATGAGCTTAAATTTGGAGGCGGAATGCTTTTGTAGATAATCCAACTTTTCAAAGTGCGGGTTGCTGCCACCAACGAGCACCGCCACTTCTAAATCTTGCAGCCCACATTTCTGCAAAGCATTCATTATGCGTAGGGATAAATTTTCTGGATCGCTGCCGCCCATGGTTACCAGCACTTTCAATAGCCCATCCGCCGGCTCTCTGGCGGCAAATTTCCAGGATGTGAATTCACGTCGTAGAAGAGCGTACCGCGGGCCGAGCAGTAGTGTGGCATGTGGACCATAATTACCTCGCACTTCTCGCTCGTCCGACACATCCGGATTTAAGAGAAAGTCAGCTGACTCACATACGCTTGTGTTGTGATCGGCGATGATGAGGAATCGCAGCCCAGCAACTTTAAGCGCCTGGCAATACTCTTTGCCAAAATGATAACCATCCACGATCAACCAATCTGCATTTTGTGAAAGCGCACATTCCACAAGACTTTCAGCATCGTGCGCACTTCCCGGAGTGCTCGGTATGGAGAAAATTTTGATTCCCTCTTGATCGAGTCTGCTTTCCACTGATGGCGTGGATTCAGCCATGGCATACGTCACCTCACCGCCGGCATCTTTCCAAGCCTGCGCAATAGCCAAGCAGCGCATTACGTGGCCCGTGCCGCGTGGAACGCTCGCATCGGCGCGTATAAGCAATGTCTTCGTGACCGGCCTCATGACTTAACTGACTTCTGAACAACTTGCGCATTCCACGTCATAAGATCTGGCCTGTGTTTCATCAAAGCGACGATCTCGCGCCAGGTAAAAGTGCAATTGCCCTTAAATTCGCGGGCAATTTCGCGTAGCAGAGTTAGGTCGTCAGGAGTATCAAGCGTCCAGCGATACTTCTGGCAGTCTAACTCGCTTTTAAGAGTGGCCAGCCGGAACAATTCCGGATGCTGATAAAAGTATGGAGTTACATGCTCGCGCTCATGAGGTTGAGACGATTCCAACCAACCGCGCTCCAACACAGGAAAAGTAAAAGCTTCGACATCCGTCCCACGGGGAATCGTCGCTGGTACATCTGTCGCGGAATAATCGGCTTCTTCACGTCGTAGAAGAGCAATGGTTTCGTCAATCAATTCAGGATCAACGAATGGACAATCGGCAGTTATACGAACAATAATATCCGCTGCACTGGATCGCGCTGCGTGGTAGTAACGGTCCAACACATCATCTTTTGACCCGTGAAAACATTGAACACCGAGACGCTTGCATTCATTCTCAAGGACATCATCTTCGACTTGCGTGGTTGTAGCAATGATGATGTCGTGAACCAACTTGGACCGGCGTGATCGCTGAACTACGCGTTGTAAAACTGTTTCTCCGGCCAAGTCCAGCAAGACTTTCCCCGGCAGCCTTGTGCTGCCCATCCTCGCCTGGATGATGGCAACAGTCTTCATCCGAGAATCGGCTTCCCTCTTCGCTTCTTCAAAAGAAACATGCAATCAACGTTTGTATCCTGCAGATAGTGCAGCTTCTCACTACCAATTAATTCGAGCTCCGGATACTGTTCCAGATATTTCTGTGCATAGTCCATTTTCCATAGCAACCGCTCGTGACCGCGATAAGTGACTTCTTCGGCTTCGGGCGAAAAATACTCCAATCCCCAAATGTATGAACTGGAACAACGCACAATTTCTGCAAGTGCAAGCGCGAGATCGTCCGGAGCAATGTGAATCAGCACTCCGGATGTAAAGACTAGATCAAAGTATTCGTCGGGGTAGGGGATTTTGAACGCCGAAGCCTCCGTGAGCTTCGCATTCTTCAGACGGGTTCGTGCTTGCTCAAGCGCATAAGGCTGTATTTCAATCCCATGAAGATTTCCAAAGCCCATGTGTTCCAGTAAAAGCAACTGATTCCCGATGTTGCAGCCAACCTCAAGGATTCTAGCTTGGGCTGAGATTTTGGCGAGAAAGCGTTCATTCAGCTTGCGTCGTGAGACGTCATAGTTTTTCAGATAAAGAGCATCGAGTTCATCCGGGGAAAGTACATTTCGGTCCGTATAGGCCCTTCCAAATTCGCTCGTCCATTGCTTAATTTGCGCAGTTTTCATCCGTCACAAACCTGGAATTTTCCGATTATGGCTCATGAACAAACGCCGCAGCCACTTTCGTGACCGCCAAGACGACATCCGCTACATCCTGGTCGCTCATGCCATGAAACATGGGCAGGCTAATAAGCCGATCATAAGCCCTTTCGGCAACCGGATATTCACCTCCGCGGTAGCCAAATCGCTGCTGATAATAGGGATGCAAATGAACTGGAATGTAATGCACATTCACGCCTATATTTTCCGCTCGCAGCGCTTTAAAAAATTCACCACGACTCGCTGTTAACTTTTCCAGATCAAGCCGAATGGGATAAAGGTGCCACGCGTGTCTTACTTCGTCGCGCACGTTTGGGACCATGACCCCAGGCACTGCCTGGAACGCGGTTGAATATCTCTTCGCAATTTCCCGGCGTCGCGCGAGATTGGCGTCGAGTCTTTGCAATTGCGGTATACCCAGAGAACAGGCGATATCCGTCAGCCGGTAGTTATATCCCAGCACTACCATTTCATAGAACCACTGGCCTTTCGCTTGTCGGTCCCGCGCGTCACTGCTGATTCCGTGGTTACGGAAGCACCGCAAGTTTTCTGCAAATTTCTCGCTATCGGTCGTGACCATGCCGCCTTCCCCAGTGGTCAAATGCTTCACGGGATGAAAGCTGAACACTGTCATGTGGGCAATACTACCGACAAAGCGGTTCTTGTATTCCGCTCCCAGCGCGTGGGCAGAATCTTCAATTACCGTTAGATCATTTTCTTCTGCAATCTTTAGAAACGACTCCAACTCTGCCGGGTGACCAGCATAGTCCACCGGCAGGATTGCCTTGGTGTTTCGGGTAATGCGAATGCGAACCTGATCGGGGTCAAGGTTCAAAGTGTCCGCATGAACATCGGCAAAGACAGGCGTTGCTCCCTGATACAAAATGCAATTTGCCGTGGCCGCAAAGGTCAGCGGAGTCGTGATGGCTTCATCTCCCTGCTTTAAACCGGCAGCAAACACAGCCGCGTGCAGCGCAGCGGTTCCAGAACTGAAGCTGATGGCAAATTTTGCGCCAACCTTGGCTGCAAATGCTTCCTCGAACTCCGCAACTTTGGGGCCGGTAGTAAGCCAATCAGAACGCAGCGTCGCGGCGACCGCGGCGATGTCCTCCTCGGTCACTGTCTGCCGTCCGTAGGGCAGAAGAGTTGAGCGAACAGGCTTTCCCCCAAAGATGGCTAATAGTTCTTTCGCCCCAGGGATCACTGCCATATATCTCTCAAACTCGCGCCTGTTGTTCACGTCTGTGTTGACGTGTAGAGTGCGGTTTTCCAGAAGAGGAAGGCGAGGAATTCGACGAGTGAGTGCTTTTTACTCCAACCAGGGTACAAAGTTCTTCAGCGGTAAGCCATCGGGAATTTGTGTCACTAGCATAGCGAAATCCGTCGGGAAGTGGCTTGGCATCCGGCCAATTCTTGTTGCTCCACCAGGAGTGTGCCGGCTGAATCACAAACATATCTTCGACCTCGACAGTGTTCCGGGCTTCGTCTTCCGAAACCAATACTTCGTGCAACTTTTCGCCGGCGCGGATGCCGATAAACTCAACTTCACACTCGGGAGCAACGGCTTGGGCCATGTCTACCAGCTTCATGCTGGGGATTTTGGGAACAAAGATTTCGCCTCCATGCATTTGCTCAATGCATTGAACCACAAATTTCACTCCCTGCTCCAGAGTTAACCAGAACCGCGTCATGCGCGCATCCGTGACAGTAATCTTCCCTCGCTGCCGTTGCTCCAGGAAAACTGGGATTACGCTGCCCCGGCTGCCGACAACATTTCCATAGCGCGCGCAACTGAAGCGGGTCTGTTGTGCCCCGGCATAAGCATTGGCTTGCACAAACATTTTTTCCGCGCATAACTTTGTAGCGCCATATAAATTGATCGGATTTACGGCTTTATCTGTACTCAGCGCCAAAATTCGCGAGACGCCGCAATCGATCGCGGCATCAATCACATTGCGCGCACCCATGATGTTGGTTTGGATTGCTTCAAATGGGTTGTATTCGCATGCAGGAACCTGCTTGAGGGCCGCCGCGTGAACGACAACAGTAACGTCTGAAAATGCGCGTTCCAGTCGCTGCGCGTCGCGGACATCCCCCAGAAAATATCGCATGCTGGGGTGGTTCATTCCCCCCGCTTGCATGTCGTGCTGTTTCAATTCATCGCGGCTGAAAACGATGAGTTTGCGCGGGTGATAGTCGCGCAGCATGACTTCGACAAATTTTCTTCCAAACGATCCGGTACCGCCTGTCACTAGTACCGATTGCTCGGACCAATTCATTCCCACCCCCACTTTCGTGCCTGTAACTGCTCAGTATAGCGGCTCTGTGGAACGCCATCCCACACTTCAGTCACTTGAACCAGCAAGATTAAGACTGCTCCGCTTGCGTTGCAGTGTTAGAATGTGGCAGTTCTCCAGACTTTAAGATTGTTTAGAAGTCCTGCTCGAGGCTGGAGTAAAAAAATAGCGTTTCGGGGAGCTTTACCCTGGCTCGGTTTCTTGGGAGCTTATGGACTTAAAACCTTTGATCAGAACTGAAGGACAGCTTCTGCCCAACGTTCAATCGTCACATACCTTCCCTCCCCGACAACCCTCATGGCCAACCTACGCCAACCAAGAGTCGATCGTCCGCGAATACGCGCGTGTACTCATCAAGCGAAAATGGATCATCATCATCAGTTTGGCGGTGATTTTCGGTATTGTGGCCGTAGCAACGCTGCGCACCACCAAAGTCTATGAGGCTGTGGGCAGCATCGCCATCAACAAATCCGACCCGGTGATTAACTTCAAGGACTCTGCTCCCTCCGAAGATTATTACGATCCTACCGATCTGGATACTGAAGTACGCATCCTGCGCAGCGATCTTCTTGCTTTGCAGGTGATTCGCCAGCTTAATCTTGATAAACCTGCCGGTGGGGTCGCTAAAAAGTCCGGCCTTTCACTCACCACCGAATCTCTTGATCCGGACTCCCCGCAGACTTCTGCCGCGCTCGGCGCTTTCAAATCGAGCCTGCGAGTTTCACTCATTCCCAACACACGCATAATCGAAATCGCCTATCGCAGTCCAGATAAGAATCAGGCTGCGCGTATCGTCAATACCCTCGCGAGCACCTATGTGGAGCAGAATTTTAAGACCCGGTTCGAGTCCACAATGCAAGCTTCCGACTGGCTCTCCAAACAGCTTGTGGACTTGCAGATGAAAGTGGAAAGCTCTCAGGAAAAATTGGTCAAGTATGAAAAAGAGCACGAAATCCTAGGAGTGGATGAGAAGCAGAATCTTACCACTACAAAGCTCGATGAACTAAACCGGGACCTGACCGCGGCGGAATCCATGCGCATGGAAAAAGAATCGGTCTATCGGATGGCCGAGGCTGGCGGCGCCGACTCATTAAATTCTTCTACGGCCAGCTTGCCTTCAGGGGCAACCGGAGATCAGACCTCATTGCTCGATAAGTTGCGCGACCAGCAAGCGCAACTAAAAATACAAGCAGCCCAGTTAAGCACTCAATTTGGGCCAGCGTATCCGAAATTGGCACAAATCAGTAGTCAACTCAAAGAGCTGGACGTACAAATTCAGGCCGAATCCAAGAAGACCATTGCTCGCATGCGTAGTGATTATCAGGCCGCGCAGCAGCGTGAGAACCTTCTCCGGGGTGCATTAGACAAGCAAAAGCAGGAAGCCAATAAGCTCAATGAGAGCGCTATCGAATACAACTTGCTCAAACGGGACGTGGATACCAATCGGACTCTTTACGAGAGTCTGCTCGAGAAACTAAAGGAAGCAGGCATTACCGCCAGCCTGCGATCGAACAATTTCCGCATCGTAGATCCGGCGCGCATTCCGGGTGCTCCGGTCGAGCCCAACATCCCGCGAAATTTTTCTCTTGCTCTGGCACTCGGACTTAGTACCGGTATCGGGCTGGCGTTTTTGTTCGAAGGACTCGACAATTCGGTCAGGACTCCAGAGCAAGCCCAGGCGATCTCCGGGCTCGCTTCACTAGGAATGATCCCGTTAGGATCCCGGATCGTCACCGAGTTTGAAAAGAAACCGCGGCTCGCTCTGGGTTCTTCAAAAGAAGCGGTAGAACTGGTCACACAGGTGCGTCCGCAGTCTCGCATGGCGGAGTCCTACCGTGCACTACGCACTTCCCTATTGCTGACTTCCGCTGGCACACCGCCGAAAACAATTTTGATTACAAGTGCCTTGCCCCAGGAAGGTAAGACTACGACGAGCATTAACTGTGCGGTCGTACTCGCACAGAAGGGGTCTCGCGTCTTATTGATTGACGCCGACCTTCGCCGTCCCGGCGTGCATAAGACTCTCGGCATGGGGCCTTGCACAGGCTTGAGCAACGTGCTCACCGGCAGCGCCACTCTGCAGCAGGCGATAGTACGATCCAATATTCTGCCGAGCCTGTTTATTCTTCCCGCTGGAACTCCGCCGCCGAACCCTGCGGAACTTCTTGCTTCCTCAAATATGAAGGATGTCCTGTCTGAATTGCGGGAAGAATATGACCACATCGTCATTGATACTCCGCCTACACTCTCCGTGACAGATGCCGTCATTATGGCGACGCGCGCGGACACAGTTGTGCTCGTAATCCGTTCCGGTCAAACGACGCGCCAGGCTTTGCAGCGCGCTCGCGATTTGCTGGCTCAGGTCAACGCACGAGTTGCCGGCGTATTGTTGAATGCCGTCGACTTGAGTTCGGCAGACTATCGCTACCACTACGAATACCAAGGCAAATACGGCGACCGGTATTACCAGGAAGATCCCATCACGCCAGCGGAACCAATTTCTAAAACTGTGGCTCCCGGTCTCTAACGCTCTAAAGTAAGTGTACGATTCATAGCTTACAGACATGCAGATTCCCCTCCCCACGCCCATCAGGAAATATTCATTCCTGTTGATCGTTCTGCTTACCGCGGGACTCTATGTGTATTGGTGTGGCGCAGCCTGGTTCGCCGATCATGCCGCGACTCAAACAACGGTTCAAGGTTTAACGACCGCCGTACATCTTGAACCAGGAAATGCCGATTATTACTACCTGCTTGGCCGGTATTACTTGCTCGCCGAACAATCGCCTCAGCAGGCATTGCCATTGTTTCTGAAAGCGGCATCTCTCAACCCGCATCGTGCAGAGTACTGGTTCAGCCTCGCTAACACGTATCAACTTTGGGGCGATTTGGCTTCACAAAAATCCGCGTTGGAGCATGCTGTTCAGGTTGATCCTACGACCCCCAATGTCGCTTGGGAAGCAGCCAATTTCTATTTAGCGCAGGGCGATGTCGAACAAGCTCTTCGTGAATTTCGCGTCGTATTTAAAAGTGGTTCGTATCGCATTACAGATTCAATCAGGCTCTGCTGGCAAATGCATCCGAACGTGGACGACTTGCTGAAGAATGTAATACCGCCCAACCCTGGAATTTATTTCACTTTGCTCGACTACCTCATTTCTATTCATGAAAATGGGGCAGCAGCACAAGTCTGGAGTCATCTCATACTTCTTAACCAGCCTCTGGAACAGCGTCATGTATTTGAATATGTGCGCTATCTATTGACTACGCAGGACATAACCCAAGCCAGCCTGGTCTGGCAGCAGGCCGCAAATCTGGCGGATCTGTCAGCCTATCAACCTTCGCCGGACAATCTGATTATCAACGGCGATTTCAGCCTCGACATACTCAACGCGGGATTCGGCTGGCATTATGAGGAAGTTCCCGGAGTTGAATTAGCTTTCGACCCTACACAGTCTCATACCGGCCACCGCTCTTTGTCTATCGCTTACGATAGCTCTGGACTTGAAGATTCAGGCATAAGTCAACAGATACCAGTCCAACCGAACATGACCTATGAATTCTCCTTGCATTTCAAAGCCCCCGACATGCAGGGAGCAGGTGGCCCACAATTTCTGATTGAAGACGCGCTGACAGGAGCGCAATATCTGGCGTCAGACGATTTAAAAGATGCTGATTTCTGGAAGCAAGCCGGCGGAACATTCACGACCGGCCCAAGTGCGCGCTTAATTACATTGCGCATCCGCCGCGTTCCCGCAGGCAGTCCCATACGCGGCAAACTTTGGATTGACGGATTGCGTTTAAAACCCAAGCCTGAAGCGAACTCTGAAAAGGAATCGGCAAAGAAGTTGGTACAATCGCCGGAGAAGCATGAGTGAAGATATCCATTAACACCCCGGATGAAGCACTTACCGCTTCTTCGCGCTCGCAGCCCGGCACGATGGACACCATCATCCTCTGCGGAATTTTTGCAGTTTTGTTAAGTGCCCCACTCGCATTTGGCGCTGTGCAGCTATGGGCGAGGTTTGCGATGGAGAGCTCAGCAGCTTGCCTGCTCGCAATTTGGACATTTCAGCAAATTATATCTGGAGAACTTCGAGTACACGATAATCCTGTATTCACGCCGATGCTGGCTTTTGGGGCCGTGGTTGCGCTGCAACTTACGTTTGGGTGGACATCTTACGCATATCAAACTCAATTACACCTTGCTCTTTACGCGGCATACGGCGCTTTCAGTTTTCTTCTTGTGCAATGCTTGCGCCATACCCGCCAAATTAAATTTTTCGCGGCCATCTTTACCGGTTATGGCGGGGCGATAGCCATGTTTGCCTTGCTACAGAATCTCAGCTCTGGTGGAAGGCTGTATTGGCTGCGAACGCCGCCCGCTGGCGGCCTCATCTATGGCCCTTATGTGAACCACAACCACTACGCCGGACTCATGGAAATGCTTTTACCAATCGCAATTGTGACCGCGCTTTCCCACTACACCCGCGGAGTCCAGAAAATTGCTGCATCATTGGCCGCGGTTCTCATGGCGGTTACTATTTTTCTCTCCGGATCTCGCGGCGGCATGGTTGCTTTTGCGGCTGAGGTGATGCTGCTGAGCATTATTCTGGTGCGGCATAAACGTAACCGTCGCAATTTGCTGGTCGGCATTCTTGCATTGCTTGTCGTCGCGCTTCTCGTATGGATGATTGACGCAGGAGCAGTTTCTCGCCTAGCCAGCATTACGAGCGAAACGCAAAGTGAGCTATCGGGAGGCACGCGTCTTTCCATTGACCGCGACAGCCTGCGGATGTTCTCCCATCGCCCAATTCGGGGGTGGGGGTTGGGAAATTTTCCAGAAGCCTATCCTCAATTTCGTAGTTTCTATACGGATTTCCGCATCAATCAAGCGCATAACGACTATTTGCAGCTGCTCGTAGAGACGGGGATCCCAGGTTTTGCGATTATGCTTTGGTTTTTAATCAGGATTTACAAGAACGCTTGGTTAAAACTGGAAGAGTGGCCTTCCAACATCAACAGCGACCTCGCATTGGCGACGATTTTAGGTATCAGCGGTATCTTGATCCACAGTTTTGTGGATTTCAATTTGCAGATTCCAGCAAATGCAGCGCTTTTCTATTGTCTTTGCGCACTCGCCGCTATGGAGCCGCGATTCAGCATTTCCCGCCGCGGTACTAACTGAGATTTTTTGGGAGTTACGGTTCGGTCGGACTAATTGAGTTTCCGCCTCGAGGCCAGAGTGTCACAACCACGGCGACAGCAGCCGCCGGGATACCGATCTGCGCAACCGGACTGCTTAACACGCTACCGGATGCAGCCGACGGTGCGCCTTTTTTGCCTTGAAATGGGCACCCTTGGCGCTCGTACTGGTTATATTGCTGCCCTTCGCTAACAATAATCGGCTTTGCATCAGTGCTGGGCACTGCTCCCATGGTTTCTGCTTTGGCCAGAATAAATTCCGAACCGTAGCTGATGCCCACCGAGCCTTTTAACGCCGCCACCTGGATCGTGCCATTCACATCTGCTGCAGAAAATTGTGTCCAAGCACTCGTAACCGGCCTCGCCGTAGAACACTTTGCATGTACGCGCATTTGGCTTGAAGAGGCCACGGTCACGCTTCCATGTTCAATGTAAAGATCGTTCGTCGCGAACTTTACCAATGTTTCTGGCTGAATGATTACCGTAGTCCCAGCGATATTGAGATTTGCCACCGCGCCGGGCTTGGTCTCTATGACATTGCCGGTCAAAACTGCGGTTGAGTCCGTCACCGGATTTCCATCCACCGTGACAGAACCTTTGGCATAGAGCATTCCCCCCGCATCTGCCGCTGCTAGCGACAACGGGAACCACATAACTGCCAGCCAGGAAATGCCTCTTAAAATTCGCAAAGTCATAGCGTGTTCAGATACACGAACGCCTAGGTCAGCGTAGCGTTAAGTTCCTTTATGGTCAATAACCTGCACGATAACTTAGGTAATCGAAAACTGGAACTTATCGCCAGCGATCTACCATCTGCCACCAAATCAATCGCATCCACTCGTATAAATCGGTTTTTGCCCATTCTCTTTGCTGCCACCAATTTATCCCGAAACTCCGCGGCTCAGAACAGGAAAATACACTGTACTGCCGCGTTTTATCGACGGTAGCGAAAATGCTCAGTGCACGGCGCGTATGGTAATCCGAGGTTTCGAGCAAGACTTTCCGCGCATTTAATGGTTGTAAGCAACGCACGACATCTGCGGCTTCTGCCTTGGTGGAAAAACCATGAATGGGGCAGATTTTTATGGACTTGGATTCAGGAAGCCCTTGAACATACTTTTCCGCCAACTCAGCTTGACTCCATTGATAGACCCTGGCATCCGCAGGTACATTCAGGAGCATGCGGGAGGCATAATTTTCGTGCAATAACTGCAATCCGCAGGCAGGACGAACATCTGTCTCACCAGCCAGCACCACGATGACGTCCGATTTTCGCGGCTGATTGACAACTAGATATCGTCCCGAGAGGGCCAGAGCACAAATACCCGCAGCAGCAATCAGCAAAGCAAGCACCCATCGTAAAACGCGGCTCTTCGTCAGGTTCTTGTTCATCGCAATAAAATAGGCGCTTTCTCTACTGTTTTTAAAGGCCTCTGAGCCATCGTGCTAAAATTTTGTATTGAGATTTCTGGTTTATTATGACAATTAATTCGACGACTTATTCAGAAGAACTAAAACAAAAAATCGCCCAAAAACAGGCCCGTGTCGGCATTATCGGTTTGGGCTATGTTGGCCTTCCTCTTGCTTTGCTCTATAGCGAACAGCGCATCCGCGTGACAGGCTTCGACATCGATCAGAGGAAAATTGACACGATCGCGAAGGGTGGGACGTATATTTACCGGATTCCTGCAAACGAAATCCAAGCCGCCAAAGCTTCGGGATTCGATGCCACTTCCGATTACGCCCGCCTTACGGACATGGACGCCATTATCATCTGCGTTCCAACCCCTCTAAATGAATATCATGAACCCGATCTCAGCTATATAACTGACACCGCCAAGGCGATTGCGCCTCATCTGCGCGCCGGGCATCTCGTAATTTTGGAAAGCACCACTTACCCTGGCACGACAGAAGAAGTATTGATCCCTCTACTCGAGCAGGGTAATAAACTGGGTCTCAAAGCTTCACGCGGCAATGAGCCCAACGACGGCATATTTTATGTAGCTTTCTCCCCTGAGCGCGAAGACCCGGGCAACACAACTGTTGCTCGACGAGATATTCCCAAAGTAGTTGGCGGCCTTGATAGCGAAGCATCCGAGGCGGCTGCTGCTTTATACGGGTCAATATTCAATCGAACAGTAAGAGTTTCTTCCCCCGCCGCGGCCGAAATGACCAAGCTTCTTGAAAATATCTACCGCTGCGTAAATATTGCTTTGGTCAATGAGTTGAAGTTGCTGTCTTTGCGCATGGGTCTCGACATCTGGGAAATCATTGAAGCTGCGTCCACTAAACCTTTTGGATTTCACCCCTTCTACCCCGGGCCCGGACTCGGCGGACACTGCATACCGGTTGACCCTTTTTATCTTTCTTGGAAAGCCAAAGAATGGGACTTTCGCACTCGCTTTATCGAATTAGCCGGCGAAATCAATGTTGGTATGCCGTACCATGTCATCGCGGCAGTAGCGACTGCACTGAACCGGCAGAAAAAAGCTCTCAATGGTTCGAAGATTTTGGTATTAGGCTTGGCATACAAGAAAGATATTGACGATCTTCGCGAATCGCCTTCCCTAACCATCATCGAACTGTTGCAAAAAGAAGGAGCTCAGGTCAATTATAACGATCCTTACTTTCCGAGTGTTGGAAAGGGTCGCAAATATCATTTGAATATGCAGAATACCCCGCTCGACGATCTCGGACAGTACGATTGTGTTCTGATCGTAACCGACCACTCAGACTACGATTACGCACGTATCGTAAGGGAATCACAACTGGTTGTGGACACGCGTAACGCCACAAAAGGCATTCACGATCCAAAGATCGTGGCCTGCTAGTTTGGCGCTGACGGTGGGTGCGCTTATTGAATGGTGCTGGCGACTGAAGAAAACACGTTGTTCGCGTTGCTGCCGATGAGCTTGATTGTGCCCACGACAATCACAAGAATAACGGCCAGCATCACGGCGTATTCAGCAACGTCCTGACCACGCTCGTCAGACCACAAGAGACGTAAATAATTTTTCACATATCCCCCTTGCAGCAATGTACACAAAATGGGCTGGCACGTTTTTCCGTGCTAACACGTACAGTTCATTAAATGTTAATTTTCCGTTTCATAGCTTCGCAATAGCACCCAAGTGACCTCATATGGCACTTTCGTGCCATAGATAAGAAGCGGCGATCTATTTACGAATCAAAAAGTTATGCGATGGTTTTCAACGGCAACGATTGATTTACCGCAAAAAGCGCCAGCTCCAAACGAGTAGAAACTCCCAACTTATCGAAAATGTTGCTCAAGTGATGTTTCACCGTATCTTCACTGATTTTGAAGTATTCGGCTATCTCTTTGTTGGAATAGCCCGCAACCACGGCGGAAACGATCTCAAGCTCTCGCGGCGTTAGACCAAATTTCTTCTGCCGGGCTTCCTCCCCGGAAGACTGCACCAACGTGCGGAGATACTGCACTAAATTCGAAACGCTCTCGCGGCCCACCCAATATTCGCCCGACATTACGGTGTGAATACTTTTAAGTAGCAGCTGGGTAGCTGAATCTTTCAATACCACTCCGCGAGCGCCCAATTGCAGGGCTTCGACAATCTGATTTTTCTCCGCGGCAGCCGTCAACAAGATAACTCGCACCGGATTGGAGTTTGAGGCCGAGCTCATCTCTCGCAACGCCTCCAATCCCGTATGCTTCGGCATGGCAAGATCCAGCAGCAAAATATCCGGCTTGAGTTGACGGGCAAGTTTCACCGCTTCGCCGCCGTCACAGGCTTCGCCGATGACCTTTAGGTCTGTCTCAGTCTCTAGTAGCCGCCGCAATCCATCCCGAAAAATCGGGTGATCGTCGGCAATCACAATGCGAATCGGTTGGGATCGTCTGTTATCCATAAATAGTTTCTTGTTTCCAGGGAACGCTGATTTCCAATCGTGTGCCCTGGCCAGGTTTTGATTCTATCGCGAGTTGCCCCGCCAGCAAGCGCACACGTTCTTTAATCACAGCCGGACCTTTTCCATTGGCCTCTAGTTCGGTTTGTGAAAGGTACCCCTCGAAGGGAAAACCGCGTCCATCGTCTTCGATCACAACCTGCCAGGCGCGATTACGCGAACCAAGCCGAACATGCACCTGGGTAGCGTGGCTGTGTTTTCGCACGTTCACCAAAGCTTCCTGCACAATACGGGCAATCTCGCGACACACAGGCTGTGGCATTTCGACGGTTTGAACTTCTGGGGTAAAACGTGCGGAGATGCCGGTCTCCCGCTGGAAACGTTCCACGGTATCACTCAAAAAATTCAGCAACCTCTTTGAGTCCAAATCCATGGACTTCATCTGCTGCATCAGTTCGCGAAGCTTTAACACCTCTTCCCGCAACAAACCCTGAATCCTGCTTAATTCTCCAGTGACCAGTTCGGGGCGCGTCTGCGATTGCCGCCGGATTACATCCACCTGCATTTCCACAGCAATCAATGATTGCACAGCTCCATCGTGCAATTCACGCGCAAAACGGGCACGTTCTGCTGCTCCTGCGCGCAAACGCAACCGCCGCAGCAGATACACGTTATAGACTGCCGGTCCCACTTGCCGCACCAGTTCTTGTAGAAAATGAAGTTCTTCCTCAGGAGTTCCGGCTGAACTCGGATCGAGCAGAAAAAATCGTCCCCACCATTCACGCCCAAACAGAAACGATACGACAATCGCGTCATGAAACGAATGTTTGTGCGCAAACGCATCCAAAGGTTCGGGAGTTAGGTGATGGATTCGGTTCCCGTCTTTGTCCAAACCAATGACTGATGCCCGCTCCGGCTCCTCCACTAGATTTTTACGCACGAAACATACATCCGCCGGAGATTCAAAAAGGTACGTTCCCCGGTCATGGAAAGAGTTCTCAAGCCACTTGAAACTGGAGTCTCCGTCCCCCCTGAGCACTACCTCTCCAGTGAATACATGGTGACTATTGGCTTCCTGCGATGCGATGATGGCGTATTTCGAACCGTACATCTCCATCAAATCCGTAAGAATTCCATGCAATGTGCCGGTTAGTCCGGCTTCCACCCGTGCGCGCCCAAGAATCCGCGCAATAACAGCTTTTTCACCGCGCAGTTGTTTCTGCTGGTCAGCCAGATACCCCAAAAGGAATCCCATCACCAGCAGATAAATCGAGCGCATGAACAAACGCCGCGGCTCAAATTCGACATCATTGGTTTGAATCAACGGTAGTTGGTGGCGCAGCAACATCGCATCGAGTCCACGAATCCAGCCCAAATGCACGGCTAGACTATCCACCCAAAGCAGGACTACACCCGCCGCGGCCGTGCCAACTGTTTCCAATAATCCCCAGCGATAAGCTGCTGCCGCCAGCACAAACACAAAAAAAAGGAAGAAGGGATTGCTTGGAGATGAACCAAACAGTGAAATTAGGGCTGGCCAGACCACATCGGCAGCATGAACCAACAGGCGGAAAGCCATCGTGGATTGTTGCCGGACACGCAGAAGCAGCATAATCACCACGCCATGCGTAATATAGAGGCCCAGCAGGCAGTAAGTCCAAAAGGGATAGCGCAGATTGCCTGCATCCATCCAGATCGCAACCAATGCAGACACGGCCAAAAATACTCGTGCTGTGGCAAGCCAGCGCTCCGTCCGCCGCACTTCAACCGGACTGGCAGGAGCGCGTAAGCGCCAGCGCAGCCTATCCTCAATTGGTCGCAATCCCATCCTGCCCATGTTACCTCTTGATTCTTAATTTCAGATAGATAATCTGTATTGCGTCCTTCAGAACTCACCTTCCCGTCAAATTCCTGCCTGTGGAATTGGTTACCTAAGTACCATTTCGGCATATACCTTCCGTGTTTAAGATAGGGGCAGATATGCCTCTTCCCAGGCTCTCAAAAATCTGCTTTTTTGCTGTCTGCGCCCTGGTGGTTTTGCAGGCGGCTGCCCCGTTGTTTCTGCACCAAGGCTACACCCTGGTAGTGGTTACGGATATTGGGCAGTCAATCCTGCTGATCGCTGCGACCGTTGCGCTCGGATTGAACATTTTTAAAAATCGCGGGCGCACACGAGCGTTTTGGGCCCTAATGACGCTAGGCTTGGGAATGTGGATGGTATATCAGTGCATCTGGTCCTATTGGGAAGTCATTCTGCACAAGGACGTTCCAAATCCATTTAGTGCCGACATCATCGTATTTCTACATCTCGTGCCTATGATGGCAGCCCTAGCCTTGCAACCACATTTTGAGCATGATGAACGCTCTACGAGACTCGGTTCGCTCGATTTCGTATTGCTGCTGGTTTGGTGGTTATATCTCTATTTCTTTGCAATATTTCCCTGGCAGTACATCAATCCCCAGGAAGTTGCCTATTCCAAGAATTGGAATGGGCTTTATCTGGCAGAAAAAATCGCCTTTCTGGTTGGCTTATGTCTCGTCTGGAAAAGCAGTACGGGCGCCTGGAGAAGCACCTACGCGCAATGGTTCCGGGCAGTCTTGATCTATGGCTTGGGATCTTATGTAGCCAATTGGGCTATTGTTCGCAATATTTACTATTCCGGAAGCATCTACGATATCCCGTTGTCGGTCTCCATGGCCTGGATCTTTGCAATTGGGATCGGAGCCTTCGATTCCCCAATCGATCAAAGTGCTACCCGCCCAAGAACCACGCAGGGAGTATGGGTCGCGCGTGTTGGCATGGCGGCCATCTTTTCCTTGCCGCTATTTGCCGCCTACTCCCTTTTTGACACTTCTGTTCCGGATAAAGTGCGCACTTTCCGCATGGTTATCACACTTGGATCCATGTTGGTTATGGGTTCGATGGTTTTTCTCAAACAGCATTTACTCGATCGAGAATTGCTCCACCTCCTGCGGGGGTCTCAGGAATCATTCGATAATCTTCAACGCTTGCAAGCACAATTGGTGCAATCGGAAAAGCTCGCTTCGCTCGGTCAGTTGGTGGGAGGCGCGGCCCACGAAATCAACAATCCTTTGGCCGCTATGATGGGCTACTGCGAATTATTACTGACAACATCGCTTAATCCCGATCAACGTTCGCTTGCGGAAAAAATCAGCCATCAAATCCGGCGGACAAAAACCCTGGTGGCGAATATGCTCAGCTTTGCCAAACAGTCTCCTGCGCATAAAACATCCCTGGATTTAAATGTCCTGGCCGAAACGGCAGCGAAACTCTGCCAACCACAAATGAGCGCACGCAACATTCAACTACGAACTGATTTCACACCTGGTTTGGCACGTGTCTTCGGCGATTCCAATCAACTGCTGCAGGTCTGTTTGCATATCACCAACAATGCACTGAACGCGATGGATGAAACTGGAACCATGCTGAGCGTAAGCACCCGGCAGGTAGATGACTTCGTTGTACTTGAATACTCTGACGATGGCCCTGGAATGTCAGAACCAGATCGCGTGTTCGACCCCTTTTACACTACGCGTCCAGTGGGTCAGGGTACGGGGTTAGGCTTGAGCGCTTGTTATGGAATCGTGCAGGAACATGCCGGGACTATCAAATGCCAGAACCGGCCTGAGGGAGGAGCGCAATTCCAGATTCGGCTTCCAATTCACACGAAGGCCTTCGAAACCGGGGCAGCCAGCGCGGTTGTGAACTCCGCGATTTAACCTGTTACCGGCGAAATTTCTACCGTTCTTTTTAATTGACCACATGCGGCAAAAATGTCGCGCCCTCGAGGCTTCCGAATAAACGTCGGAATATTCGACGCCATAAGAATCCGCTGGAACTCCATGACTCGTCGTTCTTGTGGAGTACGAAAAGCAATTCCCGGCCCTGGGTTCAACGCGATCAAATTTACTTTTGCGCGTAAACCTCGTATCAGTTCAGCCACTTCGCTGGCGTTTTTTGGGGAATCATTCACCTCATCCAACAATACATATTCAAATGTGATTTTTTCACGATTGCGGAGCGGGAACTCGCGCGCGGCAGCCATCAGTTTTTCCAGATTCCATTTGCGATTGATCGGCATAATACGCGTGCGCAATTCATCATTGGAGCCGTTGAGAGAGATCGCCAGCTTCGGCCGAATTGCCTCTGCTCCTAAATCGTAGATTCGCGGAACGATCCCGGCAGTCGATACCGTCATTCGCGATGCCGGAATGCCAACGCCCTCAACCAGAAGCGTTACTGCCTTGATGAAATTTTCATAATTAAGGAATGGCTCTCCCATCCCCATAAAAACAAGGTTGATGCGATCATTCGGAGGTTGTACCTTGCGTTCATTGAGCACAGCCAGCACCTGTCCCGCGATTTCGCCAGCGGAGAGGTTCCTCTTCATCTTCAGCTGTGCTGTCAGGCAAAACTGGCAATCTACAGCGCAACCTACCTGGCTGGAGACACAAATTGTGGCGCGATTCCACGCGCGCTCACTTGATTGAAATTGTTCATCGGCTGCTTCGCTTCCGTCCCCGCTTTCTCCGCCATCTCCTTCCGGCATCCACACGGTTTCCACCGTCTGTTCATCGGATAGCTTCACGAGATAACGAATGGTGCCATCGGTGGAAGTAAATTGCTTTTCGATGTGAGGCAATCCGATCTGGAATCCACGATTCCCTAAATCCCGCCGAAATTCCAGAGGTAGGGGAGAAATATGCTCGATGGATATGACTCGTTGAGCGTAAATCGCGTCAAACAACTGTCGCGCGCGATAGGTGGGCTGGCCCGATTGGTCCATCAATGCGGTAAGCTCTTGAAAATTAAGCCCTAAGAGAACGTTATCCGGGGTTGCGGTCATGAGTCAGCCAGTTTCGTGCTTAATTCTAGAAGAAACCGTCACAGAGTGCACTGTCAGCACACATAATTCATTTCAATGTAAATAATTGATTCTTAACAGCTTATATAATCAATTCTAAGCTGCGTAGTGTGTAACAATATCAAAGTACCCATTTTCCCCATAATCAGGTTTACAAACATTTTCCATGAGTAAAGAAGCACGTAATATTCGCCGTGAAATCCTGCCCAATGGACTTACCCTCATCACCGAGGAGATGCAACACATCCGCTCGGTTTCGCTGGGCATTTGGATCAAGACTGGCTCGCGCGACGAAGATCCACAATGGAACGGAATTTCGCATTTTGTGGAGCACATGGTTTTTAAAGGCAGCAAAAACCGCTCCGCAGAAGCCATTGCCCGCCAAGTGGATTCCATCGGCGGCAACATGGATGCTTTTACCGCCAAAGAATGCATTTGCTTCAACATCAAGGTGCTCGACGACCATCTTCCCATCGCGATGGATGTTCTTAGCGACCTTGTTCTGAATCCCGTGTTCGACCGTGATGATATAGCACGCGAGCGCGGCGTGATTCTCGAAGAAATCAAGATGGATGAAGATAATCCCGATTATCTCGTCCACGAAATCTTTACTCAAAACTTCTGGAAAGATCATGCGCTCGGCAAGCCGATATTAGGCACGAAGGATACGGTAAAGACCTTCGAACGCGATCCGGTGCTGTCTTTCTATGGCCAGCGTTTTGCTCCCGGCAACATCATCATCTGCGCGGCAGGGCATTTGCAGCATCAGCAGTTTGTTGACCTGGCGTTAAAGCATTTCGGCCACATGCAACCGCAGAAAAATGGCTTTCACAGCCCACAACCGAAAGTGGCTCCCCGAATTGTACTGCGCAATAAAAAGGCTCTCGAGCAAGTGCAGATTTGCATTGGAGTGCAATCTCACCCTATGGCCCATGGCCGGCGACACGCATCGTACATCTTGAGCACTCTACTCGGGGGCGGTATGAGTTCGCGATTGTTCCA
>Ga0070738_10003357_pt1 | contig 21223 bp, 20 predicted proteins | sample Coa_R2_2_FD_66446 | JGI IMG/M metagenome (GOLD analysis project Ga0070738, IMG submission 66446) | Surface soil microbial communities from Centralia Pennsylvania, which are recovering from an underground coalmine fire - Coalmine... | ecosystem: Environmental > Terrestrial > Soil > Unclassified ... | reverse complement strand
GTATCCTATCCCACCTGCCAGGGACTGAGCCGGCTGGGCGCCCGCCCAAATACCGGAATCTGACAAACTCGCCGGAAAACATCGTGAGAATGTCGGGGGAGGACATCGAGGCGCATTACACAATGTACTCGACGAGGTTTGGCTTCAGCAAAACGGACTTGTTGTGAAGATCCAAATCGAAGAGCCGAATCGCTCGCGTCAGGATATCAGCGAGGTCCTCCGAGTACGCGAGTGCAGAAAGAATCGCAACTCGAGATTGAGGGGAACGCCGATCGCGCACCCACATTTCCTCCGGCAGCAGTTGAGTAGTCGCGATTCCACCCAGAGCAAGGCCAGCAGCACCGATCAGGGCGCGGCGCCGGTCGACTTCACTCATCTCACACCTCGAAGACGTTCTCGCCATCAATCGCTTCAAGTGCTAGGGCACAAGCAGCAATCGTGGACATGTCTAGCAGGCCGCTGAAAAAGGCTGATTTCGCGCCGGCTCTTGCAACCCAATCAATCTCGAATGCAAATTAGCGGCTTACCAAAGACGTAAGTTGCTGTAAGTATTGGGCATTTTGCCCGCTTTCTCCGGGCTTGAACACACGTATCCTGTGCCTCATGCGGCACCAACTGGGCTGGCCAGCAGGTTTCGCATGCGCACTAGCTAGGTTATAGGCGGCGGCCGCGAAGGTGAACACCCACCCGACCTTCAGCAACCCGCGATGCCGCGTCTTCCTCAGCATGCCGACCGTCTTCAGCCAGCCGAACACTTCCTCAATCCGTTTTCGTTTCCGCTGGCTGACCCGGTATCCTTCGTGTCGCGTCGTCCGCCCATCAATCGCGCTCCCGCCACTCCGCTTGTGATGCTGCGCGACGTGCGGAGTGGCGTTCATCCCGCGCATCTCTTTGACGAAATCTCTGGTGTCGTACCCCTTGTCCCCCGCCACCGTGACCCGCTGGTTCCCGTCCAGCCTTTCGACCATCAACAGTGCCGCGTCCCGTTCCGCCGTGCCATTGCATTGCAGCAGTTCCGTGGCGACGACCAGTCCGTGACGATTCTCGATGATCACGTTGCCACAGTACGCCAGTTTGGCCTCGTGCCCACCGCTCTTCCGCGCCAAACGGGAGTCCGGGTCCGTCGTGGATTCATGTGTCTGGTTGCTCCGTTTCTCCCCGTGGAAATCGACGGTCGGATTGCCAGGATCGTCTTTCGGCGGCTGATCGCTGCCGCCCTTGTGCTGAAAGCTCTTATGGCTGGCCCATGCCTCGATCAAGGTTCCGTCCACACTGAAGTGCTCATCCGACAGCAGGTCGGCTGATCGCGCCTGTGCCAGCACTTGGGCGAAGAACTTATCGGCGATGTCACTTTCCAACAGCCGATCCCGATTCTTCGTAAACACGGTGGGAACCCACACCGGCTCGTCCATGTTCAATCCCACAAACCACCGGAACAACAGGTTGTAACCCAACTGCTCCATCAACATCCGTTCACTGCGGACCGTGTACAACACCTGCAACAACAGCGCCCGAAGCAGTTTCTCGGGCGGGATCGACGGCCGGCCGATGTCCGAGTACATCTCCTCAAAGGAAAGCGACAGCGCCTTGAGGGAGGTATCCACCATTCGCCGAACCGGCCGCAAGGGGTGGTCTGCTGGCACCCGTTCCTCGGGTGCCAGGTAGCTGAACATCGCGCTTTGTTGGGTATCGTGGCCGCGCATCCTAATACATTATGATGCGAAGTTGTTTTAACCGCAAAGCATTTCGACGGCCTTTTTCAGCACCCTGCTAGAGTGGCCGCACAATTCCCAAGAGCGGTGATCAATGCTTCTGTAGCGCGAGTTGCCGTGTCGATGGTCTGGTTTTTTCTGTACGCCGTTATTGCGAGGAGCCCCCAAGCCAAACTGTAGGGGGACGGGCAAACAGGTAGCCGCGTCGCGAGCCATGACAATGATGCCCGCACTCCGGGTTCATGCCCGTGTCGGCGGAGGGAGAGAAGCGCGATCGCGGTCGCGTCAATGTAAGGGGTGTAGGCCACGCCGAATGCGGCGCTGTTGCCCGCATTCCAGCCCCCGCCCGGGCACATTCGATCCAGGAGCATCCTGACCCCCATGCTGATCCGCTCGCTGAAACGCGATTCTGGGCTGAGACCGCCGTCCTTGGCCTTTTGAAGAGCGATCAAGCTGAATGCTGTCGGAATCACCCAGCTCGTAGTGCCCGGAATCCAGCTCCAGCCGTACTTTGCTGGATCGAATTTCACACTGTTGTCAACGGTTTGGAACTTCCAGCGCCAGAACCAATTTGCCTCTCGTCCTCTTTCATCCAGTAGCCACCGGATTCCAGGTCCACAATCCCCTGGCGTGTACCGAACGGCCCCGAGCGCCAGAACCGCCAGCGCCGTCGCCCAACAACCTTGAGAGTCGTCCCCGTTGAACGCTGGCCAACTACCGTCTGAGTTCCGAGCGGCGATGAGCGCATGCAGGGCGTGGATGTACTCTGAACCGAGGTCGTTCCGAAGTGCCAGCAGGGCCAGGCTGTACGATTCGACGCTGATCTGAGGAAGCTGTCGGCGAGCATAGACGGCCTGATCTTCATTAAGCCTCGCTCGGAGGCCGCCAAATACTCGCTCCGCAATTAGAAGTCTGCTACCCATCGCCAATTCAACGAGTCGCATGAAGTATGGCACGGAAGGGGCTCCGTCACCGATTCTCTCGTCCGGGCGATGGCTGCCACGTGAACCATGATCGTGGTCTGATCAACCGCAACTGAAAGCTGCCTAATGGGCGAGATGATTGATGCGGCGGTTTATGGCACCAGTTTTGACGGCATCGCCCGATTTGCTGTAGATAAGAATTGTTGTGAAACTCCGCGCTGCGGTGCGAACGGGAAGAGGGGTAAAATGTCTTGCTTATTGACCGAATGTGACGTCGCTGAGAGGCTGCATGTCAGCCTGGCATCGGTTCGTAGATGGCGGCTGGAGCAACGCGGTCCACAGTTCATAAAGATGGGCTCGCTGGTGCGATATCGCCCCGAGGATATTGAAGCCTGGTTGGCAGCCTTGCCGACCGGTGGATCCCACACGGAGCCGAATGGCACCTCCGGGGGAAACGCCGGTCGTCTGGGGAGGACCGCCGCGGGTGTATTGCGGTAGTTTCGTTGAGGGCCCGGCAATGTCAGTGTTCAAGAGGGGTAAGACGTGGTGGTATGAGTTCTGGTTCGCTGGACGGCGGCTGCAGGAGTCTGCGAAGACCTCCTCAAAGACCATCGCCAAACAAGCTGAGCAGAAGCGCCGACGGGAATTAGAGGAGGGCTTCAATAGAATTGAAGACCATCGTGAGGAGGGTATCCGCACCATTCGGGATGTGGGAAAGGAATACCTCGAGGGTTACGCTCTGCGAAATCGAAGCGCCACATTCGCCGAGTACGCCGTCGGCCATGTGAGCCGCCTCCTTGGCACCAAGATGCTCGTTGATGTCGACGAGGCAACGGTTCACGCGTACCAGGAACAGCGGCTCAGGGAAAAAGCGGCGCCAAAGACCATCAACGAGGAGGTCGGCTTTCTACTAAGGCTGTTGGGTGAACGCGGCGAACTTCTCCGTGCGCATTTGCGAAAACAGAAGACGCTGAAACTGAAGGGCACGAAACCGGTAGCAAAGGCTTATTCTCCCGAGGAAAAGCAGCTCTTGCTTGAAGAGGCTGGAAGAGGCCGCTCGCCCGCAACATACCCGGCGCTGATGCTGGCCCTCAATGCAGGAATGAGGAACGGCGAGATCCGGAATTTACAGTGGAAGCAGATTGATCTCAAGCGGCAATTCCTGACGGTCGGGAGGAGCAAAACTGAGGCGGGCGAAGGTCGCACGATACCGCTAAATCCAGCGCTCCTTGAAGCCCTGCAAAAACATGCCGAATGGTATCAGTTGCGCTTTGGCGGAATCGAGCCCGAGTGGTACCTATTTCCCTTCGGACAGGCGAACCATCTTGATCCGACCCGGCCGATCACAACGCTGAAGACAGGATGGATCAACGCGCGGGATCGCGCGGGCGTCAAGGGACGACTCCATGACTCGCGGCACACCCTGATCACGGAGCTTGCGGAGAGCGGCGCTAGCGACCAGACGATCATGGATATCGCCGGCCATGTCTCGCGCCAGATGCTCAAACATTACAGCCACATTCGCATGAAGGCCAAGCGCGAGGCTCTGGACGCCGTCTGGAAGAAGCACCAGGAGAACCCCGATGGGAAAGGCCCCGACCGGACGCAAGCCGCGCACGATTGCTCGCCGGAGCGCAGCGATGCGCAGAAAGTTGAAGGGGAGTCCCTACAAAAGTCCCTACAATCGGGTGTTTCAGAGGGTATGAAGCATTCGAAGAAGGCTCGTAAGCCCTTGAAAAGAATTGGCTCCCCGAGACGAACCCTGTTACGAAACGGTTTTGGAGAAACAGGTTTGGGGCCACCACCAGAGACGACCAACCGTTTCGATTCCCGTCGAAGCGGACTTGCTGTGGATTCTGTTGTCAAAGACCAAACAGCACCCTCCAGCATACTCGAATCGGAATCATGCGATGGCCTTTGCAAGCGCCGGATCAGAGGCGTTGGTTCCGAGTTCCTGGTGCTCTGACCCAGTGGCAACGAAAGTCGGCGAAAACGCAGTTTCTCCACTGCTTCCATAACAATAGCGAATATGGTCGTGCGTCCCCGGAAAACGCTGTGCCAGGAAGGTGACAGTGACTTGTGGTGAATGCTATGTCAGAATCGCCTCGATGCCCGACGAGGCTCTCCGGGAGTTGACGACAAACCCGAACCACGATGCCTACACGTGGCTACGGGAGCACCTCCAGGAATGCAAGAGCCCCGAATGCCAGCGTATATGCGGCGGTCTGCTCGCCCTCCAACCCTGCGCCCAACTCGCCTCGATGGCGCTTGAGAAAATCGAGCGATCACCTGATTTCAAGGACGAGAACGGTTGGATCCGGGAGCACTTCCGGCGATGCAAAATCGCTGAATGCCGACGCATTTTTGACCGCCTGCTTGATCTCCAACTGGGCCGGACGCCGCCAGAAAGGCGGCGCGCAATTGAGAAGGCTGCAGCGGTACTAGCCTTTAGGCTTGGTTGGCAAGGCTCAAGTTCGAGAGTCAATTAGGGACCTACTGATACGGGATCGTGGGCCAGGTGGTGCCCCATCCGTCACGTGAGCAACCCGATAGCTTTCCGGCGGAAACCCCTGCACGAATAAGATGTGGGTTACACTCTCGGTTGTGGACAACGACGCCCCGACCAGCGACGAATTCGCCGATCTGGTTGAGCACGTAAAGGCCAGGGCACTCGACCAAGCGAGGCATGTTCCCTGGCGACGCCTCGCGCACGCGGTGGATGAGGCGAATCAGTGGGAAGCGTTCAACCTCTGGCTGCGTGCCGTCGCTGACGCCGCTCGGTGCATTCCGCCCGTGATCGAGCGCGAGCTTGAAGCCAGGATCCCCGGCTTGCTGGCACAGCATCACTCCGAGATGGGGGCCGCCTCGATCCAAGGCGCGTTAGGTTATTGGCTGTGGAATCTTGTCGGCACGTGGGTCACTGTCAATCTGTTTCTTGAGCCAAAGCTGCAAGGGTGGCTGGATGCAATACCCTTCTTCCTGTCGAAATCCCTGCCATACATGAAAGCCTGGGCTCACTGGGGACGGGTTAATCGGGAATGGCGGACAAATCCGCCACTGGAATGGCCGACATTCGAACAGTGGCAAAGCGACATTGCCGCAGTGACCCAATTGGCCGATCCCGACAGTGTGCCTCAGCGGGTTCTTGAAGCCGTCAGCAGCGTATCGGCTCCGGAATGGGAGCGGCTTCTCACTACGTTCTTCGATCTGATGGCTTTTTCCATGTGGATGGAGTTGATTCTCGATCTGGAGGGCCCAAACTCCCGGCTCGTTTCCGAAGAGATCGGAATGCGATATCAGGGATTCAGCTTAAGCAACTCGGAGCTCTCCTCCGAGGAAACTGTTCGGGAACTAAATCTCTGGGTGATCGAACGCGACATCGCTGTCAAGGGCGAAAGTCTGCTTGCAGCGCTCAGTTGGCATGCCCAGCACCATCCGGCGTATTACGCACTTCGCAACTATGTGATGCATTGTCACGATGCTTGGCCTGATGATCACCCAAGCCGATTGCCTGCGTTTGATGACTGGCGAAAGGCGGCCGACAACTACACGTCCTGACAGCAAAGTCTACCGAAAAGAGTTAGGTTAGGGAGCGAGCTTATCGACACGTTCGCCGCCGAGCCGGTGTCGAATCGCTTCCTCGCTTCATCCCCCGATTTACCATCGTCGAAAGGGAATCGGTTCTGGCGTTCGAATTTCGCACGGGAGAGATGCCTTTAGCAGTTCTGGCTGCTTGCACAGCTTCCCATAGCGGAAGGCGCTGTTCCGTGTTGGAAGTTCTGCTTCAGCCACTGGACTCCGGAGGCGGGTCGGCGATCTGCTGCTGGATCACCGGCGTCTGTCCCGCCAGCCAGATTAAAATTAAAGAATCCACAAGACGACCTTTCCATCAGGATCTCCCCCAACAGCCACCTCGTCACCGACTTCTTTGCCGATCAGCGACTTTCCCGCAGGGGAACCGGGGCTGACAACTAGCACGGGGGCAACGTTTTCGTTCGGCTGAACCGTTTGCCCGCCGGCCCCAGGCAGGATGAAGTAGATCGATTCGGCTCCCCCGAGAGAACCAACGCCGACAACCGCACCAACGCAACCCTTCGGCGGGGCAGAAGGCAGTCTAAGCTGCCTCAATCGCGCCAGGCCTTCCATCTTGCTCTTAAGATTCCTGGCGAGACCGTCGGCCACCCAAGCCGCTTCAACACCCATCGTGTCATATCGACTCTGCATTCTTCCGGGAGACTCGATCGAGGTTCGGCGCGCCTCGTCGAAGCCGACGCGGATGTCGGCGAGTTCTTTTTCGAGCCGTGCGATTACCGCTTCCAGCAAAATAGCTTTATCTATAGTGAGGCTGTTCATCGGATCTTGACCTTTCCTGGTTCAGGACAATGAGATGTTGGTGTGAATCGGTTCGTCGTGGACGGCCTGGAAATGTAAAGTCACCAGACGTCTTGTGGCACCAGGATATAGATGTGCCGGGCACGAAGCAGTTGTAGTTGCAAAACGGCACTAAGATATATCTCAGCGCGCCACCCCGAAGCAGAGCATCCGTCCGACCATCCGTCAGACTATGCAACAGCCGTTTCAGATTCGCTGATGCACAGGGGCCGGCATCGATGATTTCTCTCCAACTGAATCGCATATCCCTCCTCAGGTAGCAAAAATATCCGTTCAGTTCAGGCTCCACCCGCAGGTAATCCCCGAATTCCTCCAGGCAAACCCCACGGTGCTGACAATCGCGGCAAGGGTTTCCGTTCCTATTCACGGCATCACCAATCTTGACCTCAACGTGGCCGCCGCCATGCAGATGGAACCGAATCCGCCGCCTGCCAATCGCGTGCCCAATCCGCTCGACGCGCCGGGTTCTAGGTAGGACGAATTCGCGGACTACCGGCCGCCAATCCTGGTATAGATCACCGTAAACCGACGAGATCTCTGGCGTCCACATCAGATCGTGCAACTTCAGCCTTGAATTGTGACTACTGACGAAGTTGAGCTGCTCTGGCAGATCGTGGCAACAGCCGCGGAGCAAAGTGCGGTTGAATGAGATCTTCAGGCCCACATTTACTGCCGTGCAGATTCCCGTCCAGAAATCGCGGTAGTCGCCGTGGCCCGAGATTTCGCGATAAGTCAATGGGTCGGTAGTATGCCAGCTGATTCTCAGCAGACTGAGACCGGCCGCTTTCAGCGCGCGGGCGTTCGCGGCGAGACAACTTCCGTTAGTGGTCATGCTGACGATCATCCCGGACCGAACCAAGCCGGCAACCAGATCGGCAGGCCCAAGGCTACCATCTTTCCACAAGAGGGGTTCGAGCGCACCCAATTCAATGTTCGGCGAGCCGCCGGCATCGCGCCAAACGCGAGCGACTGTCAAGGCATCGTCATAGGTCATCGACCGGCGCCTGGGCGGTATGTCATTCATGCCGATTTGCCTCGCAGTTTAGCCATAACTCGCACCAGCACTCCTTCAACGACTGCCTCGATGTCCAGGCCTGTTGTGTCAACGAGTTCGAGGTTGAAGCGACGGAATTCCCGGTACACGTTCATCAGGAACACTGAGTCAGTTTCTAAGTGTCCGTCGTGAGAGTTTCGCGGGCGAGCGCACACTCGCCGCATGCGCTCGTTTTCATCAGCAGCAAGCAGAATCGGGCAGTCAGCCTGCAAGTAGTGCTCGGCCTGGACCATCGATCTGAGCGTCGCATCCATGGCGGAGTGATATGCAATCGTAGAGTAAATGTATCTATCACAGACGACGGGCTGGGTCATAAGAAGCTGCCCGATCTGGTGGGAGGCGTAGCCTACAGCACTCAGATAAAAACAGAATCTCGTTCGTGGGTCCGCGCGAAGGTCGATAGTCTGCCTGATGGAATCGTAGGGCGGCGGCGGCGTCTTGTAGTACACTCCGCCGATTCTCTCCGCGAGGGTTCTGGCGATGGTTGTCTTGCCTACACCGTCGAGGCCTTCGATGCAAATGAACGGCTGTAATGCCACGAACCCATTGTGCCGAGCGGCGAGACTCGCGGGCGATTTCGCCGGATTTCGCCCCTCGACCAGTTGCCCGTTCGCGAGGATGACACGGCTTGCCGTGGGGCTAAATCATCGACCGACCAATGGTGTCTGGTCGTCATTTTGCGTTGTCCATTTAGGCGGACGAAAATCGGCGAAAAATTCATTGGGAGCGTGGCGGACCAGACTCGCGGGGAAGGGTGCTTCTAGCCCAACTCTGAGCCGATGTGTAGGCCAGCCCGAGCTTCGCCACGATTTGGCGATTTGCGACAGAAAAAGGGCACTTGGTCCGGCCGTAAACCCTGATCAGAAGCTCTGGCGTAGCGGCGACACCGCACGGTATGGACGATCAGACTACCTCTGCTGCCGGCGACGAAAACCGGCTAAAAAAAGCCCAGGGCCACGAGTAGGGTAGACTTCTTGAGTGAAGGAGGACCTCGGGGTGTCGTGCTAGCGCCGTAAGGTATTGAAAATATTGGACGACCAAAACTCAGCTACTTCGCCGCAGCTTCCGCTGCTGGAGGTCCGGGAGCTTAGAGCGGAGTTTTGCGTTGCTGGCGGTGTTGGGGCCTCCAAAGGATCGAAGGACGCCACCGGCGCCAGAGCCAATTGTGTGCTCCGCGCCGTGGATGGGGTCAACGTCCAACTTCACGACGGCGAAATCCTTGGCCTCGTCGGTGAGTCAGGGAGCGGCAAGACTGTCTTCTCGTTGGCCCTTTTGCGTTTAATCCAGCCGCCTGGCCGGATCGCTGGGGGGCAAATCCTTTGGGAGGGCCGGGATCTGCTTCACTTGAGCGAAGCGGACGTCCGGAAGGTTCGAGGCCGGGAAATGGCTATGATCTTCCAGAATCCCCAGCTAAGCCTCAATCCTGTCAGGACGATAGGATCCCAGTTGAGCGCTGTGCTCCGACTGCACCACGCGATCTCGCCTCACCAAGCGCGAGAACAGTCCGCCCATTGGCTCCGCGAAGTCGGCGTCCCTGACCCCGAGCGGGTGTTGGAGGCCTATCCTCACGAGCTTAGTGGTGGTCTGTGCCAACGAGTGATGATCGCCATGGCGCTTTCCTGCCGGTCCAAACTCTTGATCGCCGATGAGCCAACAGCAGCGTTGGACGTAACGATTCAAGCCCAGATCATGGACCTTCTGCTCGAGCTCCGCCAGCGGTACGGCATGGCCATCCTGTTGGTATCGCATGATTTGGGGCTCATCGCTCGGATGTGTGACCGCATCGCCGTTATGTATCTCGGCCGCATCGTGGAAGTAGCGGCGGCCACGGAGCTCTACGATTCGCCACTCCATCCTTACACGAAAGCCCTCCTCCGGGCAGTGCCGGTGCCGGACCCTCATCACAGAGAGAAACTGCAAGTGCTGGAAGGAGAGCCTCCCAGCCAACTCCGTCTTCCGCATGGCTCTTGCCGTTTCCTAGGCCGCTGTCCAGAGGCCGTCGATCGCTGTCGTACGACCGACCCGCCCCTCATTGCAGTCAACGGAACAACTCACGAAGTGGCGTGTGTTCATTACGGCGCATTAGGAGAGGCCGGTCTAGTGGAGGTCAAAGACGGCGAAAAACAAGGAGTGGACCCCTCCTCGCCTCCAGCGCGTAATGTGATATGGGGAGATCAAGAAAGCGAGGCTTCCCGATGATTGCCGCGGTACAGGTTGTCGGAGGCGTTGTGGGGAGGTAGCCATGGGTGGCTTTGGTTCCAGAGGCGGTGTGTTTTTGATGGCTCCAGTCAAACGGAGGGGAGCCAGCGACACGCCGCCAGTGTGGGTGACCAAATCTGGCTACTCGCAGCCGTGCCACGTGCCAGGTGCAGATCCCCCATTTAGCCTGCGGTGCGAGGACTATTTCGAGAAGCTTGATGGGGGTGACCCAGACTGGCGAGACGGGTCGAAGTCTCGTTCTACGCCGTGACAGCCAGGATCCGAGGGCAGTATTTTCGCCATGCAGGTAGGAACACAGAGTGGTCTGCTGGAAGGTCTAACGTTGGCGATCCAACGCCAACCGGAGGCGTACGTACTGCGCTCCTGGCTTGGGTTGGCCGCGGGTGAGATCTCGTTCGCCGATTACTACAAGATCGCGTCAGAGCGTCTGCAGCTGTCCTACCTCACGATCGACACTACCGGTGCTTGTGACCTTTCTTGTTCCGACATGTGCTACTATAACCCGGCCATCGATACTAGGCTGGGTCTGGTGTCCGAGAAGGTGCTCACCCGGGCGATTGACGAGGCGGACACGCATCTAGACTTACAGACCATGGTACTAGCTGGCAAAGAGCCATTTCTGAACGCAAGGCGAGTTTTTGCGCTGCTGAGACATTGCGGTTCGCTGGAGCATCGGTCTTTCACAGTCGGCGTGGTGACGAACGGTCGGCTTCTGAATCGTCATTGGGATGGGCTTCAGGACGCAGCCAGGAATCACTGCTTGGACTTTCTGGACATATCAATTGATTCCGGCTTTCCTTCACAGCACGACCGAATTCGTGGTCAGACAGGTACTTTCGATCTGGCCTTTGCGGCAGCTTGCGAGGCGCATGCCCGCCTCTCGGGTGTTAGGATCTCCGTCACCTCAATCCTGCGGCAGGACAATCCTGAAGGAATACTGGAACTGCTCCGAAACGCTTCTCCTTCACTGCGCTGCTTCCATGTCTTCCCTATCCAGCCGCCGCCTTTTGTCACCACACAACCACTTGAGGCAGAGTTTGTTGTCGCCTTTCTCGCGAACCTCAAGCGGCTTCTTAAGGGAGAGCTCGCCGGCGCAGGCGTGGAGATCACCGTGACCCTTCCCGGCCTGTACCTATCAGAAGCCGTCGGCTCGAGCCTGTTCGAATGGGCAGACCTGGAAGAGAACCACCAAGGCGCTTGCTTTGCAAGAAAAGAAGTGGAGGGCAATTCCATTGTTTACGCCTGCCTCGTGCTGCCCGAGCAGGCCTCCCGCTTGGCACGAATCACTTATGACGGCGCTTATCTGGCGCACCTGCATTTCTTGCAGGCGCCACAACCTCAGGCCTATGCAGTCGGTTACATACAAGAGGAGTCAATCGTTTCGCTTTACAGGAAGGCGATTGGAGTCGGCAATCATTTCCACCAGATCGTCAACTCACGCGCACACCATGAATGCTCTGGCAGGTCGTGTTGGCAGAGCTGCTTCGGCGGTTGGGTGGTTGCTGAGAACGCTTTCTTAAATGGCCAGACACTGACGGCCCAACCGCGATTATGCCCGAAAGAAAAGGAGACCCCACATTGAGCGTCCGACGCCACAACTTGTCAGCCCCAAAGGCCCCACTCGCCGTAACCTTCACAACAGTGTTGCTGTTGTTTTCGATTTCCTGTTCGCGCCCTGCGGCTCTTACGCAAGGACCGAGCCTCGCAATCCTTTACAATGCCGAGGAGCAACCGACGGAGAAAAGCGCCGTAGCCCAGTTGCTCCAATCGGAGTTCCGCCAGAAGGGAATCTCGGTGCGCCTTGACCCGGTGTCCAATACACTTTACAACGAGCGACTGTCCAAGGGGGACTTTGAAGCTACGCTGAATCTTTGGTACCTGGATTATAACGATCCCGAGGGATACCTGACGGACTTCTATTCCAAGGCGGGCTACCGATCTGCCAAATACTCAAGCGCCGAGTATGATGGCCTTTACCTCGCCGGGCTCCTGGCCCCAACTGAGGCAGACAAGGTCCGCTATTTCAGGGAGGCGGTAACACTGCTCGATCACGAGGTACCCTGGATTCCGCTATATTCCAATACCGAGATTTTTCTGCTTCAACCTCGTGCAGCGGGTTTTCGGAGTAATGCTTATCAGTACTACGATTACCGCCGCGTGGACATGGAGAGCATCCGGGCTTCCAGCGACGTGGAGGTGCAGACGTTGGATCCCGCGCTCGCTTATGACCTGGCGAGCAAACACATCGTGACCCAGTCCTATGAGGGCTTGATTGCGCTGGATGCGAACTCAAAAATCGTTCCGGCTCTTGCCACCGAGTGGCAGTTCTCGCCAAAGATGGACTCGCTGACTTTCAGGCTGCGGGCTGGTGTGCGGTTTCATACGGCACCCTTTTTCAAGACGGCCGCTGAGCGCGAAGTGACCTCCATCGATGTCAAGTCGAGCTTTGAGCGTATGTTGAAATCGAACTCCCCTTACACTTACATCTTTGACCACGTACAGGGCGCTCAGGAATTCAAAGCAGGAAAGAGCACCGATATCCCCGGATTCCGAGCGAGAGATAAGTACACATTCCAGATTGTCCTCGACAGGCCTTTCCCTACGATCCTTGAGTGGCTGCTCGCGCCAGCGGCCTACGTACTGCCCAAGGGCTTACCATCGAACTACGATTTGAGCCGCGGCTCAGTGGGCACTGGACCGTTCATCCTGCAATCCTGGGACGGTGTCACGGCGCGGTTTGTGGCCAATCCCGAGTATTGGGCGGCGGACGAGACCGGGCGTCGCCTTCCTTACCCGAAGACACTCACCTTGCGAATCATCAAGGATGCTAACACAGCGCTGACTGGTTTCCGCCAGGGTGAACTCGATGTTTTGAATGTGCCTCTGGCCCTCTTCAGCGACGTATTCGAACTGGACGGGCGTGTCAAGCCGGCGTGGCACGAGTATCAGCTTCACGAAGTCAAACTCAACAATCTAAAATTCTTGGCGTTCAATATGCAAAAGGGTCCGTGGGGCAATGATCTGGGCCTTCGGCGCCGGGTAGATGAAGCGATCAACCGCGATCTGCTCGTGAAGCAGCTATTCAGAGGCAAGGCGCGGCCAGCTTACTCGGTGATTCCCTCTGGCGTTCCGGGATTCGAGTGAGGGAATTCCTGTGCGAGCCTTGTGCACTAGAGCAGCCTTCCTGATAGCGGCGGTGTGGGTCATTGTCAGCATTGCCTTTCTGTGCGTGTACGCGCTTCCGGGGGACCCGGCGCGCTTGGTGCTGGGCCAGCGCGCCACGCCAGAAGCACTGGCGGAGTTTCGCCTCCGGGCCGGTCTTGATGAGCCGCTCTACAGGCGATATGTGGCATTCCTCAGACGCACGGCAGAGCTGGATTTTGGAGAATCGCTTGTGCAGCGGCGTCCCGTACAGGATCTGATCCTCGAGCGCGCACCTCAGACTGCCGGCTTGATCGCTGCCGCTGTGGCGAGCGTGCTGGTTTTTTCCTTTGTGCTTCCCATCCTCCTTAGGTTGTTGGGAACACGGTCGGGCCTTCGAGTCTTCGAGCGGTTCTGGGCTGGGGCGGCGGTCGCACCCCCGTATGTACTCGCGGTCGTCGTACTCGCCATCTTCGCGGGTTGGCTGAATTGGGTCCCGGCCATCTTCGAGCCTTCGCAGTTACGTTCCTGGGCTCTTCCCGCGCTAGTCTTGGCCGCCTACCCGACTGCTATCGTGCTGCGCTTGTTTCATCAGCAAATGGAACAGGCGTTCAACTCGCCCTATGTCCTCCGTGCGCGCGCCATGGGTTTTTCCGAGCGCAGGATACTACTTTCTGAGGTTCTGCCAAACGCGCTGACTACGGCCTTGGCGGCCCTAGCTAACGGCTTGGCTTTCTTCGTCACCGGCACGTTTTTCGTCGAGGTGGTCTTCGGAATTTCGGGACTGGGTGGGCTAACGTATGACGCCATCCGGAACAAGGACATCGCTCTTTTGGTGGGCTTGTGCATTGTATTTGCCGTCAGTATCACGGCCATTTCGGTGACGCTCGAAGCGGCGCTGCGCTTTCTAAATCCTCGCCTTCGGGAGGCGCATGCCTGAAAGGCGCACGCTACGCCTGTGGTTCGCCTGCCTCTGCCTGGGGGCACTGGCATTTCTTGCCTCATCGGCTCCCCGGCTCCCGCTGGCGGACCCTCTGTCGGTTGACCTTGGTCAGGCTCTGACCTCACCTTCCTCGAATCACTGGGCTGGAAGCGATGAGTTGGGTCGCGACGTCGTGTCGCGGCTTGTTCACGCCGCGCGGTCCACTCTTCTCGTCACGGCCGGAGCCACGGTGCTTGATATCCTGTTGGCAGTCGCGTTCGGCATGTTGGCCGCCTACCGCGGCGGCATGGCGGATCGCGCACTAAGGTTTGCGATCGACCTTTTCTGGAGCGTACCTTTCGTCGTCTTCGTGGTTCTAATCGTCTCCATCGTGGGCGTGAGCGCGGTGGCTCTGATTGTCACCATCGGCGCAATTAACTGGGTGACGGCTGCCCGGGTGATCCGTGCGGAGACGGCGCGGTTGCGGCGTCAAGATTTCATCCGCGCGGCCGAAGCCTTCGGATTCCCTTCAGGCGCCATTCTCCGACAGCACGTCCTCCCGAATCTCCGCTCCACGCTGCTCACCCTGACAGCTTACGCGGCCATCGAGGTGCTGACGCTGGAGACCGGGCTGGCTTTTATCGGCCTGAGCCTTCCGGCCCCGAATCCGACGTGGGGAGGGATGCTGGCTGACGGGCTGAACTACTTTTCCTCAGCCTGGTGGCTGGTCGCCTTTCCGGCTGGGGGAATCACTCTTACCCTTCTCTGTTTGCTGCTTTTGGCGAGGCACTTTGAAGATGCAACCCATAGCCGGAGAGCCACCTTCTGATCACCTGTCCTGCGGGCCGCCGCGGAATTCCAACGTGGAATTCTATGAGACCATCGCGCCGTTCTATGAGGCAATCTATGGTGCGATCGACGCACCAGAGACCGTCCGACAATGGCTGTTGCTGTTGGAGGATCTGGGCCTGGTGCCGTTACGCCAGAGGCGCGAGAACGCAAGATCCCGATTGGTAGATGTCGGCTGCGGGCCCGGGTGGCATCTCGCCGCCTGGCATGGGGCAGGCTTCGAGGTAGCCGGCCTGGATGCCAGCCCTTCGATGCTGCAACTGGCCGAACGTAATTTTCGGGACGCTGTGGGACAAGGCTGTCCGCTGTTTCTAGCCGATATTCGCTGCGTCGACTCTTTGCCTTCGATCGAGCCTGTGGACGTGGCTGTGAGCCACTTCAACTTCCTGAACCTGTTCCGTCCGGAAGAACGCGAAGCCGTGTTCAATGGCGTGGCGAAGCTGGTACGCCTAGGTGGTGTTTGGATGACAGACTTCGCCGAACCTCTGCGGCCTCCAAACCAGATCCGCCAGACTATCGATCTCGGTCCGGAAGTCGATGTCCTGGTGCAAACGGGATGTTTCGATCCTGCGCTTCAATGCTACGAGCAGCGTCTGGCTGGGGCGGACGTTGACACCACCGAGGTGTACTGGTTTAATTGTTCTAACCAGTTGAAAGGATTGGCGGAGCGGACGGGCTGGCGCTTCGTCCGGCGCTGCCGGTGGACGCCCAGACGGCGCCGGGCTCAAAATGCCGAAGCGGAGACGCTGGTCGATGTTTATCAGCGGATCTGAAGCCTGTCGGGTGTCAAGGCGCGAGGGCTTGGAACGATGGCAGGTTCGAGAACGAAATGGTGGATCTACCGATTCGAGCTCGCCTACTTCAATCCGTGCTACAAGCGCTGGGCGCTTTTCCAAGAGAATCCTTTTCTGCCCTCGCCGGACGTGCCCCCGGCCAATGCGTTGATAGCCCATCGCATCCGAGTACAAGGCGTTCTCGACTCGGTGCGCAAGGCCTTTGAAAAGATACCCCGAGGCGCACTGTTCGACGTAATACCTCTGCCGAAAACAGCTGCCGGACAGAACATTACTCTGAAGTTTGATCCTCCAGAAATCGCGCAAAAGATCAGCGATGCTTTCGGCCCCAATCCTGACAGCACTTGGAAACCCATTCTCACCGAATACAGCCGACTCTTGCGGGAGGAGGGCCTAGATCTTGCTGGGTCAGACCTGCCACAATTAACCGACGACCTAAGCAACTGGCCGGTCTTCACCGCACGCTATCCAAGTTGGAGCCGGGAAATCACAGCTTCATCAGCTTTGCAGCTTCTATCCACGCTTCCGATCCTTCCCCATTGGGACCTCTGGGGGGCATTCTACAGCGAGTGGGAGCGGCCTGCACAAAAACAGGCAGAGCCCAGTCTGTTACAACTTGCAGGTCGCCTTGCGGAGCCTTTCTATGTCGCGCATCTGAAATATTTACCTGGCCCCCATTTTCCAACCCCACATAAGGCTGTTTCGGCCGACCCCACGCCGCCGAGCGTGGATTTGCTCGGCTACGAAGTTCGCCTGGAACTGGCCTACTGCGATCTCAGCAACTCCGTGCTGTCCGCAGTCCGCGTCGTCGAGGATGACTACTTCCGGCATTGCTGTAATCCGAAGGGGACGCAAGAAGAACTGCCCTATCTTGTTTACGCCTACCTGATCGACAACTTGCAGCGGGCAATTCCAGGAAAGCACGTAGAGGGCCAGACGAACGACCTTTACTATATGGCCTATCCTGTTTTCACTCCACTCGGCCGCAGGCACTTCCTTGACATCTACGTTTATCCTGAGGGGGGCCAAGCCGATTTGGGGGAGCTATGGGATGCGTGGCGCCAACTACATGACCTTCTGCAATGGAAGAACCTCCAGCTTATTCTCGAGGACGAATTGGAAGAGATCGACCTCGGCTACTCCGAAGCCCGCTTGGCGCACGACATGGGAGCAGCGATGTCAAGTCCGGATTACAAACCCGGTCAGGCCCTACCATTTACTGAACTTGTGTGCAGGCATGGTCACATCCTGTTTCCGGTGCGGGCCTTTAGGGCAGGGGAGGGTGCAACCGGGGCAGTTTTCTCCTATAAGGGTCGCGAAGTCAATTCTTTCCCGTTTGGCGAGGAGTGGGCGCCCGGTTCGGTTGACGAAGGAGCCTGGAGGGAGGTAGCTAGTTTCGTAGGGAAGGTCGCCTACGTACCCGATGTCAAAGGAGATCTTGTTTGGGTGTCTCCGATTTCGCAATCGGTAACGAATGCGCGGCGAGATCGTCTGGTTCGAGAGCACCTCGAATTCGCCCACCGTCTCTGGCAGGCCCGAGAAACCGAACGAGACGCTGAGAAAAAACGAATCGATGAGAGCAAGCGGATGCTGCGTCGTGCTTTCCTGGCGAAAGCGGTCGAAGAGCAATTGGCTATATGTCAAGAGGCCCTACACATCGCCGGTGTGGATGACAAGCTGGTTGGGTTCAATCAAACGCCACGTGTCCTTATGAAGGATTGTGTGGCGCGTCAGGCGAGCGATACGGACATTCTGGGTGCCCTTAGGGAGGTTTTCGCTTGGTCGTACACGTTGCTGGCGTCCGAGTATTTTGGGTTGGGCCCGATTAAAGGACTAACCCACGGCCGGCAGTGGTACACGTTCGCATCAGCGGAAGATTTTAGAAATGACTGCACTCGGCAGTTCGAGCTGGCAAAGCCCGCTTTTCAACTGTCGAAGGAGTACGCCGTCGCCTGTGGAGAATTTCACCAGGAGGCACTGCGACAGATCGCGGCCATGGGCGATTGGAATGGTGAAATCTGTCCCGTGCTTGAAAAGTCTCGAAAGGCAAAGCACCAATTTCACTTGATGTGGGGGCAAAAGCCTTTTCCGGAGCCGGCCTCGCCCGTAGATTTCCTTGACAGTTCGCTAGAAGGTATTGGAGCGAAGAGGATCGAACTCTACCTACCTGTTCACGAGATTTTGAAGGAGGCTTTCGAGTGGCTTTCTAAGCTGCACGATATGTATAAACAGGAAGGCGGACGCCGTTGGGCTTTCGCGCTGGGCTTCGGCGTTGAGCATTCTGCGCACTGGTACCCGACACGTCGTCCAACCCTTCACCGGAACTATTTTGCCTGGACCTACCCTGGAAGCTGGACCCTTGAGCGTCTACGGGCGCAAACGCCAAAGGAAATTCAGAACGTGATCGCGATCGCACCCCTGCGTCAGTGTGGCATACTCTCGGTAGCCTTCAAAGCGAAGCCAGAAATCAGATGGATGCAATGGCGTGCTGACGAGTGGTGCCAAGTTGCCGGAATTGGTGACTTGCTCCCGAGAGGGAGTGATGCTCTTGTTCGGCTTTTATTGCAAGACTTGGCGGAAGGTTGTGCGTGGTTTCTGACCTTCGATTCATGGATGCATGAGTAAGGTGGATGATGAAGATTGCGATTGTAGATGTGGAGGCCGTTAGAGCCGACGCTCTTCAGCGCTGGTTCACTGGCGCCGGACATGAGTCAGCGGTCTTTGCCACTGCGGCCAGCCACCTCGCGGATCGAAGCTTCGTGTCTGCGAGTGTCGTTTTCGTGCACTTCAGCGACCGCCAGCACACTGACCGGCGGGAGTTGTTGGCGGGCGGCCGCTACCGTGCTAGGAGGCTAGTTCTGTACGCAGGGGGGGAGGCGGCTTGGACGGATTACGTGGAAGCTTATCGGGACCCGGAGCATTGCGTGTACTGGAGTATCGTGGGCGCGCCGCCTCCGGCGACCGTGCGTGAAGATTTCTTGCGTTACCTTAAGGCGGTTGAAGACGGTAGTCGAGAGGGGCTCTGTGAGATTCTCAACGCCATTGATTGGGTCCTGGAAGCCAAGCTCGAGTTGCTGGGCCGGCTTCTTGAACAACCGCCTCCTCACCTGGACGTCAAGGCGGCCCTCAGCGAGTTAGATGAAAAGCTGAGGAGCGTTTTGGAGAACAACCAGATGGCGAAGCAGGTGCTGGCGCAGGCTCCCTCCAGCTTGGCCGAGCTGCGGAATGCGCTGCTGCCCGACGAGATTGACTGGGTCCGATAAAGACACGACTATGGCCGTTCTAGTGATAGACGACCGTGAGACCTTGTTCCGAGACACCGACACAGAGCGTCTCGAAAGCAATGCCTACCGGACGCCTTGTGTTACGACGGGTGAATGGTTCCGGGATGTCCTGTTGCCTATCTTGACACGGCCAGACACGCCTACTGGTCTGCTCTTCCTGATCAACGTGAACTTCAGCTTTGGCGAGTCTGCAAAGCGGTCACTGCGCCATGGGATCGAGCTCCTAGAGCATATTCGTCTGACCCGTGAATTGCCCGCGGCAACGCGCTTTGCGTCCACTGTACTCTACAGCTTTGAGCACCCATTAGCGCTCCACCGAAATAAAGCGGCTAATTTGATCGTCTACTCACCGGGAACCGTTCTCTTGCGGCTCCCGGAGCATCTTCAGACCCTACTTGATCCAAGTCGCTGGCAGGAATGGAAAAGTCGGCTCCCGGTGCCCGATGAAACTGCGCTTCGTCCCTATGTCAAAGCAGCCGATGAAGCCGATCTACGGAAACTCTATGCTCATTCCTATCGAAACCGGGTGGGCGTGTTGAAGTTCTGCAGTGAGTTTGCTGGCGACAGAATCAGGCAACACCACCCATTTCTCGATAATTGCCTTCGCGCAGAGATGGCTAATCTTGAGTTGAAGCGCCTGCTCTTCTTAATGCCGCAATATGCGGCCGGGAGTAGGGTAGATGAGGGAACGGTGATTGCCTTCGCCGAGAAGTGCGAACACCACCGGTTCTTGTATATCGACGACGAGCACTGGCGTGGGTGGTCATTAGCCCTCCAAGCTGGAATTGCGGGTATCGACCTTAATCCAGATGAGTACGGAGCGCTGTGTGACTCTGACCGGGCGACGACGAGCGACGAGCAATTGCATGTCATCCGCACCTTCCAAGCCGCCGAGCTGTTTCTTGAAGGCAAACGACAAGAAGTTCGAACCATTCAGAAATGCTGGGCTGACGCTGAACAGGCCAAAGCGGCTCTCCAGAAGTGTGAAGAGCGGGTCGACGAAGCGGAGCGGCTGCGACAGGGGGCCGACGACCGGCTGAAGAAGACGGCGAATGAGCTCCAGCGGATGCGCGGTAGCGGCACATTCAAGAGGCCAGACATCTTAAACCAAGAGCACAAGGTCTCTAAGGCCGAGCAGGAGCTTAATGAGGCTGAAGAGGCGCTCCGGGCTGTAAAGAATGCGAAACAGGAGGCCGAGTGTCGCCTCAGTGAAGCTCACGAAACGTGCAACAATGCCGTTCAATTGATCTCAGAAGTACTTCCATTCAGTGCGGTTCTTCTTGACCTTCGTCTTGATCCTCAGGTTGATCAGCTCGTTGGTTTCGAGTGGTTGACTGGTTTTCAGTTACTACGGCAGCTAAAGGATCGCTTTCCGCATGTCCCCGTGATCTTGTTGACCGCATCCGAGAGGGCTCGGAGCGCAGAGTTCGCGGTTAAGCTGGGCGCCGAGGCGTACTGGACGAAAGGTGTGTCCAGCGGGGAGGATCTCCGTCAAGTCATTCTGCGATGCGTGAATAAAGCTCCGAATCGAAAACGATGGGCCAAGTTGAAGGTCATTGAAGGTAAGCCTTCGGTTCACTGCCGGAGACTGCCGGGTCCAACAGATATCTGGCTGGACCGGCGCATGCCACGCCGTGGCGACCTCCAAGCCTTTCTGGATGAAGCATTTCTCATCATCTGCACCCATGCTGGTCGCAGCGAGAATGAGCACGTCTTGCCGCGTCCGTGGAACGCGGTTTTTCGCGGGCTGGGCGTGGTCCAGGAGATTCGGTGTCAGAATGTGGAGGGGGAGTGGGACCAAATGGGGCGCGAAGAGAGGGAGTATCGTGAGCGTCGCAACAAGTTTACGCACGTTCCCTTCTCGGAATACGAACGGTGCCCAGAAGCGAGTGAGGAGGAGGCCCTAGCCTTCTTCGACTACACGCTTGATCA
>Ga0070738_10003356_pt1 | contig 21223 bp, 16 predicted proteins | sample Coa_R2_2_FD_66446 | JGI IMG/M metagenome (GOLD analysis project Ga0070738, IMG submission 66446) | Surface soil microbial communities from Centralia Pennsylvania, which are recovering from an underground coalmine fire - Coalmine... | ecosystem: Environmental > Terrestrial > Soil > Unclassified ... | reverse complement strand
AGAACATCAGCACGTTGGTTGAGTAAGGCAGAATGTTGCAGCGCCTGTTGCACAGCCTTGCCTGTATGAGTACGCATACCCTCAGCTTGCAGTGAGCTAATGATTTGTTTGAGTTTGCCTCGGTCTGGATTACTGGTGATACGGATCTCACTAGCATTCAGAGTGACATCTTTATCAAAAGTATAAATAGTGACTGTATCGCCTAATCTAGCTGTATTAACAAATTCAGTAATTGAACTTTTTACTTGATTAAAAATATTTTTTGTTCCGCCCACACCACGCATGGAAGCAGAAGTATCTACCACTAAAATCCAATCGATTCCTCCTTTTGGGTTCGTTTGTGCTAATGCAGTGCGTGAGTAAGGAATTGAAAGTAAAGCCAGAACAAAAATATGTTGGAGTAGGGTATATTTAAACCAACTCTTCAAGTGTCTAAAACTCATCGATAGATCTCTCCATCCCTTTTAGCTCTGACTTGGTTATCCTCAACCCAGTAGCTTAGGAGTTTAAATGTAGTGCACATAATATTTATCTACTCATTGGTACTTAGCCAATATTTTTTGACCCTTTTCGCCCAGACGTTCTACTAACGTTTCAATCTGCTGCACAGCAAGTTTTGAAGGCTTAGTATGTCCATTTTCCCACCGATTAACTGTTGGAAAAGACACGCCAATAATTATTGCTAATTCTTCTTGTGTTAATCCCATTAACAAACGAATCTCGTGAATTAAACAACCAATTTCTGGCTGTTTCATTATTCTTTTCTTTTGAAATGACATTCAATTTATCATCTCATTCAAGCGATGGGTTTAAAAAGTGATATATCAAGCTATATATTAGCTAGTACATTCAATAATGTCACCTATTTATATATAGTAAATTCACTGAATAATTAGTAAAGATAGCATAATTTATTACTCTGAGTGCAGAATATAATCCCTATGAGATTACATTCTGCATCAATGCAATGATTAATCAGTTAAACTGAAATACCCTCTAATTCCTCATCCGTCAAATCATACAGATCGCGTAGCTTTTCCAACTTCTCTTCACTCGCTTGCCAAAAACCTCGCCCATGGGCTTCTAACATTCTGCCTACAATATTACGAAAGGCTTCTGGGTTGCTTTTGCGTAACTTTTCTGCCATTTCTGGATCTAGGGCATAAGTATCTACTGCTTGGTCATAGACCCAATTATCTGTGAAATCAGCAGTCCCACCCCAACCAATCAAGGCTGTCATGCGTTGGGAAATTTCAAAAGCACCACCTGAACCTTGATTTGCCATTGCTTGTGCCCATTTTGGATTCAGCAACTTTGTGCGATACTCCATCCGCAACAAGTCATCTAACTTGCGGGGTGTGGTATCCTTTGAGAAACTTTCCACAAAACTGGTTGTCACTTTTTGACCGCGTTGCTTCTCCGCAGCTTTTTTCAGTCCGCCTGTATTTGCGTAGTATTCTTGAATATCGGTCAAACCGTACTCTACAGAATCGATTTCTTGAACAACGCGATCGCTCGTTTGCAAAAGCTGATTCAGCACTTCTGGTCTAGCTTGACCCTTATCCTGTCTACCATAGCTAAACACATTACGACCTTGCCAAGTATCACCCAACTCCTGAGATGATTCCCAATTACCATCAACCACACGGTCATTAACCAACGAACCAAAATCACCCGCTGGGTTAGAAAATAACCTTGCAGATGTATTCTCAACACCCTGCGCTTGCAAAGCCAAAGCGTGTTTCCTAATAAAATTCTGTTCTTCCGGTTCATCCGCATCAGCCGCCCTTTGAAACAAATCATCCAGCAGCTCGATAATATTCACAAAACTATCCCGGAAAATCCCCGACAAATTCGCCAGCACATCAATTCGGGGATGTCCTACATCTGCCAAAGGCTTCAACTCATAACGGACAATTCGTCCCGTCCCCTCCTTCACTGGTTCCGCACCTACCAACTCCAAAACAATCCCTAGCGATTCCCCCTTAGTTTTGATCGCATCCAGACCCCATAACATCACTGCTATAGTTTCCGGATATTTCCCATACTCCTGCAAATGCTGAGCAATAATTTTTTGCCCAATTTCCCGTCCTCGTGCATAAGCAGCAGCAGAAGGCATTCTATAAGGATCTAAAGCATGAATATTTCTACCTGTTGGTAAAACACCCGGACCATCTCGCAACAAATCACCTCCAGGTGCAGGCGGGATATACTCCCCATTCAAACCCCGCAACAAATTCGTCAACTCATCACGACTTTGTCCCAACAACTCCCGAACTAATCTCTCCTCCTCTTCCCGTCCTTCACGCTTTGGCGGTTCCTCTCCAAAATAAGCCTCCAAATACCCCGCCATTTCCTCCTCATTAGGCACTTCCCCCAAAACATGCAACCCAGAAGAAAACAACCGATTTTCCAACACCTGCAAATACTCGTACAACTTCACCAGATAATCATCAAACGCATGACTACTAAACATCCTGATATTTTCTGGAGAAAAAGCGATACCCAACCGTCGCGCATCCTCAAATGGACAATCCGCATCTAAACCTGTATCTACAATCTTTTTGCAAATCGCTTCCTTTAGTGCATAATTCTTCTGGGGATCTTCTCGATACTCGGAAATCAAATCTCGCAACGCCATCAATTCCTTATACAAACCGGCACGACCATAAGGCGGGACATTGTGAGAAATCAAAACACCATAACCACGACGCTTTGCCAAAATAGATTCCGAAGGATTATTCGCCGCATATATATATAGATTAGGCAAATCACCCAACAGAACATCAGACCAAGAATAACCTGTATTACCCAAAGGAGATCCCGGCAACCATTCCACAGTACCATGCATTCCAAAATGAACAACAGCATCTGCTTGAAACTCATTTTGCAGCCATTTGTAAAAAGCAGCATATTGTGGATGAGGAGTTAAATCACGTTCAAACATCAACCGCATTGGATCGCCTTGTATTCCCAAAGGTGGTTGAACACCTATCCAGACGTTTCCCAACTGAATACCACCAACATAGAACTCATCACCGTAGGTTTTGATCCCAGTCCCTGTAAGAGATTTCCACTGTTTCTCAATCCAGGTTGTACGCAAATACCCCAACCACTCTTCTAAAGTTCTCACATTAACAGTATTAGTATTCATCGTTGACGAATAAACCGCAGTAGAAGATCTCTCCCTTGTCTCCCTTGTCTCCCTTGTCTCCCTTGTCTCCCCTCTCCATTCATCAGCCTCTTTGACAGCACAAATTAACTCTTCCCCGTCTGGAGGTAAGTCTCCAACTGTATAACCTTGGTCTTTTAGTGCGTGAAGGAAATTAAGTAGACTTTGGGGTACATTTAACAAAGCTGCTGTTCCCACAGCACCATAACCAGGCGGAAATCCGTAAAGAACAATTGCAATCTTTCTTTCCCAAACAGGTGTTTGTCTAAGGGAGATCCAGCTTCTTACTCTACCAATTAACCGCTGTACTCGTTCGGGAACCAGATAAATCTGTTCTCCCACTAAACCCCCAAGGGGAATGGTATCAATTGCTCCATCTAGTTCTGGTAAAGCGTATAAAACAACACTTTGTAAACCGCCAATTCCCTGACGTGTCCAAGAGTAAATGTCTTGAATGAGCAGTGGTGCAGCTACTATGTAAGGCACATTCTTAGCAGAGAGTATGCGTTTTGCTACATCTACTTGTCTCCCAGCCTCCATAGAACCAGCCGGACCACCTACTAAGGGAAAACCAATAGTTGAGACAATAGCATCCACCTTCACTGCTTCAGGTGAAAGGGACGGAATTTCTACATGACCAAGTTGTCTTTGCTGGCTTTCGTAGTCGGTCGTCATCCAATCACGAACAGCCACATGACCTTCAACACCGTTAATAAAGATAGGCAAGGGGATCAAACCCGCTGCTTCAAAATAGCGAATCAATTGGGGAATGTATGGTTGCTTGGTAACAACGTGCTTGCGATAAAGGAGAATTCCTACAATAGGTTTTGTAGAGACGCGATCAATCGCGTCTCTACAAAAGGTCTGATACCATTTGATATATTCCTGTGGGGATTCAAAATAGCCTTGGTAGTCGGGATGCAACAGTCCTGTGTTTGGGGTTTCGACTGGTGGAGGAATGTCGCCAACCTTTAAATTTAAATATTTTTCTGCTAGGGTCCAAAATAAAGCTGCAACGTTTTCTGGTCCACCTGCATTCCAGTAACCATAGATAATGAGCCAGTTACGTAGGTCTTGCACTTTTTGTACTGGCACAAATTTCAACAGCTTTGGTCCTATTTTCAAAAAGCTAATGTAACCAGCTAGTCGATCTTCCTCGCGTCCGTTGCTGAATTTATCAAGGATAAATTTAATTGGTTTGGGCATTCCTTTGGGTTGATCGCCAATCGCAAAAGCACCCAGCTTGGTTAAACTCATCAATTCCAATGCTGACTCGAACACCAGACGGATGGGAATACCAGAGACGCGATCGCGCAACCACACAACCTGATCATAGTCAAAGAGCAAGCTGCCAAAAAACACATCAGCGTTCTCAAGCGCTGCTTCCACTTCAGCACGCTTGTTGTGAATATCGCGATCGCTAAATATCCTAATATCTAACTCAGAGCAGCGAGAGGTAGCCAAGAATGCTGCCTTCCGGTACAAGTCAGTGTTGAACGATTCAAACCCAGCAATCAGAACGATGCGTTTCATGCCCTTGAATACAAAGTATTTCTCTTTATCTTGATTGTAGACTTGCTCTCAGCACAGTGTGTGGCTAGAAAAATCTATAATCAAACTTGATATCCTGATTGAATTGTATTTTGCGCTCAAGCGACGAAGTATGTTAGTTGTTGATCAGTAATTTTGCGGAGTCAAGTTTCTGTTTAAAAAAACGCAGAATTTTAATTGAGCTTCTAAAAAGCATAATGAACATTACATTTTGAATTATTTTCTAAAAATTTTAGTTTTTTTTACCGTAGACACTTAGTGATTTATCTCTTATCATGAGTCATCTTTACATCAAGTTTGTCTAAATAACTAACTTGGTGCAAATCAACATAGCTCTGTTTACTGTGATTAGTCATTGGTCATGTGTCCATTGTCTTCTACACAAGGAAAACGAGTTACAGCTATTTTCAAATCATTAGACCACAAATTGTAGAGTTAGCACTGCTAGCACTACAAAAAATTGCTGTGATTTTCTACCAATCAATTCATTTAAGGTGCATACTATGAAGTTTGGCATAGATATTGGACACAATTGTCCTCCTGATACTGGAGTTACAGGGATAAAGCAGGAGGATATTCTGACTCGAGATGTGGGAAATAAAGTCATATCGAAGTTAAGAACTCTTGGCTATGAAGTTATAGAATGCACCCCAAAGCAGGCAGATACAGTTCGTGAATCACTCTCAAGTAGATGCGAAACTGCTAACACAGCCAAAGTTGACATTTATGTGTCTATTCATTTTAATGGATTTAATTGGCAAGCAAATGGTACAGAAGTTTATGCAATTAGTGAAAAAGCTAGAAAAATAGCCCAGCCTGTACTAGATGAAATTGTCAACTTAGGTTTTTTTGATCGTGGTGTTAAGAGTGGGACTCACTTATTTGTTCTCAGAAACACAGATATGCCTGCAATTCTTATAGAATGCTGTTTCTGTGATTCAGAAAAAGATATGCATCTTTTAAATACAGAAGCAATAGCTAATGCAATTGTTAAAGGCTTAACTGGTAAATTACCAACGACTCCTGTTAACTCTGTAGTAGATGAAGAACAAAACGTAGATACAACTGTTATTAGACTTCAAAAATCTTTAAATCAATTAAAAATTACTGACAAAGATGGGAAAAAGTTAGTAGAAGATAACAAACTTGAGCCAGAGACTATATCTGCACTCCATAAATTTCAAGACATTGTAGGGATTGAAAAAACAGATAATGTTGGAGATGCTACTTGGAAAGTTGTTAATCTAATTTTAGCAAAACGAATCATCAGAGTAAACCATGCTGGAGGCCCAGTTGTCAGATACTTACAACATCGTCTAGGTATTCAAATCAATGGTGTTTATAGTCCTCAGTCAGAAGAGGCTATTAAAAAGTTTCAAAGTCAAAACGGTTTACAGGCTGATGGAATTGTTGGACCATTGACTTGGGAAAAATTAATTGGCTAGTTTGTGATATGCGTTGGTCATTCTAAATTTAGAGTAAATTTGCGAAGAGCGTCCTTTGTCTTACAGCAATTTATTGTTTTTTAAGGACAAAAGACGTATTGATTTTTGGTGTTGCTGAATTGAGTCATGAATTTACAATTCACGTGTGTGTAGAGACGTAGCAATGCTACACGTCTCTACAATGTAGATAAACATAATTTATGGCCGAATTCAGCAATGTTTTTTTCAATTTTTCTTACAGTTATTAGTATAACAAAGTCGTTTATTATTATTTTTTTATAAAAAATAGTGTATTTTTTGATTTTTTAAATTAAACTTGCTTTTAGACAATTATGACTATCTAAAAGAAAAGATTCTGGTTATAGCTATCTTCTTAAATCATTCATGAGAAACGAGAATCCCGTTCTCTCCAAGAAATTGGGATTTTGCAACTTTTCATTTTTACAATTCCTAAACGGATTGCTATAAGACGCTGAAAGGCACTTAAAAGGCATATCTTCTAATTTAGATATAACTTTTTCCGACTCTAATTATGACCTTTTCCGACTCTATACCCGAACTTACGCCCGAACTTACACCCGAACTTATCCGACTGACAAATCTTGAGATGATTGCAATTATTGGACTATAGAAAGAGTCAAGCGATAGTGAATTCTAAGACCCACTACAATTGACTTTTTTAAACACCTAAGTATAGCGGTTCTCATGTGGATAAAATACACCCACAGCATAGGGACAGACGATTGCCCCTACTCTTCCTTATGCCATTGCAAACCGCTACCGTACTCCTTTATTATGAGGATCAAGACTATGTCAGTTTCAATTTTGGAAAACGAATTGTTCACCGAGTTGTCTGACCAACAACAGGAGATTATTATAGGCGGTCTTCAAGGCATTCATAAGAATGTTAATACTTGCTACAACACCAATGCAATACATTTTCTAAACCAAAATGGTTCAGGTCCTGGTGGTAGCTTTGTCAACACAGGGATCGAACAGGCTGAAATCAAAACTGGCTCCAGCGAAAACCTTAACGCCAATTTTTGTTGATAATCTGAGGGATCGCTCGCGAGGCTCCAGTCAAATCCATACGCTGGTCAAAATGGACTCTAGCTGATCAAAAATTGCCTTCGCAGCATTTCAAGACAGATTTCTTCTCATTGTTACAGCAGATTGCAACTACATGAGGTACAGATTATTGTAAGGGCGCAATAGCTTGCGCCCCTACAATGTACTTCATTTACCCAAAAAATGCTGTATCAGTATGCTAGCAGAATATTCAAAAAACTATGCTGTGTTTAAAAAGTTCTGCTGGCTGAGTTTTCTTTTTTCCTACTGTCAATAGCTTTGTATAAAAGTAAAACTTTGTTGCCTAGTTTTTCATAAACATTTACTACAAACACATGTGCTTATACTTCATGGTTATCAGCAACCTAAATAAATTATGACACACACCATCAGTAAAGAGTATGCTTTGGAAAGCTATACTTCCGCAACAAAAAGTAAGTTTTTAACACCTTTTCAGCGGAAAATGCTGTTAAAGAATTTACAAGCTAATTTACAGCCAGAGTATCGTCGGAGATTGGAAATCATTTTGCTGGCAGATCAGGGTAAATCTCAAACCCAGATTTGTCAGCTATTAGGCTGTTCTCAAGAAATGGCTCGGCATTGGATTGCTGTTGCACAAGCAGGTCTAGCACATAAATGGAATGAGCAACCAATAGGCAGACCGAAGGTTGTAAATGACCAGTATATTCATCGTTTGAAAGAAATAGTAAGTCATAGCCCTCGTGAGTATGGCTATGGATTTAGGAGATGGACAGCCGAATGGTTAAGTAAACATCTCGCAAAGGAATTAGGAATTGAAATCAGCAAACGTCACATTTATCGTCTGCTGAAACAAATGGGTCTTTCCACTAAGTTACATCAATTTTCAAAGAAACAAATAGATGACAATAAAAATTCAGGAATTAGAATTTATGATTTACAATCCAACTTAGAGCCTACCTTAATTTTATCATTCAATCTAATTCAAATAAAGGATTAGTTTTATGGCAGTCTGAATTCGTTTGTAAAAAAAGACAAAAAAACTATAAAAGTAAATTTTATAATTAACTATTAATAATGTGGATTCAATTGCTAGAAGAGCTATTGAAAACAGCCAAGATAAGCGTAAAGTCAAATGAGCAATGGCAGTCAAGATGTCTTTGTGAACATCTTATTGCGAGATTTTTGACTTCTCTAAGCTTCATGAGTATGGTATTTTCTCATGAATTATTGTGGATTGCTATATCTTGGAGGTGAGATATGTCATCAGTTTATTCTGAACAAGAATTAGGTCAACAACTGAGTGTCATTTTAGGTGAGGAACTTTCCCAAACAGAACTACAAAACTGTATAAAAGCGGTGGAAATTGTAGAGCCACCAACAGCAAAGCAATTTTGGCAAGCAACAGAGGCTCATCCTGGCATATACATTATTCTCTCTGGAAAAGTGAGACTGCAAGATAAGGCTGATGACTTAATCATGAGTTTTTCAGCAGGCTCATCTTTTGGTGAGATGACTTTGTTTGCAAAAGAAGATTTTCAGCCGTATTCCGCGCGAGCTTCAATCAACTTAAAGCTGTGTTATCTCAAGCAAGAAACATTACAGACTTTGATGGATAAATATCCTAAAATCTGTGAGCGTCTCCAAAAACGTGCAGAACTATGGAATTTACTGCTGCTATGTCGTCAGAATTCACAAAAACAAAGTTTTGTGGCTGAAAAAATGCTTCAAGTGTTATCGCTATTTGAGCGGCACTATTTTGAAGCATATGAAGAAATGTATCTACCAGCAGATGTCAAGTTGTGTTTACTACTGCGAGGTGAGCTTCAACACAATGATGGTGACTGTTTGACAACAAACACAATCTACACTGACTTAAACCCAGGTAAATGGCAAGCAACACAATCAACTATCGTTTACCTTCTCAAAGGTGTGAATTGGCAAACAGCACTCTCTGTCTGGCCTAAATTAATAGAATTGATTGTCTCCAACTCAAGTACTTACGAGCAGCCAACTTTGCCCAGTATATCTAGATCAGAAGAATTTGCTCGCGACAGAAAAGTCATCCCATTTCCTCCGACAGAACCATGGTTACCGCCTCAACAAACCAAACAAAAAGTTAAACAAGCTTATTTTCCTAGTCCAAAGGTAACTATTAGTCAATTTTGGGGACACCTAACTCATAGGTATCCATTCTTTGCACAACAAAGTGTATCGGACTGTGGGGCGGCTTGTGTAGTCATGATCGGTCGCTACTGGGGAAAGCACTTTAGTGTCAATCGGCTGAGAGATCTCGCCAATGTCAACCGTAGTGGTTCATCACTGCGGAGTTTAACCGTAGCTGCAGAAAGTATTGGCTTTACAACTCGTCCTGTAAAAGCCAGTCTGGACAAATTGGCACAACAGCCACTGCCGGCGATCGCTCATTGGGAGGGCAAGCACTACTTTGTCGTCTATGAAATTACTTCAAAGCGGGTGATTGTCGGAGATCCTGCAATCGGACAACGCAGCCTCACAAAAGCAGAATTTAAAGCAGGTTGGACTGGTTATGCTTTATTATTGGAACCCACAGCCCTGCTCAAAGACGCCCAAGAAAATCAGCCACCTTTGTGGAAATTTTCTGAGTTAATCAAACCCCACGCTTGGATTCTACTAGAAGTCTTCGTCGCTTCGGTGCTGATTCAAGTCTTTGGCTTGGTCACACCGCTTTTAACCCAGCTCTTGTTAGACAAAGTGATCGTACAGGGTAGCACTCTCACCTTAACCGCTGTTGGTTTGGGGTTGCTGATCTTTGGACTGTCCCGGATTGCGATGACTGGACTGCGCCAGTATTTGCTAGATCATACTGCTAACCGCGTAGTTACAGCACTGATGGTGGGTTTTATCAAACACACCTTCCGTTTACCTATAGCGTTCTTTGAGTCACGTTATGTCGGGGACATTGTTTCCCGCTTTCAAGAAAATGAGAAAATTCAGCGATTCCTCACTGGTGAAGCACTGTCAATTTGTCTGGATTTGCTGACAGTGTTTATCTATGTGGGATTGATGTTTTGGTACAGTTGGTCATTGACATTACTGTGTTTGGCAATCATACCACCATTTGTTCTACTTGCATTCTTGGCAACACCGTTCTTCCGCCGTATTAACCGTGAAATCTTCAATGCTTTAGCTAACGAGAACAGTTATCTGATTCAATCCCTCACAGGAATTCGTTCTATCCGCTCTATGGCGATTGAGCACACAGTCCGCTGGCATTGGGAAGAACAACTGAATCAATTTATAAAAAAAATGTTCAGTGGGCAAATTATTAGTAACCAAGTGCAAGTGTTCAGCTCGACCATTCAATCACTTGTGACTACAGGATTACTCTGGTATGGAGCATGGCTAGTGATTCAAAACCAACTGACAGTTGGGCAATTGGTTGCTTTTAACATGTTGTTAGGCTATGTCATTCAGCCTTTTCAACGGCTGTCGGTCCTATGGAATCAAGTGCAGGAAGTCACTGTTTCTGCAGAAAGGATTAATGATGTATTGGAAGCCAAACCAGAAGAAGATCTGCTTTCTTCACCCCGCCAGTCGTTGTCACAGCTTCGTGGGCACATCTGCTTTGATTGTGTCACATTTCGCTATCATCCAGAAAGTGGAATGAACGTGCTAGAAAATCTCAGTTTTGAAATTCTGCCAGAGCAAACTGTGGCAGTTGTGGGGCGTAGTGGTTCGGGAAAAACAACTTTGTCTAAGTTAATTTTAGGTTTGTATCCACCCACGGAAGGCAGAGTCTTGATTGATGGTCAAGATGTCACTCATATTTCCTTACATTCACTACGTCAGCAAATTGGCATTGTGGATCAAGATACGTTTTTGTTTGGTGATACAATTCGCGAAAATATCAGCATCGCTCACCCAGAAGCTTCTTTTGAAGAAATCATTACCGTCGCACAACTCGCTGGCGCAGATGAATTTATTAGGCAATTGCCACTTGGTTATGAAACTCAAATTGGTGAAGGTGGTGGGATGCTTTCTGGAGGACAACGCCAACGTATTGCGATCGCTCGTTCATTGCTAGGCAATCCTCGGTTCTTAATTTTCGACGAAGCTACCAGTCACCTTGATGCAGAATCAGAAAAGATTATTCAAAATAACCTAAAAACAATTCTCAAAGGGCGAACAAGTTTGATCATTGCTCATCGCCTTTCTACCGTACGCAATGCAGATCTAATTTTAGTTCTAGATCGGGGAGTGTTGATTGAAAGCGGTTCTCATAATGAATTAATTGCCAAAAAAGGCCATTACTACTACCTTAATCAACAACAATTGACACAAATGGTTTCAATGTAGCGAATTCTTAACTCATTTTGACGTTTGAAAAGTTATGCCCACCTCATCTCAAAATTCATCATCTACCAAGATCGAACCTAACTCCAATGGAGACTCAAAACAGGAGAATCTCCAGATAGAGACACCAGACCATACCAACAATTGGTTTTACGGTACGGAGGAACTGCTAGACGCCTTACCCAAAGCGTGGACACGCTCTTTACTGTATGTGCTAGTAGGTTTTACAGTTATTGTCTTACCGTGGACAATGCTGTCAAAAGTCGATGAGGTAGGAAGTGCCAGAGGACGTATTGAACCATTAGGTGCTACGCAAAAACTGGATTTTCAAGCGGAAGGTCGTGTGACTGCAGTCAGAGTTACAGAAGGACAGACTGTCAGAGAAGGGCAAATTTTGATGGAGTTGGAGTCTGATTTACTGCGCACACAACTTCAGCAAGCACAGGCAAAGCTAGAAGGACAAAAAACTCAGCTGATGCAACTCAAACTCGTCAATAACCAACTTCAGTTAGTAGCTCACGTTCAAGAACAACAAAATCACGCTCAACAATCAGAAAAAGGTGCGCAAATACAGCAGGCTCAACAAACTCTGGACAATCTCAAAACCACTGACAATCTACAGAAAGAAGAACAACTCGCAAAAATTAACCAAGCGCAGGAAACTGTCGATTCCAGTCTAGCTGCTCAAAAATTGGCACAAGTTCGTCTTGAAGGTGCGCGGGAAAAAGTACCAAGATACAAAAAAGTTTTTGAGAAGGGTGCTATTGCACAAGACCGCTATTTAGAAATCGTGCAGTCTGTCAAAGAAGATTATCAAAACTTGATGCAGGCAAAATCAAATGTGTTTAAGGCTCAATCTAGTTTACGAGAGCAACAAAACAGTTCTCAGAAGGCGCTTCATCAAGCCCAGTCTGATATTCAGCAAGCTCAGTTGCGCTTAGCTGAGCAACAGCAAAGCTATCAAAGTCTAATTCACAGTGGAGAGTTAGCTTCACTAAAAACTCAGCAACAACTCAAGGAACTACAAAGACAAATCACTGATTTGCAATCCCAAATTACTCAAGTCACCAGCCAGGTAGCTTCCTTTCAGATTCAGCTGTGGCGGCGAATAGTGCGATCGCCAATTGATGGGGTGATTTTTACCTTACCAATTCAAAAACCTGGAGTGGTGGTACAACCTGGTCAGATGAGTGCTGAAATTGCACCCAAGAAAAGTACTTTTATACTCAAAGCCCATATGCCCAACCAGCAGAGTGGCTTTTTGAAAGTAGGAATGCCCGTCAAACTTAAGTTTGATGCCTATCCTTTTCAAGATTATGGAGTAGTTCCTGGACACGTTAGATGGGTTTCTCCAGACTCAAAAATTCAGGACACAAAATTTGGCAAGAGCGAAACTTTTGACTTGGATATTGTCTTAGATCAACCTTACATTCAAACTGCTAACAAACGTATCCCCATAACCCCAGGACAAACAGCAACAGCAGAGGTAATTGTCCGCCAACGCCACGTAATTGACTACATTTTAGATCCATTTAAGAAACTACAAAAAGGTGGCCTAGAGCTTTAGAAGGGAAGGGAAGGAGGACAAGGGGGACAAGGAGGACAAGGGGGAGAAGGGGGACAAGGAAGCAGAGGAGAATATTCCATACCCCATTCCTAACTCCTAACTCCCCACTTCCAGACAAAACCAAAACGTTGTATTTATTAGGAGATTTGCAAAATGTTACAAGTACTGGATTTGACTAAGGAGGATATTCTTCACCAACTTAAAATTTCCTGCCAAATACCCAGTGTATTGGAAGGGATTGCCACACGAAAAATTATGGCTGATACTGCTCACTCTCTGGGCATTCAAATTGAAACGGAGGAAATTCAGCAGGCAGCAGATAATCTTCGGTTAGCGAACAACCTTCTGAAGGTGGAAGACACTTTGTTATGGTTGAAAAAATATTACCTTTCATTAGATGATTTTGAAGAGATAGCATACACAAACTTACTAGCGAACAAGTTAGCGACTCATCTGTTTTTAGATAAAGCTGAACAATTTTTTTATGAACACCAATTAGACTATGTAAGTGCAATTATTTATGAAGTTGTTTTAGATGATGAAGACTTGGCAATAGAACTGTTTTATGCACTGCAAGAGAACGAAATTACTTTTCCAGAAATTGCCCGTCAATATATCAAAGATTCAGAACTGAGCCGTACTGGTGGATATCAGGGGACGCGACGTCGTACCGATTTTAGACCAGAGATAGCAGCAGCTGTTTTTGCTGCAAAGCCACCGCAGATTTTGAAGCCAATTGTAACATCAAAAGGAGTACATCTCATTTTAGTGGATGAGATTATTCAACCTCAATTAGATAATTCACTACATACTAGAATCATGGGGGAATTGTTTGCTGGTTGGGTGAGGCAACAAATTGAAAATTTACAAATTGTAGCTCAGCTTGATGATGACATTTCTCAGTCTAAGACTACCGAAGTAGAAGGAATGCAATTTTCATAACTTCAACTCTCTATAAATATCTTCAGAGCGAGGATTGAGATAAGGACGTTGCCAATCAATTTTCTGTAAATCAAAATGTTTCCTAATTAACGCCATCCGATTCTCTGGGGAATCATTACCTTGATGCCAAGCTTCAAGTAATCCATTAGCAACAATTTGGCAGCGATTTTGACCAAAACTTTCTCGATCTGCAAATTTGCGGTTTGGTTCTTCTGCGATCGCTAACCCTGGTGCTATTTGTTTGGTAAACAATGGCACTTCAGGTTGAAAATGGGATTGGTGTTCTCTATAGATTTTCTCTAATACTGGGTGAACATTTTGATAGTTGTGTTTATCAAAGTAAAGTACTCCTGAGTCATAACGTCCATAATCTTGTGGGTTATATAAAGTTTTGTAGTCAAAAGAAATTGGAATAGCATTTAATTGAGCAGTTATGCTACCCATAAGCACAACCGAACCTTCAGGAGTTAAGTTGAAATAGACTCGTACAGTGTTGTTATCACGGTCAGATCTGTGATTAGTTCTCTGATTACCAACTGCCATATAAAAGCCATTTTGTACCAAATTCTTCGGCATTTTGATGGCAACTAAGTCACCTGTATTGGCAGATTGGTCTTGGGGTTGCAAATGGCGATCGCGTTCAATGTGTAGTGTCAAACCTTCTTTGTGTACTGCCAAAGTACCATCTGCTTCTTCTCTAACCACCTGCCAATTTAAGCTAAAGTAGCCTTCACCACTGTTGCTTTGATGCAAGCGGTTATAAAATTCCACGTCTACGCCTAAAAAAGTATTATTTTCTAGATTGTTGTTGAGTTCCAAGTTCGTTGTTTCCGTATCCAATGTTAGAACACGCTTTAAAGAGGCATTGTAATAAATACCGTAAAGAAAATTACGCAATTGTAAATTTAAATACTTGCTTTGTACATCAGAGGGGAGTTTCTGAAAGCGAGCAATAACCTCTGGTGGTAATTCTAAGGGTTTGTAATCAGGATGACTAATGTAATGATGAGATTGGATTTCAAGTTTATGAGCAATATCTTGTAATGCTGTTTGCAGTTGCTCTGTTGTAGCTTTTGGTTTGCTATGTGGTAACAGTTGCATGGGATTTGATATGTCTATGAGGGATACATTTTAGGCAAGATTCAGGCTTTTGGAAGTTAGCTCTGATGCTTCCATGCCAAAAATCGTTTGCATAGATGATGTAGGACGGCATAACAAGGATTTAGCGACTTGAAGCATACAGATACCTGTATTTCCAAAAGATTTTTGATATTGAAGTCTAGCTTGGATAGCATTAATCAAAGACCAGCCAGAGAATTGCACCACCTGATCTAGGAAACTAGGACGATGTTGTAAAATTTCTGGAAAATGAGCAAAATACGAGTTAACAATAGCTGTCAGAGAAGGCTGTATCTGTTCTAAAGGAGTCGCTGCCATTCGCAAAGACTCATCAATATTCATTGCTTTACTCGTAACTAAGCTATTTAACCAAAGTTGTAAGTAGCTACCAACTAATGTGCCTAGATCAAATGCTGGGTCTCCCCAACCACAGCGTTCCCAATCAATCAGTCTTACCATGCTATCTGTGGCTACATCCTGCCAATCATTAGATAACAAGATGTTGTTCAGCTTCAGATCATTATGGGTGACGCAACAAGGGGTTAAAGAATTTCCAAGCTCTGCGATCGCTTTTCCTAGGATGTCATAACGTTGATAGAGAGCAAAAAATTTCAATCCATCAGCAGGAACCGAACCGAAAATTTCTGGACTAAGCCGTTCTAGCCTCTGAATCATACGAGGAACTATATCAGGAAGTTGGCTTTCATACTTTTGTAAGAAAAATTCCTTGTAGGCTAGATTGTCAAAAGTTAGACGATGGATTGTAGCTAAAACCTTGCTAACAGCAGTGGCAATTTCTATGGGGAAGAGATTTTCTCTTATATAAAAATCCATCAAATCATGATAGTTATCTAGATAATTGAAAACAAGGATGAAATTCTTGGGATTGAAATGTATCCCTTCTGAAAGCCAAGAGCGTATCTGACTGAGTTCCGGAAATTGTTCTAAAAATTGATGAATTCGCCATTCTCGAAAAAACTCACCAGGTATCTTGCCTTCTTGGTCACGAGACTCTTGCTTGACAAGGAGTTTATGACCATTAGGTAAACTTAGTAATAAGTTAAAGTTTTTGGCATATTTTACTTCAACTTGAGTAGTAGCCTCATCTTGTGGAGTACAGAGACCATACTCAATCAAATACTTAACAACATTCTGAGAGCTTAAGACAAATTTCATAATTTTATCCCCTACTCTCTATTTTTAAGTAGAACATTTCAAATTTATAAATCAATTCTTTGAATCAGGAATTGTGGAAAGTTTTAATCGGAGCTATTCAAGCTCCGATCAAGGTTGATTAGTCTCATTAACTTGGACTAATCATGAAATCCGATACTAGTAGCCACCACTAGAGAAACTACTCAAACCACTGCTAAAAGAACCACCAGTAGACCAGCTACCACCAGTACTGATACCAGTGCTCACAGTACCGCCGGTAGAAAAGCTATTCAAACTCCAACCTCCTGATGAACTTTCACCTCCACCTGTTAAAAGGGTGGACATGTCTTGATCATTTAGTTCATTAAGAAAGCTTTCAGAATCATTAAAAAGCTCAGAACCCGCAGGACGTAGTTCAGTAAGTTTAATACTAGCCATTTTGTTCTCTCCTTAAACAAATCACATTAGTTTATTTGATGGAGGACTTACTTCTGTTTGGATGAGTCAATCCTTGATTTCATCTTGGACAATAAAAATTGAGATATCAAGGTTTGACGCTTTCCTTTTCTTGAATAAACTAAAGGGTTTATGTCACTAGTCCATAGGGGTTTATAAAATTGGGGATTCTCATAAAGTAGTCCTATTTGATTTATGAAAACTCAAAAAATCAGAAACGGGTTTCTCTACCCTTAGGCATCATTTGGGAGTGCAGTAAAATAGCAACCTTATAATGGTTTTTAGTGAACTGTGTAGATACTCTTCTTAATTATATTTCCTCCTTCTAAAGGTTGAAATATACTTTGACTGGCCCACATCTCATGATAGATTTTTGTGACTTTAGTAAAGGAGTTTTGGCAACTTAAAACAATATTGCACCGTGAGGCATCTCACAGTGCATTCTTTTTGTATTATTCATGGTTATTTTTTTATACGAGTTCAAATAGTGAGTGCTACACACACCTATAAAAAATTTAGCGTTGTTGAATCAAAATATGAATGTATAATACAAGACGTGTAGAGACGTAGCAGTGCTACGTCTCTACAGGGATTTGGGTTTAATCACAAAAATATTTATAAACACAATTCGTGACTAAATTTCGTAACTCCAAAATATATAGCCGATATCCTTCGAAGTATCGGCTATATATTTTGATATTTTGGTTACTTAACTTATCGCTTTTCTGTTCCTTGATTAGGAGCACCTTCAACTGGCTGTTCTCCAGAGCCAGATTCTGGTGCAGCGGTCGGTTGACCAGCACTTGAAGTTGTATCACCAGCAGTTGTACGGATTTCAGAATCGATAGGAGTTTGATAACCACCAGAAGTTGAAGCTTCAGTATTTTCTTCAGATCTTTGATTTTTGATGTTTTTTTCGTCAGCCATAATTTTGCTCCAATGACATTTCATTTACACTGGGATTATCTTAGAAAAGATACAAATATCATTTCTTCTATCTTAGATATGGTTATATAAAATAACCTGATCTTTCTTTTGGATGAAATATGTTAGCAGTGCAACTAGCGTCTCTTTTAAAATTCTCACTTCCGATGGTGGCAATTCCTTGGTGATATATATATTGTGATTGGGTGTGGACACTCCACTAGATATAAATTCAGCATATTTTAAATTAGTAAAACTATGCAAACCCAATCAGAAGTACACACACTAAATCATAAACGAGAAAGAATTGCCAACACTTTGCGTCTTGTTCTCCATGTTCTAGAAGCCAAAGCCTAAAAATCCACCATCAACTGCAATACACTGTCCTGTAATATATGTTGCGGTGGGCATACATAGAAATGCCACTAAACCTGCCACTTCCTCTGGTTCACCAACTCTCCCAAGCGGTGTACGTGATATCACTGAGTTGAGTACATCTGGATTATTCAACAATGTCTCAGTCAATGGGGTGCGGATGAACCAAGGGGCGACAGTGTTAACCCGAATGCGATCGCCTGCCCATTCCACAGCAAGAGAACGGGTTAGTTGCGTGAGTGCTGCTTTTGTCATGCCATATGGTGCACCTGTACGAATTGCAGTCAGCCCAGCAACAGAACCAATATTGACTATGCTACTGTTGTCTCCATTTTTGAGCAGAGGATGAGCCAGCCTGCACATTTCAAACACTGAAGTCAAGTTGGTTTGAAAAATTGATGTGTACTCATCTTGTGTATATTCCAGTGCTTTTTTGCGGATATTTGTGCCAACATTATTGACGAGAATATCTAGTCGTCCGTCGAAAACTTCTCTTACCTGCTCAAAGATGGCCTGACGACCATCTGATGTTGCAACGTCTACGGCAATTCCGTGAGATTTCCATCCCTGAAGTCGCCAGTTTTCAAGCTGTTGCTCGACTGCTTGTGCACTGCGAGCTACAATCATGACTTCTGCATTTAAAGAAAGAAACTCTTGGGCGATCGCAAGTCCAATCCCCTTCGTTGCTCCGGTAATTAAGGCTTTTTTGCCAGTGAGTTGCCAGCGTTGATCGCCCATGTTCTTTCTCCTGATCAATTTCAGATCATTAGTTATCCATATTCTTTATACAAGATTTGTGAAATTTCACTCTCGAGAAGTTAAGATGGATTGCGAAAGTTGAAAGTAGCATGATGCAAATTCGAGGAATTGTCAAAGCTGCGCAAACAGCACAGGATAACTTAAAAACTGGGATACCACTCCAGAAGGTTGCGTCTTTCAAAGCATTTATTCAAAGTTCAATTGAAACTATTGAGCGATTATGTACTCAAGCGCAGATGACTCCTGAGCAACTACCAAAACGCTCACGAGAGGCATATTATTTTCTCAAACGTATTGACTTGAACAACTTGCCTACTATTTCCCATCATATAACCCAAACAACGGCTGAAACTATCCGTATTAAGAATATTAAAACACAACAAAAATCCATCTTACAGAACATTTTCAATTTATCTTTAACTCCAATACCAAGTTCTACTCAAATACAACAACTTACCCACACTTTAGCAACAACAGTAAAAACAATTGAACAAATATGCTCTCAGGGACAAGCAACGCCAGCAAACCTGACAAAATCGTCTCGTCAAATCTACTCTTGGATGAAATTTTTAACAAATGAACAAAATCTACAAGTTCATCTAGCAATCACTTATCGTATGCGAGAAATCGCTCAAAAAATACTTAAAAAACATGAGCAAGAGTTAGTCAAGGTAATGATTGAATTGACTAATTTCTCAGGATTGTATAAAAGCCAAAGAGTTGGCAATACTGCCAATCTCGTGATTAGTGAAGGATTTATCAATGCACCAGACGAGGTTTTGCAAGCGTTATTGAACATTGCTCTTTTTGGAAAGAGTCAAGATAGTATACAACTTATTAGAACATTTGCAAGTTCAGAAGAATACAGCACTGTACTATTGGAGCTAGATTTAATTGCAGAAGTTATTGCAGAAAACCCAAAAGGTAGGTTCTATAACCTTGATGAGTTATTTGACAAACTAAACCACCAATATTTCACTGCGACTCTTAGCAAACCGCGTCTTGTGTGGAGCAAAATCAACACTTACCGTAAATTTGGACACTATGAGCCAGCAAGAGATAGGGTTGTGATGAATTCAGCCCTTGATGATACTAATGTGCCTGAGTTTGTTGTTGAGTTTGTACTCTATCACGAATTGCTACACAAGTACCACGGCACTAAATGGGTGAATGGCAGAGGAATGGTTCACACCTCAGAGTTTCGCCGAGATGAAAAAAAGTTTCTCTTTTATCAAGAGGCTGAGAAATGGCTGACAAGTGTGACATCAGTGATTACTTAACTTCTTTCTTGATCAACCTTAGTGTTACCAGTAGCTGCAAAATATAAGTTGTTACTTGTTTTTGTTTCCAGTAAGGAGCTTTGCTCTCCCTGCCTAATCTCACGTTCTAGGAAGTAATTTAGCAGAGTCCGCAATAGCACGATCGCACCCAAGTTTAAAATATCCTGCCTTGTAGGTGCAACTGCTGTACGCAGAATGTCACTAGCGACAGTAAATTCTAATCCTAATGCTAGCACCCGTCCTAATTTTAGGCGAATTGATTCAGTGGCATTAAAATGCTGTTTAGAGCGGGAAAATAATTGGAGAAGATAAGCAACTAAACCACGGATAACTGCTCCCCCAATTACCAGTGCAGCAGCAATTTCCGCACCTGCAGCTAAATATCCTACAATCAGCTTTAGCCATAACTCCAACGGACCCCTCGCTACAGGTTCTCCATTAGGTTGTCCGCTGTTTAAGCTTAGCAGTAGAACCAGACCGAAAATTAATGATAGGGGTAACAGAATATTTACAAGAGAATCTCGTGAAGGCTTTCGTTTCATGGGATATCTCTCAAGGGGAATAGTATATCTTTTAGCTTAACAAGCATTGAAACTACATCCTTTTAATTGGGAAGATAAGTAATTGACACTCCCCGACCTAAAGGTGCGGGGATTCTTGGTTCACTGACTCGCCGTTAGACAGCAGGGTAGCCCCAACTGCCCAAGAGGGCAAATCTCCCCAAGCGTAAGTTCCGACGTGCCCCGTCGTAGTGAGACCTAATCTCAAGATATTGATGCTGGCATTCACGTCTCTGTCCTCGACATATCCGCATTTAGGACAGACATGGGTTCTAACAGATAGAGACTTGTTGACCTTGTGTTCGCAATTAGAGCAATTCTGGGACGTGTAGTGGGGAGGGACAGCAACTGTCACCTTCCCATATTTACGCCCAAAATACTCTAACCAGTTGCGGAAGGTAGACCAACCAGCATCAGAGATTGATTTAGCTAGATGTCGGTTACGTACCAAGCCTTTAACATTTAAGTCTTCATAGGCTACCAAGTCGTGAGATTGGATGACGGAGTATGCTAATCTCTTGCAATACTCTTTTCGC
>Ga0070738_10003352_pt1 | contig 21247 bp, 24 predicted proteins | sample Coa_R2_2_FD_66446 | JGI IMG/M metagenome (GOLD analysis project Ga0070738, IMG submission 66446) | Surface soil microbial communities from Centralia Pennsylvania, which are recovering from an underground coalmine fire - Coalmine... | ecosystem: Environmental > Terrestrial > Soil > Unclassified ... | reverse complement strand
TAAATAGGAGAGCGTTGACAATATTTTCTACGCCGCCTTCGTTGAAGTAGCGCCATACCTGATGAACGGTTTTTAATGGTAAGGTGGAGTGAGAAATTAAATCGGGATCAATGCCGTCGTCTCCTGGCATGACAATAAGCGTTTTCCCACCACGTTGGACAATTTCTTCTACCACTTCCAACCCATAACTCCAGTAGGAACGTCCTCCTAATAAGCGTAAAATAATAATTTGGGCTTGCTCCAAAACTTGTTCAGCATACATGTCAATACTGATTTGATGCTGCAATTGTAATAAATTAGCAACTCTAAATTTAGGAAATGTTTTGGGTAAATTGGAAGTGGCAGCTGCCAGAGTTTGAATATCAGTATCAGCGGCTGAAAGAAATATTAAAGATGCTGGAGTTTGTTCTAGAAAAATTACATCTTCCGATTGAGGATTCCATCCTCCTGATGTGGCATTTATACGATGCATAGTCTCCTACTACAATTTTAAACTGTTGGTTAGTATCGTACAGAAATTGTCCTTGTCCGCTCAGCAAATAGCTTTCTCACCAGATTTATAAACATGGTTGGTCTTTCTGATTTGAGCTTTTCGCGAACTTTGCCTAGTAGTCTATTTAATCAGCTTGGAGAGTTATTGGAACAGATGGCTCAAGCAATGGAAGATACAGCCTTGGTACTTACAGAGGCTGTACTGACACCAATTTATATCCCTGATGAGTGGCAAACAAAACGTTTTACTGTAATGGTTTCTGAGCAGTTTAGTGTGCTTTTAGTCGGAAACTTACAAGAAACTGAAATATCTGGAACACAGGAGAACGATATAGGTACAGGAGCATGGGAAAATCAAGAACTTTGGGAAGTCACGTCCTCTTTGTCTCCTGTAGACCTCTCTCCACTGCAAGTCAGGTTAACATTCAATTCTGAGGCAATTGCTTCCTTTGTGTCACAATTGAGAGACTTGTTTGGCAGCCATTCTAATACTCATCAGATACTGGATGCTCTAAGTAAAATTCCTAGTGCCAACGATGCTACGCTTCAAAGTAAATTTACGTTACTGGTATTGGAATATTTGCTACCAGAATCAAACAATGACGTAATAGCATCACTCTCGACCATCCCTGCTGTTTCTGTTTGTCAGCCAGTAGAAGATGCTTTACAAAAACAGATTGTCCAAGAAAGGTTGTTGAATCAAGTGACAACCCAAATCCGTAAAAGCCTCGATTTATCTGTAATTATGGCAACAGCACTTGTACAGGTGAGAGAGTTTCTGGACTTGGACAGATTAGTCATATATAAATTTGAGGGATCAACAAACAGTACTCCACATTTACCTGATATTCCAGAACAGGACTCAATCTCACAAGCAGGGTGTGTTGTTTATGAAGTCTTGGCGGGTAACGCCATTTCATCAGTCTTGAATTATCAGGAAGAAAATTGCTTGTTACCAACAAACCCATGCTGGGAAAAGTATCGTCAGGGCTTTACCTTAGCTGTTAATGATGTAGAAAAAACTTATGCCTTGGAAGAATGTCTGTTGAATTTTCTCAGGAAAAGCCATGTCCGAGCAAAATTTGTCGCGCCAATAGTCTTTGAGGAAAAACTTTGGGGGTTGCTGATTGCGCATCAGTGTAATACTCCATACGAATGGAAAGAAAGTGAAAAAAAGCTGCTAACGGCTGTCGCTGAACAATTGGCGATCGCTATTCACCAAGCTGATTTAATGCGATCGCTCACTCAAGAAAAACAAACTCTGGAACAAAGAGTTGTTGAACGGACAATGGCATTACACGATGCCTTAGTCGCGGCTGAAGCTGCTAGCCGTCTTAGAAGTGAATTTCTTGCCACTATCAGTCATGAGTTGCTGACGCCTTTAACTTGCGTGATTGGGATGTCTTCCACTTTGTTACGCTGGTCTTTCGGTGATTTGAACAAGCGGCAAAGAGGCTACTTGCAAACAATCCACGATAGTGGAGAACGTTTGTTAGGTATGATTCAAGATATTCTTGATCTCTCTCAAATAGAGGCTGGTAAAGCAGTTTTAAATATTTCAGAATTTTCCTTGACAAAAATAGCAGAAACTGCATTGAATGCATTGCTAGACAAAGCAATTATTGAACAAGTCAATGTCAAACTTGATCTTCAAATTAACCCACAGCGCGATCACTTTACCGCTGACGCAAGGCGAGTACAACAAATTCTACGAAATCTACTAAGCAATGCTATAAAGTTTACACCAGAAGGTGGCGATGTCATTTTGCGTCTTTGGGTTGAAGATGGCTCTGCTGTGTTTCAAGTAGAAGATACTGGTATTGGCATTCCTGAAGAGAAGTTGCCATTGCTGTTCGAGATCTTTCACCAACTTGATACCCCTTACCGTCGCCGCTATGGAGGTACAGGTTTAGGTTTAGCTTTGACTAAACAACTCGTAGAACTTCACCGGGGTCGCATTGAAGTAGAATCAACTGTTAGCGTTGGCTCAATTTTTACAGTTTGGATACCAAATCAGATCATGAGTATCCTCACAAAAAGAGAGTGAGGGAGTGAGGGAGTTAGAAAGCTAGGAAGTAGTTTACCCATGCCCCATGCCCCATGACGCCAGTTGCTTCAACGGAGGACACCTCCGCAACGCACTGGCTCCCCCATGCCCGACCTTAACACATAATCGTTTGTTCTCGCCGATCTTAAATACAAAAGACCAATGACTAATTACGATTCGATTCAACGTTTGCGTCACGGACTGATTGTGTCTTGTCAAGCGCCAGCTGATTCACCACTACATGAACCAATGGTGATTGCAGCAATGGCACAAGCTTCCGTAAATAATGGGGCGTTGGGAGTCAGAATAGATACACCGAATCACATCAATGCTGTGCGACAAAGATTAACAGTGCCAATTATTGGGCTGTGGAAACAAGTTTTACCTGAATATGAAGTCTACATTACACCACAGTTTCACCATGCCGATGCTGTTGCAAAAGCTGGAGCAGATATCATTGCTATAGATGCCACAACTAGAAATAGACCTGATGGTGAAACAATGGTAGAAATTATTGCCAGAATTCATCAGGAATTAGACAAACCCGTGATGGCAGATGTCGATACAATCGAGGCGGCGATCGCTGCTTGTGCTGCTGGTGCAGATATTGTCGGGACAACACTTTTTGGTTACACTGCCTCAACCAAGCATCTTTGTCCCCCTGGTTGGGATCTGCTGACTCAGATGGTAAAACAGCTAGACATTCCAGTCATTTGTGAAGGCGGTGTTTCTTCTCCTCAGATGGCTCGTCAAGCGCTTGATTTAGGAGCATATGCAGTTGTCGTTGGTACTGCGATCACTGGTATTGATTCTCTGGTAAGAGGGTATGTGGGGGAGTTGGGAGTTAGAAGTTAGGAATCAACAAAAATAAAAAACCTCAGCTGCATCGCTGAGGTTAAACGAGGAAGTCCAAATGTCGATGGGAGATTGTTGCTGGGTAGTGATTTGTGCTAGCTAGCAGCAAAAGCGACTAAAACTAAAGCACTCACAAATAATGCAGCCAAAGTACCCTGCACAAGGTATTTGCGCTGTTCCCAAATGGCAGGATATTCAGCAACGTAAACTTTGGGTTCAGTGGCGTAGTTGTTGAGAATACCGTCTTCGTTAACTGTGGTATACATAGTTCGTTTTTTTTGTGATGTTTATTAACTTATGTAAATAAATATAACAATAACGTTACAAAGCTGCAATAGGGCTTGACACGGAAAAATAAATAGTATCAATAATATCTTTTTATCAAAGCAGAGCCTGAAGCGTTGAGGCAAAGGATAGGACAAAGAACCCCGGTTTCTTTGAGCAACCGGGGTTCTAATTCTCATCAATAAAATTAATATCCAGCAACTAACTTCGTTTAAAAATGATCATTTCATCACCAACAACAGGGTTACGCGCTACTAGCTTGTCTTGAGAGTCAACAATATACAAATGGCTAAAATCTAGTTCTTTAGATCTTTGCAACATCTGTGCAGCCAGTTTGTCCTGTTCTGATTGCTTGAGCCTGAACCAATCGTCACTGATCCTAAGGGTGAGACTACTGGTGCTAAAGTTGGCTTGAATGGATTGTATGAGACCAGAGGCAAAGCGATCGCTAACTTCTGCCACTTGATTTTCTATTGCTGCAATCAGGTTTTGTTCTGGCGTCAATATTATAGGCGGTGTGGGTGCAGGAGTTGGCTCTGGTTCTTGTGGTGTGACTTCTGCAGTTGGTGGTGGAGTTTCTTCAACCAATGGTGGCTTGGCTTCCTCAATTGGTGGTGGAGTTTCTTCAACCAATGGTGGCTTGACTTCCTCAATTGGCGGTGGAGTTTCTTCAGCTAATGGTGGCTTGGCTTCTTCTACTGCGGGTACCTCTGGTGGGAGGGTTTCCAATGGAGTCGTGCTTGTTATGGGAGGTTCTTCTACTTGTTGAGGTGGAACGTTTGCAACCTCAGTTGGTTTTGTAGTGAAAAGACTTGACGTTGTCCAAAGTAAAATCACAGCTATACCTGCAATAACCCCAGTCAATGCCGTATCTGACAACTTTGCTGATAAATTTTGGGGTAGAAAAGAGCGGATTTTTGATAAAACTGTGCGCCAAAACGATTGTAACTTCTGCAAAAAATTGGGAGTTTCTTCAGGACCTGCAGAAGGCTCTGTTTCCAGTTTTACCACTGCTGTTTCTAACAGACTAATCGTCCCTCTCAAAATTTGGACGGTTTTAGTCTTCCAAAATGGCTGGACTCTTTGGTAGGGTGTTTGGGGAGGTTGAGTTATCTGCTCAGCCTTCGGTTCAGACTGATTCGCTTTTGGTTCACCAGAAGAAGGTAGTTGTGAATTTTGATCGTCTTGTGACATGGAACTTTCACTAAGAGCAGCGAATCAAGGACAAATAACGTAAATTGTTGCTGTGCTGCCTCCTCTGCCCTAATGTATCACTTCATTGCTTCAGCTAAACTTACTACGTATTTAATTTAGTGAACTATGAACCTCAAACGCCGTCAATTTTTGTCTTTAAGTAGCCTAAGCGCTATTGGTGTGGGTTTTGTTGGTTGTGTTGCTCGATCCTCAAGCAATAGCACTAATATGGCTGCATCAAAAATAGTAACAGCCTCTGCTTCACTCACAAACGACCTGTTACTACGTTTTGTGTCTGTGTCCGATACAGGTACTGGGGAGCGAAGTCAGTATGCTGTGGCTAAAGCAATGGATGTCTACCATAGCCAAAATCCCTATGATTTAGTGGTTTTGGCTGGAGACAACGTCTATAACAATGGTGAAATGGAAAAAATTAGTGAGGTGTTTGAGCGTCCTTATGCACCTTTGCTGAAACAGGGTGTGAAATTTCAGGCTTGTTTGGGTAATCACGATATTCGCACTGCAAACGGCGACTTGCAAGTCAAATATCCCCACTTTAATATGAATGGACGCTACTACACGTTTCGTCGCGATAAAGTTCAATTTTTTGGCTTAGATACCAACTATAATGCTGATTGGAAAAATCAGCTGGTTTGGTTAGAGCAAGAACTAAAACGTTCCGATGCACCATGGAAAGTTGTTTTTGGTCATCATCCGGTTTATTCATCAGGTCTCTATGGTAGTAATCCAACTTTTATTAAAACTTTCTCGCCTCTTTTTGCAAAATATGGCGTCCAACTTTATATAAATGGTCATGAACACAATTATGAGCGTACTCGTTCTCTCAATGGCACAACTTATCTAATTAGTGGTGGTGGTGCGGATACTCGTCCTGTGAGACGTTCAGACTGGACAGCATATTCTGCTTCTAAGTTGAGTTTTGCTGCCTATGACGTGTATGCAGATAGAATAGAAGTAAGCGGCATCGGCACTGATAATCGAGTTTTTGACAAGGGTGTTATTCAACTAAAATCTGTTTGAGCCCCTGCTGCGAAAAGATTATCTAAACATAGTTATGAAAGTCAGGCGTCTTATTGTAAACTCATTTCGTGGCATCGATGATCTGACACGAGATTTTAATGAGATGGGTTCAACAGTACTTATCGGGATCAATGGTGTAGGAAAATCTAGCATTCTTGATGGTCTTGCAATTTTGCTATCACAATTTATAGGACGAATTCAAATATCTCCCAACTTCATACGTTCATTAAGTGAGCAAGATATCACATATGGAAGTAGGGGAACTCGGGAACTCATAATGCAATTCAAGTTGCTCTAGAATCTCAAGAATTAAGTTGATCACTCTCCCAATCCCGAGAGAAGAAGTATTTTTTATCTGAGAATTTCAATAATTAAACAATCTTTAGTGAGGATAAAATCCATGATCCTGGAAGCAGTAACACTGAATGTCAAACCTGGTTTAGAGGAGGAATTTGAATCTGCCTTCAAAAAAGCTTCTAATATTATTTCATCTGTTGATGGATATTTATCTCATGACCTTCATAGATGCATAGAAGTGAAAGGTAAATATTTACTCCTTGTGATCTGGGAAGATTTAGAATCTCACACTGTTGGATTTAAAAAGTCTGCTGCCTATCAAGAGTGGAAAACACTTCTTCATCATTTTTATGATCCATTTCCCACGATTGAACATTTTGAAGAAGTGGAAATTTAAGAAAATATGCCAGATGTTCGGTTTGATAAATACTACCTTTATGAAGATTTAACACGTATCCTGCATGCTTATGCTAAGGAATTTTCTCACCTTATCAGTATAGAAAGTCTTGGCAAAAGCTATGAAGGTCGTGAGATCTGGCTACTAAAAGTTACGAATTTTGCCACAGGTTCAGATGCTCAAAAGCCTGCTTTATGGGTTGATGGCAATATCCACGCTACTGAAGTGGCACCATCGAGTGTCTGCCTGTATCTCATACAAACATTAGTCACAAGCTATGGCACTGATCCAGACATCACCCGTTGTTTAGATACCCGCACCTTTTACATTTGTCCCCGCGTTAACCCTGATGGAGCTGAGTTGGCATTGGCTGATAAGCCAAGGTTTATTCGCTCTAGCACTCGCCCTTATCCTTATGATCATGATCACCAAGAAAACGACGGTTTAGTGATTGAAGATATAGATGGCGATCGCCGCATCTTGTTGATGCGAATTCCTGATCCCAATGGCGCTTGGAAAATTTGCCCTACTGAACCACGCTTGTTGATCCTTCGTGAACCGACGGAAACAGGTGGTCACTATTACCGAGTGTTACCAGAAGGACGCATAGAGAATTACGACGGAGTCCAGATTGATCTCCAGCCTACTAAAGAAGGGTTAGATTTAAATCGCAACTTTCCCAATATGTGGCGACAAGAAGATGAGCAGGTGGGAGCAGGTCCCTATCCTACATCGGAACCGGAGGTGCGATCGCTTGTACAGTTTATCAGCAATCATCTTAATATCATAGGAGCCACTGCTTTCCATACCTTTAGTGGTGTGTTATTACGCGCCTACAGCTACAAGAGTGATGATGAATTACCTGTTGAAGACTTGCGTACCTACAAGCGCATTGGTCAAAAAGGTACTGAACTCACTGAATATCCTACGATATCTGGATTTCATGAATTCCGCTATCATCCCAAACAGGTGATCGGTGGGACCTTTCATGACTGGGTTTATGAACATCGAGGTGCATTTGGCTGGACGGTAGAAGTGTGGAGTCCTCAGCGCCAAGCTGGGATCAGTGAGTATCAATATATTGAATGGCAAAAAGAACACCCCCTAGAAGATGATCTCAAGCTACTACGCTGGAGTGATGAAAAACTAGGAGGAAAAGGCTATGTAGATTGGTACCCATTCGACCATCCTCAACTTGGTCAAGTCGAATTGGGCGGTTGGGATACGATGTATGCTTGGTCAAACCCACCACCAGAGTTTTTGGAGGAGGAAATAGCCCGTTTTCCCAAATGGCTAGTATGGCATCTTTTGATCTCCCCTTACTTGGAGATTTACGAAGCCAGTGTCCACAGCCTAGGTGATGATACGTATCGGGTCAGGCTGGTAGTGCATAACACAGGCTGGCTACCCACCTACGTCACCAAAAAAGCTCTAGAGAAAAAGCTGGTGCAGGGCTGCATTTGTGAAATAGAGTTGCCTGTTGGTGCAACATTAGAAATGGGTAAACCGCGTGAAGATTTAGGTCAATTGGAAGGACGTGCCTATAAACCATCATCTCCCATAAGGCGACATGCCGACCCTACAAAGGATCGAGCAAAGGTGGAATGGATCGTACGTGCTCCTGAAGGTGGTACAGTCAAACTGCTAGCTCGTCATGAGCGTGCTGGAGTTGTACAGGCTACATTGAGTTTGTAAGCAATCCATATAAAGAATAAAGAACCCCAGTTTCTTTAAGAGACCGGGGTTTTTAATTGAATTATGACACTGGTTGCCAACCTTCACGATAAAAAGAAACTCTATACTGTTTGCCTGTTTGGGGAATATTGCGATGCACTAATTGAGAGAGAGTTTTTGTATTCTGGATTTCTTCCCAACCAACTGGTGAAAAGGTCTCTGGATTGAAGATATTTTCTGCTAAAAGAGGATTTGTCAGGGCTTGAGAAAAGGCATCAATTCCTATCAATCTTCCAACTAAGGGAGGCAAAGCAGAATTTTTTCGTAGGTCTTCTGCGTACAGCCCAACATAAAGTTCAATATTGTCTACATGACCATATAATCGTTTCAGTTCTTTTTGCACATTTTCATTGCTACTAATCTGATTAAAATCCGTTACTCGTGGATATTTGCACATCTCACGATAATCGTTGTAGCTTCTGATTTTTGCCGCACGACCTAAACGAACGCTTGCCAACTCGGTTGGAATTAGGAAATCAGGAGTATTGAATAAACCTAGTTGCGCTGCTGGCTGAGAACAACTTTCTTCAAACAAAGCGCCCAAACCCTTTTTGATAATCATGTCATTGTTCCACATTGAGTCGGGCATGGGAATTTTTTGCCCGTCGTAAATTAGAGTGTCGGGTAGCATACTATGCCAACGATAGACCAAGGTAAACTCTACCGTCATCCAGTTCTGGCGATACCATTTTTCATGAGTAAATGAGAGCGGGTCGGTGAAAAAATGAAAGTTATAAGGAGTAATATGATTGATATACTCCTCGAGTACAATTTTCAGAAACTCGACCATCACAATATTTCTCGCTGTGTGGTACAGACGCTCATCATCCCAAGTTGGATAATTCTTTGCCAACAGAGCGCATAAGCGATTATGTTCTCTTAAAGCAAGAACGTTCAACATGACATAACCAATTTGCACATTAGCCCGTTCTACTTCTACCCCCATCGCAAATAACTTTTGTCTTTTTTCTGGAGGAAAACTATCTGCTTTGTTAACGAACTCATTGGTTACTTGATGAGGTAGTCCTTTAAATTCTTCCTTGGGTTGTCCGTTTTCATCATAATAAAAAGGAGGATATTCCTCCCCATTGATAATTTGACTTTTTAGCTTTCCTCCTTGATGAGATCTCAGCATCTCAGTGATAGTATGGTTCAATCCATAGACATTACATAAATCTATTTGATGATTAGAAATATTCTTAAGGTGATTCTCTCGATCTGTGCGTAGAAAACTGTCGGTAAACCATTGCACAAAATAGGGAAAAATGAGAGTGGATTTTGGTGAATATATTGTCTCTCCATTCTTTTTTTTATACAGTGCTTCTAAGTCTTCAACAGGAGGAAGATTCTTTTCAAATTTTTCGGCTGGTGTTAAATTGATACCTATATAGTTTTTCTGGGTCAAAGGCTTCCAATCAAGAGGTGGTAAGTGCAGTCCTGAATAGCTGCGATCTGTTAACGACTCCCAAGATGTATAAGGAGACTTTGTGCTAAATGCATAGGGACGAGTGGGGATTTTATAAACAGCGTTATTAATGAGTGTTTTGTTAGTGATTTTCCTCAAAGCATTGTTGCTTTGAATGAAGTTCCATATTGGCTTAAAATGGGTTAAAACGTAGGTTTCAACTTTGTTTCTCAACCCGTCTCTAGATGTGTCTCTTTTTGTATTCATAGCAGCAATCCTATGTGATTTGTCAAAATTCTAAGCTTTGCCAAACTTAGTTTCTTTATACTCACAAATGATTTAAGATTGGGATTAACCCATATTTGTGTTAATTTGTCAATAAATAAAAACAAAAGACAAAGAAAATAATATTAATTTACATAAATAAAAATCACAAAAAAGCAAATGAACTTTACATAAAATTGAAATATGCGAAGGTTTGACATTTGCTAATTAGGACTTTTATTGAGTCTTTTGTAAACAGAACTTATGATATCAAGACGATTCTGATGCAAAAAAGTTCAATAAGAAGTACGCAAGTTTCACCTAAACGGGAGCATCCCTTGAATGGAATAAGTAGTGCCTTCGCGAAGCGTGTGCTTTGCACTCACGTCTCGCTCGCGTGCTATATCTAGCGAGCAAGATGCTCGCACTACAAAATAAATCTACCAGTTCAAAATTCAACTTGCTTGCACTTCATCTCCCAAGGACTCAGCCACCGCTGCAAAGCGCTGCGCTGCAGCTTGAGCAATGATCGCTACCTGAGAAAGAGGCATGACCTTAATCAGTTTAATAATCTGATTGATGTCTGAAGATTGTGGCACTGGCTTAACACCCAGGTAGTTAAGCAGTTCCTCCATCGTGTAGCCTGCTCTCGAGGCAATGTTAGCTAAATTCTGTGTATCTGGAATAGATTCCCCTTTCTCCCACAACTGTACAGCTGTGGCAGATACTCCTAAAAGCTTACCAAAAGCTCTTTGACTCATAGAACCACGAGCCATTTTTACGACTTCAATCAATCTCTTTTTCGCTTCTAGATCCACTGCTGTAGTATTACTTTTACTGGACTTACCTGTTGACTTTTACACCTAATAAATTTTTGTTTTAACCTTGACAGGTTTATTTGCCAATGGTATTCTTTAAAACTACATTTTAAATTTATAAGTCCGCTTGTAAGCTGATTAAGCCAAAGAGAGCAGACTCATTCATTCTAGCCCAGAAAATATCGACAAGTAGCGCTGCGCTCAAATATTAGAATGGTTGGTAGAACACACAAAAAAAGCAAATATCGCCGCAAAGGTCAAAGTTTAATAGCGGCACACAAAATTAAACCAGAACAGTGGCAAATTTCAGACACAGAGGCGAAAGAAGCGCTGAAAGCAGAAGGCTGGAACGTCAAAGAAATCAAAAAAATCCACTGTTTAAAGCATCAAATATGTATTTCTTATTGGGATCAAAAAGGCAACGTTTGTAGTGGATTTTTTAGCTATCGGATTTTCAAACGTTGGCAAACAGAAGTGGAAAAGTTAATTTGCTGCTGCCAAAATCCAAAAGAATGGCACATGCTAAATCACATTATGGAGTACGAATTCGCGTATTATCCTTATCTTCAGAGCATGGAAGATACAATTGTGAATGCATTAGAAAACCGCTTGCGTGTGTTAGAAACAACACCACAACAAGCGGTCCTCGTACAATGGGGAGTGGAAAATTACCATGGTCCCCGTTCCCTACTCACTACTCCCCGTTAAATTAACCGTTAGTGACAGAAGAAGCTAGTTCAGCCAACCGCTCCTGCTGGTCTTGAGAGATACAAGCCTGAATAATTGGCTCTAAGTCACCTTCCAAAACTCCGTTGAGTGAGTAGTTTTGATTCAGACGGTGGTCGGTAACGCGGTTATCTTTATAGTTGAAAGTACGAATTTTTTCTGAACGAGACCCTGTCCCTACTTGCGATCGCCGCATGGAGGTGACAGCTTCTTGTTGTTCGCGCAATTTCATTTCATACAACTTTGCGCGCAGGATCTGCATTGCTCGTTCTTTGTTTTGCAGCTGGCTGCGCTCTTCTGTACAGAAGATACGGATACCAGTTGGCTTATGGATCAAGTCAACCGCTGTTTCTACTTTGTTGACGTTTTGTCCACCAGCACCACCAGAACGAGCGGTACTCATTTCAATATCTTTAGGGTCGATGTGAACTTCTACATCATCCACCTCTGGCATGATAGCCACCGTTGCTGTGGAGGTGTGAACTCTTCCTCCTGCCTCTGTGACTGGCACACGCTGTACCCGATGAACTCCTGCTTCAAATTTCAGCTTACTATAAACGCTGTCACCTTGAATTTCCAGAATAGCTTCTTTGAAACCACCCATTTCGGCCAAGGACTCGCTGACCAGTTTCACTCTCCATTTTTGGCTGTCAGCGTAGCGTGAGTACATTCGTACTAAATCACCAGCCCAAATACTCGCTTCATCACCACCAGTACCAGCACGAATTTCCAACATGATATTTTTATCATCGTTGGGATCACGGGGTAGCAATAATATTTTTAGACGAACTTCTAAATTTTCAATTTTTTTCTCAAGTTCTTCTACTTCCAGTGCTGCCATTTCTTGCAACTCTGGATCACCTTGAGATTCTTTTAAAATTTGACGCGCTCCTACCAATTCTTCAGAGGCTGTTTTCCAAGTTTCATAGGTAATTACCACCTCTTCTAAGGAAGAACGAGCCTTTGCCACTTTTTGATACTCATCGGGATTTTTGGCAGTATCAGGGTCGGCAAGGCGACGGGTCAATTCATTAAAAGTTTGTTCAACAGATTTTAGTTTCTCCAGCAGATATGTTTCAGCCATAATGAGTGCGTTCCTGAAAAAATAGAAAATTGGCTCAAGCATTAGATACAACAATCGACCCAGTCGATGCAGGGTCGTCGTTAACAGCTACAGCCAATCCGCTACTTTTTCTTTTTTCTGCCGCCGCCGGAGGATTGACCTCCTTCCATCATGCCGTACTTGCGGAGGAAGCGCTCAACGCGTCCTTCGGTGTCAATAATCTTCTGAGTTCCGGTGTAAAAAGGATGGTTTCCAGACCAAACATCTACATGCAATTCTGGTTTTGTAGAACCAACAGTCAAGACATGCTGACCGTTGCAGTATACTTTAGCTTCTGGATACCACTTGGGATGAATATCTGGTTTTGCCATTGTTCGTTTCGTGGTTGATCTATTTAAATTATAGCTTTTTGCAGCCTCACGCATAAAGGCTCAAAGGACTGTCCCATAGGGAATAAGCAAAAGCGCCTTTGCGTGAGAAAATCCAAAATCGTCTAACGTTTGGAGTACTGAGGTGCTTTTCTGGCTTTGTGTAAACCATATTTTTTGCGCTCTTTTGCCCGAGGATCACGAGTAAGATAGCCTTCGGTTTTCAATGGTGAGCGATTGTCTGGGTCGAGTTGACATAGCGCACGAGCTACTCCCAGACGAATAGAATCAGCTTGTCCAGTTAAGCCACCGCCTTCGGCTTTCACCAAAATGTCATACTCATTCTCTAGTCCCAGAGTTTCTAGAGGTGCTTTGATGACTCCAAGGTAGTTAGCACTGAATTGGAAATAAAGGTCTCCTGGTTTGCCATTGACAATCAACTGCCCGCTACCTGGAACCAAACGCACCCGCGCAACTGCGGATTTACGGCGGCCAGTACCCCAGTACATGGCACGACCACTAGTGGTGTCTACTGCTTGCATTAGTTATCTTCTCCTGGTATTGTCTGAATCTTTAACTCTTTGGGTTTTTGTGCGTCATGGGGATGAGTTGGTCCTGCGTAGACTTTTAGCTTAGTAAACAACTGCCGTCCCAAGCTATTCTTCGGTAACATACCTTTCACAGCATGTTCTAAAATCCGTTCTGGCAAACGCTGTTGTAACTTGGCAAATGTTTCCGTCTTCATACCGCCAGGACGCCCAGAGTGACGACGGTAGATCTTTTGAGTCTTCTTTTTGCCTGTGACAGCAACTTTTTCGGCATTGACGACAATGACAAAGTCACCTGTATCTAGGTGAGGAGTATATTGAGATTTGTTTTTGCCTCGCAAAACCATAGCGATTTCGGTGGCTAAGCGACCAAGCCTTTGATTGGTAGCGTCTACTACGTACCACTCACGCTCTATGGAACTGACTGGAGGAAGGTAGGTTTTGTTATTATTAGTCATTTGTCCTGTGTCCTTTGTTATTAGTCATTCGTCCTGTGTCCGGCATATTTAGTAGTGTGTTTTTATAACTAACACTAACTCTTTATTAATGACTAAAGATAAATTTGGGTTGGGTATCGTACCAGACTTCTTGAGGAAAAGGAGTATCTGGGTAGCCGACTCGTAACAGGCATAAACCATGAGGAGGTGCAGCATGTTTGACTTCTTCTCGGCGTTGTTCTTTCCAAAGGTCTGTAAAGTGGGCGATCGCCATTTGGTGAGAACCTACTTGTACCAGCATCCCCACCAACAGTCTTACCATGCCATACAAAAATCCATTCGCTTGAATTTCAATATGGAGAAATGGGTCAGTACGATAACACTCTGCTGCTTGCACATCTACCCAAGAGTGCTTCCGTCCTGAGTTTGCACGATGAAAAGCCGCTAGGTGATGGCGTCCTATTAAAGGTTTGAGAGCAGCCTGAATGAGAGATTCATCTAGAGATTCATAATAATAGTGCCAACTGAAGGACGTAACGAACAAGTTTGGTAGTTCTTTAGTATAAAGTGTGTAGCGATATCGCCGATACACTGCACTAAAGCGAGCGTGCCAACGGGGATCTACGCGTGCTGAGGCTCGAATTAATATATCTTTGGGTAGGTAGCTGTTAAGAATTTTCGCCCATTTTTCAGCCGGAATTTTGCCTGTAGCATCAAAATGAGCTACCTGAGCTGCGGCGTGAACTCCACTGTCAGTTCGCCCTGCGCCATGTAGTGTGACATGATGACCCAGTACTTTTGAAATAGCTTTCTCTATCTCTTCTTGGACGCTACGGTGGTTGGGTTGTCGTTGCCAGCCGTGAAAATGAGTGCCCAAGTATTGGATGACTAGGGCAACTCGTTGTTGTATTTTAGGCTGGTGACTCTCTAACATAGGGGTTTTATTCTTTGTTTTGTGTCCAGTGTCATTTGTCCTTTGTTACTTATATGACTAATGAACAATGACCAGTGACCAATGACAAAATCCCCCCTAAACCAACTCAATTATTGCCATTTCGGCATTATCACCACGACGAGGGACAGTGTGGAAGATACGTGTGTAACCACCACTACGATTGCCATAACGACTAGGCGCTTGCTCAAATAGAGCATGAACCAATTCTTTGTCGTAGAGGTAACCGAGAGCCTGACGACGTGCTGACAGAGAGCCGTCTTTTGCTAAGGTAATCATTCTGTCCACCTCTGCTCTGATGACCTTAGCTCGAACTAAAGTGGTGTTGATCCGACCATTACGAATCAGTTCGGTGGTCAGCGATCGCAATAGAGCGCGACGCTGATCAGCTGGCTTACTAAGTTTTTTGACCCGGCAACTGTGACGCATAATGTTTAGTTGTTTTTTATTGAATTGTCATTAGTCATTTGTTCTAATGGTCAATGACTAATGACTAATGACTAATTAGCTGTGTTTAGAGGATCTTTCTTGTGGTAGAGTGATTCCTAAACGACGTTGTAATGCCTCAACCACCTCTTCTGCTGACTTTTGACCGAAGTTTTTGATTTCTAATAGGTCTTCTTGGGTGTAATCCAATAAGTCTGCTACAGAGTTAACTTGTGCCCGTTTGAGACAGTTATATGCCCGTACAGAAAGTTGTAATTCTTCAATAGGAATTTGAGCGGTTGGATCGTCTGGAATCTCAGACCCTGTATCTGTCGGTTCGAGTGAGATGTCTTTCAACGGGTTGAACAATTCTACCAGGATACCAGCAGCCGAAGAGAGGGCTTCTTGGGGAGTTACACTACCATTTGTCCAAATTTCTAACAGTAGTCTGTCCTTTTGTAGACCACTATCTCCACGAGCTTCCTCTACGCTGTAATTGACTTTTCGCACTGGCATAAACACAGAGTCTATCTGGAGAAAGTCCAAAGATGTGGCTTCCTCACGACCGCGCTCCACGGTACGATAACCCTTACCTCTCTCAATCCGAAACTCCATCTCTAGCTTTGCCCCTTCTGCTAAGGTAGCTACATACTGGGTTGGATCGATGACTTCTACTTCACTTGGCAAATCAAAGTGTGCCGCAGTGACTGTCGCTGGTCCAGTAACGAGTAAACGCCCAATTTGAGGTTGAGAGGAATAGTTTTTCAGGACAACTTCCTTCATTCTCATGAGGATTTCCAGCACATCTTCTCGAACGCCCGAAACTGTAGCAAACTCGTGGGTAACGCCTGCAATCCTCACTGCTGTAACTGCAGTTCCTTCCAGATTAGACAGCAAAACTCGCCTTAGGGCGTTGCCAACTGTCGTTCCTTGACCACGCTCTAAAGGTTCCAGAACGAATCTACTGTGCTGGCTTCTATTATCCTCAGTATTAGATTCTACACATTCAATTTGAAACTGCGCCACGGAGTAGCCTCCCTTGTTTTAAGGTCCTGCTAGCAGGCAAATCAATTGCCTCAATGGACACTTGGTTTAGACAAAAGTTTGATGAGAGCAGCCTCACAACAGAACTTCAAAAAACCGTCTTTGACCAATGTCCTCCCTGAATTTACTTATGCCCTAAGGCTTATGGTAAATTTAACCACTTTAATTAATGCTGAGTTCCAAACTCAACCAGAGAATACCCAGCACTGTTTGGTGAGTGAGGGAAATAGGGCAATTGTTCAGTTAAAGCCTTCTTCAAGCTTGCTTTGTACACGCTGTAGAAGAATGGCTTCTTTTGAGTCGAACTTTTTGCCGTCACTCCCCTTCGAAGGTCATCTCTAAACTCGACGACGCTTGGGCGGACGACAGCCATTGTGAGGAATTGGGGTAATATCTCGGATGAGAGTGATTTCTAACCCTGCTCCTTGAAGTGCCCGGATAGCAGTTTCCCGACCTGCTCCTGGACCGCTAACCATCACTTCTATTTGGCGCATCCCTTGATCTATAGCTCGACGAGCTGCACTTTCAGCAGCAGTTTGTGCTGCAAAGGGTGTTCCCTTTTTTGCTCCCTTAAAACCACTCGAACCAGCACTCGCCCAAGAGATAACATCACCATTTTGATCTGTAATGGTGACAATGCTATTGTTAAAAGTAGACTGGATATAAGCAACGCCGTTTGGAACGTTACGTTTTTGCTTTTTACTCCCAGTTTTTTTAGTTGGTTGTCGCGCCATATAATGAACGTAGTGTTAAGTTGAATAAAACTGAAACTTGCTGCTGGTTGTTGAGGCTGGTGGTGAGTTGCTAGTTGTCATGCGTCAGTTCTAGAAGATTTTTTTCCTAACTCATAACTCCTAACTCCTAACTCTTATTTACCCGGAGCCTTCTTCTTACCAGCCACTGTCTGCCTTCTACCACGGCGAGTTCTGGCGTTAGTGCGAGTTCTTTGCCCTCTCACTGGTAAGCCCATACGGTGGCGACGCCCTCTATATGTACCTATTTCGATTAAGCGCTTAATATTCAACGCTTCTAAGCGCCTCAAGTCCCCTTCAACCTGATAGTTATCTTCTACTTCCGCCCGTAGAGCTGTTACGTCTTGATCACTCAAGTCTTTCACACGGGTATCTGGATTCACACCCGTAGATTCTAGAATCTCGTGCGAGCGAGATAACCCTATTCCGTAAATATAAGTCAGACCAATTTCAATGCGCTTATCGCGTGGAAGGTCTACTCCGGCAATACGTGCCACTATGAATATCTCCCTATATTGTTCACTCGTGATGTAAGTTTTAGTCAGTTATCAGTTATCAGTTATCAGTAAAGAATTTCATAACTGTTTACTGTTTACTGTCCACTGTTCTAGCCTTGACGTTGCTTGTGCTTAGGATTTGTACAAATCACCATGACTCGACCACGGCGTCGGATCACGTTACACTTTTCACAGATTTTCTTGACTGAGGCTCTTACTTTCATGCTCCTGTTGACTCCAAATGCAAGATTATAACATTTTAGTAGAAATATTGCACTTTTTTTTAACGACCATAAATATTTATTTCTTTATGGTAATATTTTATACTTTGAGCCGATACTTAATAAGTGCTTAACTCTGTTTTTCATGTAATGAAATTCAACTTCTACTGCCAAACCAAAATATAGATGTACACTAAGATGTGTAGACTGCTGTCTAGTTCAACACAAGAATTGTCAATAAAGACACAAGAGTCATTTTCCTGTTGTACAGAAAAGCTCTAGGAAGTCATATTTCCACATTATTTCGGCAAAAATTTTTTATTTACCTATCCCATCACCTACTTCTTACGCAATCGGTAGGTTATTCTTCCCTTCGTCAGATCGTAGGGGGTTAACTCCACTTTGACTCGATCGCCAGGTAATATCTTGATATAGTTACGGCGAATCTTGCCAGAAATGTGAGCCAGGACATTAAAGCCATTATCTAGATCAACGCGGAACATCGCATTTGGAAGGGATTCAGTAACCGTGCCTTCCATTTCAATTAAGTCTTGCTTAGACAATTTGTTTTTTCCTCAACTCAACAGTCTCCGCTTCATCTGCAGCATTTCCATCTGCAAAGGAACATATTTCAGAGAATATATCAACGGTTTATTAATATATCTTATCAAGGTTTACATTCATCTTGCTGAAATGGGGAGTGGGGGGTGGAGAGTTAGGAGTTAGGAATGGGAAGTGAGGAATTAGTGATCAACTTTATTGTCTCCCTTGTCTCCCTTGTCTCCCTTGTCCCAAAGGTTGTCCCCACTCCTCTTCTTAAGAGGCGATGGCCTTTTCTAGTTCATTATTGACTTCTTCTTGGGACTGATTACCATTGATCAAGAGGAGTTGTTGGCGATCGCGATAATAATCAATCAGAGGCGCAGTTTCAGTGCGGTAGACTTGTAGGCGGGTACGAATCACCTCTTCAGTGTCGTCTTTTCGTCCTCTTTCCAGTAACCGTGCAACCACAACGTCATCTGGCACTTCTAGATTGACCACTTTTTCACCACCCTGTGCTAGGGTGTGCAGTAATTTGTCTAGAAAAACTGCCTGATTAACAGTGCGAGGAAAGCCATCAAGAATCCAACCTGAGTGCGTATCTGCTTGTTGAAGCCGCTCACTTACCAAATCCTCTACAAGCTTGTCAGGAACCAACTCACCTTTATCCATATAACCTTGAGCTTTGATGCCCAAAGGGGTTTGCTCTTTCATTGCCTGGCGCAATATATCACCAGTTGAAATATGGGGAATATTCAAATGTTGAGCCAATGTTTTGGCTTGAGTTCCTTTACCAGCTCCTGGTGGTCCCAAGAAGATTAATCGGGTCACTATTGTTTCACCATTCCTTCATAGCGCTGAGAAATAACATATGTTTGGATTTGTTTTGACGTATCTATTGCCACACCAACCAGAATCAACAATGAAGTTGCACCTAGCCCTTTAAAAGTGGGCACTTTCAAAGCCGTTTCGACAGCGGTTGGGATAATAGCAATCAAACCCAAAAAGATAGCACCTAGAAAAGTAAGTCGATTCAAGACGCGCTCAATGTACTCGCTTGTTGCCCTTCCCGGACGAATACCAGGAATACTAGAACCCATTTTCTTGAGGTTTTGTGCCACATCCACTGGGTTGACAATCAACGAAGAATAGAAGTAGCTGAAGAAAACAATCGAAACTAGGTAGACAATTGCATAAACCCAAGCCCCAGAACCACCTGGAATGAGGTAAGTCCTGATGATTTTCGAGTATTCTGGGTTTTTGATGAAGTTTTCTGCTAAAAGTGGCAAACTGAGGATAGCTGCGGCAAAAATAATTGGCATCACACCACCTTGATTCAGTCGCAGAGGTAGGAAGCTACGCTGTTCTGCCAGAACACGACGACCTACTTGACGGCGAGCTGAAATAATCGGGATGCGCCGCATACCTTCTTGAACAAAGACAATCCCAATAATTGTGGCGAGGAACAGTATCAGTAGCACAACCACACGACCTACTGTTTCCCGACTCCCGGTTTGAACAAAATCGATGGTATCGCCCAAAGCTTTTGGCAAAGTCGCCACAATATTGACAAATATCAACAAAGATGCTCCGTTACCAACACCTCGTTCTGTGATGAGTTCTGATGCCCACATAACGAACATCGAACCAGCAACTAGAGCGATCGCTGTCTGGGCCACAAACAAGGGGCCATATTGATAGGCAAATGGCTTGAGCCAGAATGCTGCTAGGAATATACTTTGAATAATTGCCCAACCTAACGACACATAGCGGGTAATTTGGGAAATCTTCCGTCTTCCTGCTTCACCTTCATTTTTCTGTAAATTTTCTAAAGCTGGAATAGCTGCAGTCAGCAATTGGATAATAATCGATGCATTAATATAGGGCAAAATTCCTAAAGCAAAGACGCCTAAAGCTGAAAGTCCGCCTCCAGAGAAAATGTCTAGAAAGCTTAATATCTGGTTATTGCCTCGAATAGCGTCAGCAAAGTGTTCTCGATCAATTCCTGGTATAGGTATGTGTATACCCATACGAATCAAAATTAAAATACCGAGAGTGACAAGCAGCCGACCTCGCAAGCCAGCTGCCTGCGCCATCTGCATAAAAGTTTCTTGAGCTGTTGGACTTTTATCTCGACTGATCATACAGGGCTACCTTAATAGTGAAGTGAGGCATGTAGCTAGAGTCAACGTGCGCTCAGGTGCATAGACGCTAAACGGCTTGCCGCAAGGCATCACACAGTCACTCTAAAACTTCACAACTCCCACCAGCTGCCTCAATTTTGCTACGAGCGGTGAGAGTGAAAGCCGCCGCTTGCACCTTAAGCGGAACGCTTAATTCCCCATCCCCCAATATTTTCAAAGGTCCCCGTATAGCAGTAATAATACCTGCTTCTTTTAACGAGGCCAGTGTCACTTCTGTATCGGCAGGAAGGGAGGCTAGTTTTTCTACATTAATCGTAGTGTACTTTTTCTGGTTAACTAGTGGAAAGCCCTTCAACTTGGGTATGCGGCGGTACAAAGGCTGTTGACCGCCTTCAAATCCAGGTCGAGTGCTACTACCAGATCGAGCTTTTTGACCACGCATACCTTTGCCAGCACTAGCACCTTGGCCAGCTGAGATACCCCGACCTAGTCGGCGACCGCGTTTTTTAGAGCCTTTTTGGGGGCGAACATCGTTGAGTCTCATAATCGCAACATTACTTAATATTTTGTAATGATTATTTACATTTGAGTCAATCGCTGACAGTTATGGTCAACTGTCAACTGTCCTATATGTAAAGATTTTCAATGGGAATGCCTCGATCTTCAGCCACTTCACCAAAAGTCCGAAGGGTAGATAAGG
>Ga0070738_10003351_pt1 | contig 21253 bp, 19 predicted proteins | sample Coa_R2_2_FD_66446 | JGI IMG/M metagenome (GOLD analysis project Ga0070738, IMG submission 66446) | Surface soil microbial communities from Centralia Pennsylvania, which are recovering from an underground coalmine fire - Coalmine... | ecosystem: Environmental > Terrestrial > Soil > Unclassified ... | reverse complement strand
ACTTTGACCTGCGCGCGACCGAAGACCTCCAGGTAGCGCTGCACCTGGGCCGTATACAGGCTGAGTTCCTTGTACCACCACATTGGCTCAAAGCCCTGCTGTTTGCGCGCTGCTTCCTGGCACAATCCCTCCTCAAAACTCAACATCTCCCGCCCATCGCGTCTTAGCAGTGAATAAGCGCTATAGGTTCGCTCCACCGGTTCGCGCAGGATCATCAGCATCTTTGCGCCGGGAACCACACGGGCAATGCGCTCTGCCGTCCCAGGAAGGCACAGGTAGAAAGCCGAGGACTCCCCAATGGCCTTCTCGGTTGTCACCCGGGCGAACAATTGGGCATACTGCTCCTCATCCCGCATTACCTTCCTGTTCATCACTCCGTCTCCCGGACCGGTGCGAGGAAAGTGTTCAGCGGCAAAAAAATGGGCATCTTTCCTTGGAGTGATGAAGATCTCCGGGTGCTGGCTGAGATACCGATCAAGCGAGGTTGTGCCGGATCTTGCCGCACCAACCACAAAAAAATTGGGCATCATAAACTGAGAACCCCTATCCAAAGTAACCCGGTAACATCATTAAAAAGTCTGGCGTCTGGCCATCGCAGGGCGCTTCTACAAAATCGGACTTGCGCGCAAGCTGAAACCTAAAGGAACTATAGCATTGCTCTTTGACGACAAACAACCAGAAAAGTGCGAAGTTTTTCAACGGGTAGCTCTGCGCAAGGTACACAGGTTCTGGGGGAGAATTACGTACCGAGCTTTATGGTTGTGAGGAGGTTACTCTGGATGCTACACTGCTCTTGAGCCATCGACTCAACAGCGCAGAGCGTTGCCCATTGCTACCCAGGGCACGCTTATCAATCAACACCGACGGAGGGAGATCTAGCCATGCAATCCATTATCACCGCTTATATCAGCCGTGAGCTAATCAGTAATCCCGATCTGCTTCCACTGCGCGAGGATACGCCACTCCTGGAGACCGGTATCCTGGATTCGCTGGCAGTACTCAGACTCGTGCTATATCTGGAGGAACAGTTTGGCGTCGTTGTAGCGGCTGACGAAGTGATCCCGGAAAACTTCGAGACGGTCAAGGCCATTTGCAGATTTCTTCGTACCCAACACCAGGTGCAGGAGGTTTAGCAATGAGCACCCGTCGTTCGGTAGAGTCAGCAAACGGGTCGCTAGTCTCGCGATGTGTTCGTTTTTACCAACCAGTCCTGACACGAGTGTGCGAGTTTCCCCCGGCGATACTTGCCTATTTCAGTGGCGTCAGAAGCCGCCGACAGGTCAAAATGCTGCATGAGGGAATATTGTGCAGACTCGAACTTGGCTTCTACCATGCGATCATAGTGCCTTTGATAGCTTTCCTCCCAGCGCCTTTAGCCTATGGGATAGCCTGCCTGCAAGGGAACTTGCGCTACCATCTAGACAGGTCTAAGCGCGCGGCTCTCCTGGAGGGCCTGGAAGGGGTCTTCAGCGATCAATTAAGCCCCGCAAAGCGCATTCAGGTGACTCGGGACTTCTTTCGACTGCGCTCTTGTGAAGCAGTAGATGTAATGCGCCTGGCGGGGAAGGGGCGGGCGCTGGCGCGCCTGGTGGAGGTCCAGGGACTGGAACACGTTGAGGCCGCGCTGGCGGCTGGCAAAGGGGCCATTCTCTGTGGCGCACACTTTGGCTCCTATATTAGTTGCTTCTCGCTGATTGGGGCCCTGGGTTTTCCTATCACGCTCGTTGGTCGCACACCGACAAAGGTCACCAGGAATCGGACATTTATAGAACGCCTCGTCTACCACCTATTCATTCTGAAGCCTCTTGTTCATCACTGGCAACGACCTAATATTCAGCCTCGCGGGCAGCTTGAATCAGCGGTCCAGGCTGCTGATGCTGTACGTCACAATGAATTGGTGGGGATTCTTCTAGACCCTCCGGTGCCCACTGTGAGTCGCCCAAAGGCAGTGCAGGTGAATTTCCTCGGTGGAAAGGCGCTGCTCCTACCCGGAACTACGACGATTGCCAGGCTAACAGGCGCTCCGGTGCTGATGACATTCATGCGCCGTTCACAGGACTGGCGACACCAGGTGCTGGAGATTTCGCCGCCCATCTCGTTGGAGGGCGATGCCATAACCGCATTTAAGCGCTGTTTAGCCGTAGCTGAGAAAGCTATTCGCCAGAATCCTGCTCATTGGCACTATTGCGGTAAGTTTGCGCTGAGTGAACTGGGACTGCTACCGGAGCTGCCAGAGCCTACGAAGGTCTGATTATGATGTCTGCGCGATGCCAGACTCCCGGTAGTGCCAGCAGAGCAAATCTCGGTGGAGCAACTCCTCCAACTTCATCACATCTTCCAGAAAGTATGGTTTAAGCTGAGCCCGTAGTTGAAGATCTATGGGAACGGGTTTTACAAGCATCCCTACAACTTTAGCGCCCCATGCTCTACGCAGGGACCGGGGTAACAGGGATTTGATGCGTTTCTCGACGGAATTGGGGTTTCTAATGAAATTGGTCAGGAATGTATAGAGCCTGAGTGATTTCACCTCTCCCGCAACATTATAGTGTAGGGATGTATCGATGCTAACCTCTTCCCTCACGCCCAGAAAGGCGAACACCTCGCGCAACACCTGCCCCGGATTGGCATAAAACTCCTCGTACAACAGGACTTTGACCTGTTCGCGGCCAAAGACCTCCAGGTAGCGCTGCACCTGGGCCGCGTACAGACTGAGTTCCTTGTACCACCACATTGGCTCAAAGCCCTGCTGTTTACGCGCTGCTTCCTGGCGCAATCCCTCCTCAAAGCTCAACGTCTCCCGCCCATCGCGCTTGAGAAACATATAGGCGCTGTAGGCCCGGTCCGCCGGTTCGCGCAGAATCATCAGAATCTTCGCGCCGGGAACCGCACGCGCAATGCGCTCTGCCGTCCCAGGAAGGCACAGGTAGAAAGCCGAAGTTTCGCCAATGGCCTTCTCTCCTGCCACTCCTTTGAATAGCTGAGTATACTGCTCCGCATCCCGCACCACCAGCCTGTTCATTGATTCATCGCCCGGACCAGAGTAAGGAAAGTGTTCAGCCGCAAAAAAATGCATTTCTTTTCCTGGAGGAATAAAGATTTCCGGGTGCTGGCTAAGATAGCGATTTAGAGAGGTTGTGCTAGCTCGTGCTGCACCGACCACGAAAAAGTTGGGCATCATACACTTCGTACTCCCATCTCGCGGGCTGTAAACTACAGCAACGATAGCACTGCTCTCTCAGGTAAACAACCAGAAAAGTGCGCAGTTTTTCAATGGGTAACTCTGCGGGAGGTGTACGGGCTAATCTACGAGCAGCCTTGACTTCCTATGGGGGATAGCCGTAGGTAGTATTTACGTAGCGAACGCCCCAATGTTGCCCGTCTCCGGTGAGCAACTTGCCCTCCTCATTAGGGAGAATTACGTACCGGGCTTTGCGGTTGTGAGGGATCGACTCTGGATGCTACACTGCTGGTGAAGCGCGCCTTTACTGAAGCAGAGCAACACCGGTCGGCATCAAGAGCTAGCTCACGCATCGGCGCAAATGGCGGTCTGCCGATAGAATGCATCATCACCGTTTATATCAGCCGCGAACTGGTTAGCAAAGCCAACTCGCTATCACAGATAGAATGAACAGCAGAGGGGATATGTATGAGAATGCGCCACTTTGGCAGAACAGCAGGTCAGGCTCTGGCCTCATGCAGCCACCGTCTTTTCCGGTTGGCCCAGGCACTCCTGGCACTGTTCAGCCTGGTGCCTATGGCTTTTGGAGAAGCCAGCTTGCATGATGACCGGCAGCTTCCAGGGAAACAAGCCAGACGAAAAATCCGGTTTCGCTGGGATGGCGCTTTTAGCTATAAGCGGATCGTGTTGGGGCTGGAGCGTATCCTCTATCGCCCGGTCATTGTCCCTCTGGTGGCTTTCCTTCCAGCACCCCTGGCTTACGGCGTGGCTTGCCTACACGGGGATCTGCGTTACCGGCTAGACACCTCCAGGCGTGAGGAGGTTATGTACTGTCTCGAAAAGGTTCTAGGCGACCAACTGAATGTGACAGAGCGAGCCAGGACAGCCCGCGACTTTTTTCGCCTGCGCTCTTGTATGGCGATTGATCAGATGCGTATTACTGGGAAGGGGCGGGCGCTGGCGCGTCTTGTGGAGATCCGAGGCCTGGAACACATTGAGGCCGCGCTGGAGGCTGGCAAGGGGGCCATCCTCTGTTTCGCCCACTATGGCAGCTTTAATTGTGGTCTGTCTCTCATTGGTGCCTCTGGTTTCCCCATCAGCGTTGTAGGCCGCTGGGCAACCAATAAAGCCGATAACAGGCTATCTCCTCTTGAGCGCTTCTTCTACCGAATTACAGTTCAAAGGGCATTGGCACGCCACCGGCGTCAGCCAAATATTGAGCCTTCTGGACAGATTGAGGTAGCTGTGCGGGCTGCCAAAGTCCTGCGCCGCAACGGCTTGCTCGCTATTCCTATGGATGCTCCATTGCTGCTTCCTTCCGACCGCCCACGAGCGGTGCCGGTGGATTTTCTCAATGGACAGGTGCTGCTGCTACCCGGTGCCACGACGATTGCCAGGAGCATGAAAGCGCCGTTGTTGATGATGTTTATGTATCGCTCCGAAGACTGGCGACACCAGATATTGGAGATTTCGCCGCCCCTCTCATTGGAGGGTGATACTGCGAGCGATCTTAAACGCTGTTTAGCCGTAGCGGAGACGGCTATTCGCCAACATCCTGCTCATTGGCATTTTTGGGCCATCCGTGGACTGGTAACTCTAGGATTGCTGCCTGAGGAAGCACTGAAGAACAAAAAATTATAAGCGTATCTCGACCGGTTTGCAACGACTTTGCTGTTCTCCCGGATGTACATTTCTCCTTTCAGGATAAGGTCGCTCAAACTGATCACCGACGACAAGTAGCAGGTTTTTTCTTGATCTTGATAAGGAAGGAGAACAGGCATGAAACGCTTGCTCAGATCACAGTTCGTCCTGACGGCGATCATCTTGTGCGTGATTGGAATCGGTCCCTCCCTTGCCCTTATGAGGTACCAGCCCGCCCAGGCTGCCTCGGGCGATTGGTCCACATTTCTCTTTGACAATACCCGCTCCGGCTTCAATCCAGCCGAGACCACCATCAATCAACAAACCGCTCCCACTTTGAAAGTCCACTGGTCGCGTAGGGTATTTTCGCATATCAGCGCCGAGCCGGTGGCGGCCAATGGCCTGCTCTACTGGGGCGACTGGTCGGGAGTGGAGCATGCCTCCAGTCTCACCACCGGAGCAGATGTGTGGAGCGTGCAATTAGGTACGACAACAGATACCTGCGGCAGTGGGCCTCATGGCGTGACAAGTACGGCCACCATTGACACTGAAGTGATTGGGGGAGTGAACACGCCGGTGGATTATGTAGGAGGCGGAGGCAATGCGACGTTCTATGCCCTCAATGCCAACACGGGAGCGATCATCTGGCAGACGCAGCTCAGCACGCAAGCGGGGGCCTATATCTGGAGTTCGCCTGCGCTCTACAACGGCAGTGTCTACGTCGGACTGTCTTCGCTGATGGACTGCCCGTTGATTCAGGGGCAGGTGCTGCAGTTAGATGCGGTCAGCGGGGCCATCCAACACACATTCAATGTCGTGCCTAATGGCTGTATAGGAGGTAGTGTGTGGAGTTCGCCAGCCATCGATAGCAATCTGGGTATCGTCTATGTGAGTACCGGTAATCCAGGGAAAAGCTGCGTGTCGACGGAAACAATGGCACCCGCGCTGCTCGCCCTCAGCACGACGGATCTCTCACTGATCGGGTACTGGCAAGTGCCAAGGACTCAGCAAAACCCTGACGCGGATTTTGGGGCAACGCCGACACTATTCCAGGCTACCATTAACGGCACGTTGCATCAGATGGTCGGCCTCATCAACAAGAATGGCATCTATTATGCCTTTGACCGCACCAATGTGAGCGCCGGGCCGTTGTGGCAGGTCAAGCTGGGAACTGGTACGCCACAGGGGTCGAATCTCTCCTCAAGCGCCTGGGATGGGACGTATTTATACGTGTCAGCCTACAAAACCACAATCAATGGGGTCACTTGCAATGGAAGCCTGCGCGCCCTTGATCCCTCCTCCGGGGCCTTCCTGTGGCAGGACTGCCTCCCGGTCAATGCCCTCGATCCTGTAACCGGCGTCCCAGGACTGGCCATCCTTGGGTTCAGTACTTCGTTGGTGATCGTGGATTCCTCGACGGGAAATACCCTCTTCACTTTCCAGGATAAGAATACGGGGTCGAAATTCTATGCGCCAGCCAGTATTTCCAACGGGGTACTCTACGTTGGAAATGCCGATGGCAAGCTCTATGCCATTGGCCCGTAGTTACTGCTTCTCTATCACATGGTCAGACTCCAACGGCAAGCTCTATGCCGTTGGAGTCTCCGACGTACAGCAAGCCAGAAAAAAGACCCGCTCGCCTGTCATCCTGAGCGCAGCGAAGGATCTACGTCGCCCAACAGGATCTCATGTCCGCACCAGAGATTCTTCGCTGCACTCAGGATGACATCGGGAGACAGGTTGGGAATGATACACCGTTGGAGACCGTAGAAGCACCATAGCAAAGCCCATAATGACTTTGATCGGTGCAACTGAAGAGGATTTTGCCATTTACATGCAAGGGGACCTGCATGTACTCCTCCATTCCTCAAAGGGTTCGATTTACTACGGTCCGAAGGCATAAAGTATCCCATCCTTATTCCCTAAGTAAAGCACGCCGTTGGAAATACTGGCCGGTGCCCAGAAGGTCGAGTTTGCACTTGAATCCTTGTAGGTGAAAAGAGCCTTACCTGTCGCCGAATTCACTATCCTCACGAAAAGACCGGCCTCAAACTCGACCAGGCCTGGAACCGAGATCACGGGAGCCAGCGGATCATTAGGGAGGCAGTCCTGCCAGAGGAAAGCTCCGGTGGCCGGGTCCATGGCTTGCAAGCTACCTCGGCAACTGGTTCCATTGATCGTAGTGCTGCTGCCTGCCACATATAAATTGGTGCCATCCCAGGAGCTTGAGGAAATGTTATCTGCGAGCGAAGAAGGGCTGGCCACCTGCACCTGCCACAACGGCCCGGCGCTGAGGTTGGTGCGGTCAAAGGCATAATAGATGCCATTCTTGTTCTCAAGGCCAACCATCTGATAAGCTGTGCCGTTGATGGTGGCGCTGAAGAGCGTGGGTGTGGTGCCGAAATCACCGTCGGTGACTTGCTGGCTGGAGGGGACCACCCAGGAGCCCATGAGAGAGAGATTGCTCGCGCTCAGGGCGATCACCGCATCATTCAACGACCCCGGTGCCCTGCAGCTTCTTCCATTGCCGGTGCTGACATAGACGATCCCTAGAGTGGGATCGATAGTGGGCGAACTCCACACACTGCCGCCGACACAACCCCTGGGAACTGTGTAGAACGTATTTTGGATGGCCCCGCTGACGGCATCCAACTGGAATACTCCTGCCCGTACCAGCGGACAATCGTTGAGCGAAGCCAGCCCGACGTAGACACTGCCATTGTAGAGCGCAGGCGAACTCCAGATATAGGCCCCCGCTTGCGTGCTGAGCTGCGTCTGCCAGATGATCGCTCCCGTGTTGGCATTGAGGGCATAGAACGTCGCATTGGCCCCACCCCCTACATAATCCACCGGCGTACTCACTCCCCCAATCACTTCAGTGGCGATGGTGGAGGTACTTGCCACCCCATGAGGTTGAGGGGCACAATTGGCTGTACTCGTGCCCAGATTGGTCGTCCAGACATCACTGCCATCGCTCAGACTGGAGGCATGCTCCACTCCCGACCAGTCGCCCCAGTAGAGCAGGCCATTGGCCGCCACCGGCTCGTCGCTAATCGAAGCTCCGGCGACATGCGTCCAATGGACTGTCAACTTAGGGGCCGTTTGTTGATTAATCACAGTCTCTGCCCCATTGAAGCCCGAACGGCTATTGTCAAACAGGAAGGTGGACCAATCGCCCGTGGCGGCCTGGACAACCTGGTGCCGCAAAAACAGGGTAAAAGGGCCAACCACGATCAGGATTAATGCGATCAATGACAGAAAAAGCTTCGACCTGAGAAAACTCTTCATGCCTGTTGCTCCTTATCATGACCTCTTTCCTTCTAATAGAGGAGTAGTGCTCAATGACTGCGCAGGTGGGTCTCTATGGGACCCACCTGGCGTTGTCGTAATGGCTGTCCTGCTCTCCTTTGCCATAGACAATCTCGACCTTGGCGATAATAAGAGTCGGAACAAAGGGTATGTTAGGGGGCAAAGGCATAGAGGTAGCCTAAGGAGTCTCCGACGTAGAGTACGCCGTTGGAGATCGAGACCGGCCCATAGAAGGTTCCGGTCCCCTGAGGGGTTTTATCAAAGTAGTTGAAGAGTACTTTTCCCGTGGCCGTAGCCACCACCCTCATAGAAGAAACTGAGTTTACCACGGCCAGTCCTGGCACCTCAGTCACCGCACCCCATATACAGCAAGCAGCAAAACAGGTTTGCCAGACAAAGGCACCAGTGGACGGATTGACCGCCTGCAAGCTCGATCCCTTGCCCTGGCAGGTCGTGCCGCTGATGGTCGCGTAGCTCCCAGCGATATACAGATAGGTACCGTCCCAGGCGCTGGGGGCGTTATCCGGCTGTCCTCCTGGCTTGGACGTGATGGTTGTTTGCCACACCGGTCCACTGCCGAGTTTATCACGCGCGAAAGCATAATAGATGCCGTTCTTGTTCAACGCCCCGACCATCGGCGTCAAAACGCCGTTGATGGTGCCCTGGAACAGCGTCGGAGTGTTGCCGAAATCGCTATCAAACACCTGTTGCACCTTTGGCACTAGCCAGGAGCCGACGAGTGACAGGTTCGAGAGGCTCAGTTCGACCAGCGCGGGCGCAAACGTGTCGGACGGCGCGCACTTCCCAGGATTGCCCGTGGCGAAATACACTGTGCCGGCCGTCTCGTCAATGGCGGGTGAGCCCCATATACTGCCTCCGGTACAACCGCTTTTCACAACATTGAAGGTGTTCAAAATGGTGCCGGTGGTGGCATCCAGTTGGTAGAACTTGGACTGCACCAGTGGGCAGTCGAGCTGCGAGGAGAGGCCCTCGTAGACATATCCGTTATAGTAGGCCGGGGAACTCCACAGGTAACTACCCGTCCCCACCCCTAACTGCGTCTGCCAGATGATGGCACCGGTCTGGGCATTGAGCGCGTAGAAATTGCCGTCCCCTCCTCCCAGAAGGAGTACCGACGTACTGACGCCGTTAATCGTCAACGTGGTGTCCGTGGGTGTACTCGAAACGCCCAGCGTGGAGGGAAAATTGCACTGAGTGCTGGTGATCTGCCCAAGAAAGGTGGACCAGACCGGCTGGCCGCTCAGGTTCGTGGCATACTCGCAGCCATTCCATGACCCCCAGAAGATCAGTTGCAGGTTTTGATCGACTACCGGCTGCGCGAAGACGTCGTTCGGGCCGCCAGGAGAGCCTGTGCAAAGGGTCGAAGTGGCAGTCCACTTGAGCTTGAGGTTGTGAGCATTAGTCGGGTTGATGATGGTTTCCGTTGGATTATAGTTACTGCGCGAGTCGTCGTATCCATAAGCCAGCCAGCTACCAGATGTTTGAGCGCCGACGGGATGTACACGAACGACACCAGCGACCACTACAGCGCTAATCAGGATGATCAGGGAGGCAAGCGAAAACATGATCCTCTTTTTCGGGTGTGGAAAGAAAGGGACAAAGTAGCCTCGCATTGCTGTTTCTCCTCTCTACAAAATATATGTGTAACTCACACAAGCACAGCCCCTACAACCTTGGTGCTGTCAAGTCTGCTGAAGCGTATTCCTGCCGTCTACGTATTTTTGACTACGAAACTTTGAGTTTGAGGAGGGCTTATTGCGTGACACGCCATACCTTCCCACTTCTCGGCTCGGCATCAAGACCACCACCCTCGCGCATCTCGAAGTAACCAAAGTCGAGAACATAGAGCGCCCCATCCGCCGGACTGAAGCGGACATCGATGGGGCGATTGAGCGAATTTATAGCAACGGGATGGAGGCTCCAGTCACGCGGGTCGATACGACCCATGCCGCGGCCTACACGCGGACCACCGGGTGGCAAGCACATGGGGGCCTCATCACCAAAGAGTGCAATGAAGATGTGCCCGGCATACTTTTGCGCCGTAGCTGGTACAATATCGAATTTCACTGCCGCGACATGCGGTGGAAATTCCAACAACGGTTTTTCAGGGGGAGGAAGCTCGTTGTGATTCGCTAACAAGAAGGTCGGAGCCGGGCCACGGGTCGGGAGGAACCTGGGAGCAGTGATAGGCTCACCGCCAATAAAATCGGGCCAGCCATACCATGCGCCCTGATGCACCTCTAAAAGCAGATCTGGCGCATTGCCGACGGGACGGGTACCGCGATCATCTGCTCCCTGGTCAACGGCTAGAAGCCTGCCATCCGGCAAGAAACCAATGGCGAAAGCATTGCGTATCCCCCAGGCGACCAGCTCTAATTCGCTCCCATCTGGATTGCAGCGCATGATCGCTGCGGTGCAGGGAACCTGTCCGGGTATACGCTGCCCCTTCTCTGTCTTTGTGCCAAATGGTGAGAAAGCACCGGTCGATGCGCGCGCTCCCGGTTCATCTGAGAGCGGATTCGGGGTTTCCAGGTTGATCCCCGTCAATACAACATCATAGCCAGGGATGTCATGCGCATGAGGAAGAAGGCGCAGCCAACCCATCTGATAGGCGTCTAACCCAACAATACCAGTATTGGTCATTGCTCCCTGGCCGAAATACATTTTGCCATCAGGACCAAAGGCAACGGTATTGGTATGATAGTTACCCGGACCGGGTAGATTCTCGAGGAGAACGGTCTGTCGTCCATCCAGCTCAAAGCGGCTGATACGACTGGGATGGCCACCCTCGGTAACGTACAGGCCTCCATCATGGAAGACAAGACCATTCACCGGGTGACGCAGGTTCTTCGCAATAAGCGCGCGCGTACCACCGGTATCGATGCGCCAGACACAACCACCAGGGGCCGCCCCGCCGAAGGGCAGTCCAGACTCGGCCACGTAGAGGTTGCCCTCTTGATCGAAAGTCAGGCTTGTTGGAAATGATAGCCCATCGATGAACAACTCGCTGCCAGCGTCGCCAGACAACTTATTGACTCCTTTTCTATCTCGGCACCCACTACTTGTGACCCAGTTGGCGATAGAGGTCCGCTGCATCATAATAGAGGGCCTCGTAGACAATCTTCCCACCTTCACGAATGACCACTGTCACACCCCGTAGCGTATAGGCGCGTCCTGTAGCGGGCAATCCAGGTAGATCGCCGGTCTGTATACCCGTAGCAATCCATTCAACCGTTACCTGGTTCCCAATGGCAATTCGATTGGTCACGGTAATCTGCGCGCCGGTTATAGCCGCAAATCCCAGCGTCTTGCGCGCTATGATAGCGGCACGCCCAACAAGCGGCACCTGAAACATGCTATCCTCTACAACAGCGTGTTCAGCGTAGTCGTCGTGCAAGGCGCTCGTGTTTCCTTGCGATTGAGCTGTTAAATGATCATCGTGCATTTGTAGATGCATTGCAGCATCTTCGGCCGCATTCACTTTTGCAGGGAGTTTCGTAGCAGTAGTAGCAACGATGGCGCTCACACCAGCAGCAGAGACCCCCATAGCAGTAAGCGTTTTGATAAGCTGTCTGCGTGGTAGTTTTCTCGCTCGAACCAGTTCAACCATCTGAGGGATAGTAGTCTCTTCTTCCATGTAACTTTCTCTCCTCGTAAATGCCTCAAGTAACAAGAACTACGAGCGTAAAGAAGTCATCCTTCTGATTTGCCAGGCTCGCGATCATTGCAGAGCCGTTCTACAAATTCACATCTGGCATGGTACGCAGGTGGAAGACCTGGAGGAACTATAGCATTGATCTTTGACGAGCCACAACCAAAAAAGTGCGCAGTTTTTGAATGGGTAACTCTGCGAAAGTCCGGCTGGCAAATCTACGAGCAGCTTTGACTTCTCCTGGGAGAAAGTCGTAGAAAATATTTGCGTACTACCTCCCCAATGCTCCCGGTTTTGCCGCGCAGAGAGCGAACTGATTGGGGGAGCATTACGTACCAGTTTTTATGGTTGTAGAGAAAGAGTCGGAGGTGCTACACTCCTTTGCGTATCGACCATACGCGAGGAGAAGCGATAATGGCAGCCCGGTCACCCCAACGACAAAGCAGATTCAGGCTCGGATGGATAGCGTGCCGATGTGAAGATGAGTTCTACCGTCTGGTCATTGCGCCTCTGGTGGCTTTCCTGCCTGCGCGGCTGGCTTATGGCCTGGCTTGTCTGCATGGCGAGTTGCGGTATCGGATTGACAGGTGGACGCGCCAACAAATCATCTCCAACCTCACAGGAGTCTTCGGCGACTCACTGAGCCAGACAGAGCGAACCAGGATAGCCCATGACTTCTTCCGTCAGAAATCCTGCCAGGCTATTGATGGAATACGCCTGGCCGGGAAGGGAAGCGCTCTGGCGCGCCTGGTAGAGATTCGCGGCCTGGAACACCTTGAGGCGGCACTGGCTGCGGGCAAAGGGGTAGTTATCTGTGACGCACACTTTGGGTCCATCTATAGCTGTGCCTCCTTACTTGGTACCCGGGGATTCCCTATCACGGCAGTTGGCAACACGTGGACCAATCCTATCATGTCGCTCTTAAAACGGCTCCCTTTCTTGCGCGAAAGGCTTGAGAATCCCAGGCCGCGCCATCTACGCCGCCCAAATATCGAGCCTGGAAAGGGGCAGGTTGAGGCCGCCATCCGCATGGCGGAAATTCTGCGCGCTAATGAAGTGGTCTGTATAGCGATCGACGTCCCGGTTTCTCCTGAGGACCAGGCGCACGCGGTTTCGGTAGATTTTCTTGGACGGCAGATTCTGCTTCTACCCGGGTGTGTGAGCATTGCTCAACACACTGGTTCGCCAGTGTTGGTGGCGGTTGCACAACGCCTTGAGGATTGGCAACATCAGGTACTGGAAATCTCACCGGTACCCCTGGATGGTGATATCGAAACGACTTTCAAGCGCTGTGTGGCGATGGTGGAAAAGCCCATTCGCCAAAATCCGGCTCATTGGGACGGCTGCGTAAATACGCGAGCGCTGACCGAACTTGGTCTCCTGCCACTTGAAGGACAACGCGGGGAAGCTTTGCTGAGCAATCCGGCAACGGGTACGATCTGATCTCCGCTTTCCATTACACGTCCGTTGATTCGAGATATATGGTAGAGAAAGAAAACAGATAGTGGAGCTGATCGATAGCTATTTGAGCGAACTGGGGGAGATGTTGCAGGCTATCTCCCTGCCTTCTCTTGAGAAGGTTCTGCTGCTGCTTGAGCGCGCCTATCAGCAGGGCCACCGTATCTTCATCATGGGAAATGGTGGAAGTGCTGCAACTGCATCGCATTTTGCGCTTGACCTTGCAAAGAACACTATTGTGCCAGGTGCAGCGCGTCTGAAATCCATCTCGTTGACAGACCATGTACCCCTGATTACAGCCTGGAGCAATGATACAGCATATGAACACGTCTTTGCCGAGCAGTTGGCGAATATGATCGAACCCGGTGACGTGGTCATCGGTATCAGCGCGAGCGGTAACTCGCAAAATGTGATCAATGCGCTCCGGCTGGCGAAAGAATCGCATGCTACTACTATCGGGCTGCTTGGAGCAGAAGGCGGCAAGATTAAGGGAATGGTGGATGCCTACATCCTCGCTCCAGGTCACAATATCGAGCAGGAAGAAGACGCGCATCTGATTCTGGCCCATATCATTACGCGCTACATGCGCGAGGTGGTGCGAACACGCGCGCGGGAAATGGTTGCAGTAAGCCAGGCAAATGCGAAAGAAACTACTGGAGCGCGCTGATCTGGTCGGGAATGCCATGACCATTCATTGAGATATATTCTTGATCCAGGTAGCGCATGCGAATCTCCCTGGTCACTGTTTGTCCCTTCATCCATTCCCTCAGCATCAACTTCAACACTCGCCAGCCTCCGCGAAAAATATGGGGATGACTATCGCTGTATATGCATGGGTGTTCATAACTCGGTACTTCTACAATCGCAAGATTTGCCTTGCGCATGCGCAGGGTAATTAAAGCTTCAGCTTCAAAACCATCACAATCTATCTCAAAGTAATCGAGGCAGTCCCGCCAGAAGGCGTTGAAGCCGGAGAGCGTATCTGTCAGGTGCATGTGGAAAAGCCTGTTTGCAATAGAGACCAGTACGCGAAAGCCGAGTCGATGCACAGGAGTCATAACTGCGCTGCCTCCCTTGTACATGAAACGCGATCCATTGACAAGGTAAGCGCCAGCCAGCAGGGCCTCGATGAGGTAGGGTATTTCTCGCGGGTCCTTCGATCCGTCTCCATCCATCATCACGATGATATCGCCAGTCGCAGCGGCGAAGCCTTTCTGTAAGGCTGCCCCTTTTCCGCGCTTTTGCTCTGTATGAACCACACGGATCATTGGCAACGACCGGCGGGCAATCTCTACAGTGCCATCCATGGAGTAGTCGTCGGCAAGGATTACCTCGTTAACGCAGCTCGGGATGAGTTGCAGCACGTATGGAAGGCTCTTTGCCTCATTGTGAGAGGTGATAACGACGCTTACACGTACACCCCGGCGTCTCACCACAGTAGACAGAGAGGATACATTCTCCATGCAATTTCATCCTCATCAGGAACTTTCTTCAAATTACCTTCAAATCTAACATGGAGGGAAATGTTGAACAACCATAAAAGTACGAGTGTTTGCCGTAGGTATCTCTTCGTAATCTTGCCAATAAAATGCCTGCGCAATGGTGACGGAGAAGTGGAAAAATACGTAGGGAAGTGTTTTGCGCATCACACTTTATGGACACACGAGTTTTTGCCAACGAACGGGTGAATGCATGGGAGCGAATCACCTACCTGTTTTTGTGGTTGTGGAAAAAGAACCGCCAGTGCTACACTTTTCTGGAAGTTGACCATTCGTGAGGAACGGAGAGTTTGGCTTGCGCTGTTTGTAACAGGTGATCCACTCCGTAGACCTGTAGAACCAGGTTTGTCCTCACTAGATGAGGAATTAGGGGTAAAGCTATCATGAGGAACGAAGGCTTCACGATCTGGCTTACCGGCCTCTCAGGGGCAGGCAAGAGTACGCTTTCCGATGTCATCAAGCTTCGGCTGGAGGAGCGAGGTCGCAACGTCGAGATTCTGGATGGTGATGTAGTGCGCACTCATCTCAGCAAAGGGCTGGGTTTCAGTAAAGAAGACCGGGATACCAATATCAAGCGTATCGCTTTCGTCTGCGGCCTGCTCACCCGCAACGGAGTAGCATGCATCTCCGCCGCCATCTCCCCCTACCGCGAGGCGCGCGACTGGGCACGCACCCACATCGGCAACTTCATCGAGGTCTATGTGAAGTGCCCCATCGATGTCTGTCGCCAGCGTGATGTCAAAGGTCTCTACAAGCTGGCCGAGGAAGGCAAGATCAAGGGCTTCACCGGCGTGGATGACCCGTATGAAGAGCCGCTGTACCCCGAACTGATCGTCGAAACTGACCGGGAGAGCGTGGAGGAGAGCGTCACGCGCATCCTGACCAGGCTCGAGGAACTCGGCTACCTGGCCTCCGAAGGAGAATACGAAACAGTCCGGCAGCTCGTGGATCAGCCATCCGCGTTGGATCACTTCTAAATTGTGGGCGATCATCTACTGTCCCACCAGAGTAATACAGTATACAAGCAGAGAGAAGGAAGCGATGGGGGCAGAACTTATGAAGGATGGATTAATTGCTCCTCATGGAGGAGAGCTGGTCATCAATATGGCAAGCGAGCAAGAATGCGCGGAATGGGAGGAACTGGCGAAGAATCTTCCGCAAGTCCGGGTGAGCCGCCGCCAGCTTGCGGACCTGGAGATGCTGGCTATTGGAGCGTACAGCCCGTTGGGTGGCTTTATGAGCCGGGCCGATTACCTGGCCGTCGTGGACGAGATGCATCTGAGCAACGGCCTCCCCTGGTCAATACCGATCACGCTTGCCGTAAGTGCCGAGCAGGCCGCGACGCTGCATGAAGGCAGGCAGGTGGCGCTTGTCAATGCCCAGGGAGCGCTGCAAGCCATTATGACAATCGATGAAAAATTTGACTACGACAAAAAGTATGAGGCGAGCAAGGTATATCGCGCGCAGGAAGAGGCTCATCCAGGCGTGAAAGCGTTGTATCAGCAGGGCGATGTGTTGCTAGGCGGGCCGGTGCGTGTTGGCGCGCTGCAAGAGCAGTCCTTCGCCCGCTACCGCTATACACCGGCACAGTCACGCCGCATCTTCGCCGAGCGAGGTTGGAGGCGCGTCGTAGGTTTCCAGACACGTAATCCCGTCCATCGAGCGCATGAATACATTCAGAAATGCGCGCTGGAGACCGTCGATGGTCTGTACCTGCATCCACTGGTCGGCGAGACGAAAGACGACGATATTCCTGCTGATCTCCGCATGCGCTGCTATGAGGTGCTATTGGAAAACTATTACCCGACCGACCGGGTGCTACTTGGTGTGCTGCCCGCAACCATGCGCTACGCTGGCCCGCGTGAAGCAGTCTTCCATGCGCTCATGCGCAAGAACTATGGTTGCTCGCACTTCATCGTGGGGCGTGACCACGCCGGTGTGGGCAACTATTACGGCACGTATGACGCCCAGCGTATCTTCGCGGAGTTTGATCCTGCGAAGCTCGGCATTACTCCTATGTTCTTCGAGCATACCTTTTTCTGCCGGTCGTGCGACTCGATGGCTTCAACCAAGACTTGCCCGCATGGCAACCAGCACCACGTGGTGCTGAGCGGGACGAAGGTCCGCCAGATGCTGCGCGAAGGTACGATGCCTCCTCGCGAATTTTCACGGCCGGAGGTCGCCAAAATTCTCATCGAGGGAATGCGCCAGATGTAAAGGGAAGCCAGCGATGCAGACGATCTTCTTGGACCGTGACGGTGTCATCAATCGGAATAGCGCACCGGGAGATTACGTCAAGACGTGGGAAGAGTTTCAATTCTTGCCAGGCGCTCTTGCTGCCATCGCCCGGCTGACAAAGGCAGGGTTTCGGCTGCTGGTCATCACCAACCAGGCATGTATCAGTAAGGGGATTGTGTCCTGGACGACGATGTACGAAATTCACGCGCGTATGATGCAGGAGGTGAATCGCGCAGGCGGGCACCTCGAAGCAGTTCTCTGCTGCCCCCACCTGGAAGGGGCAGGCTGTGGTTGTCGCAAGCCCGCCCCCGGGTTGATTCTACGCGCCCAGGCCGAGTACCAGGTGGACCTGGGGCGGGCCATCCTGGTGGGTGACAGCGTAAGGGACATGCAGACGGGTGCCGCAGTGGGGGTACCAACTATCATGGTACTCTCCGGGATCGGCCAGGTTGCTGACCTGCAAGGTACATCCCTCTCATGTCGAGTGGCTAACGACCTGGCTCATGCCACGCAGCTCATCCTGGACAGAGCGATTCTCCCTCCGCATGAGCCGTTAGGGATACAGGGCACTCTTCGGCGGTAAGGATGTGAGCGTCTCAAGTTCATTTATGAGAGATACCGGCACCGTAAAATCGTCATACCATCTGCCTCCGAAGGGGCGCGGCATCGGAATAATTTGATCGCTTGAATAGGCGAGAATCTTCCGGTTATAGGTTCGGATGGCCTCACGCAGATCGACAGAAAACGTGCCATCGAGTTCAATGGCATGCTCCATCTCTCCGAGCAGCACCTTTGTTTCGTCAATTGTTTTCAATATAGTCTTGCACAGCCCCTCTGGCAAGATTTCAGCTTCACCTTTGAACATTACCAGCCGTTCGATGGCTTCGTAGGTGATCTCCTGAATCTGTCGTCTCGACATCCACTCCGTTTCATAATTCAAACGCCTGGCCCAGATCGGATCGACCATAGCCTGCCGGTGTTCTTCAAGCGTTTTATGAAAGATGCGGTAACCATGTTTGTGCGGCTCCTCAAAGAAGCGCGATCCCGGGTCCAGGAATGGCACCATTGGACAGATCAGCGGCAAGACTCGCTTGCCACGAAATTTACGCATCAGGGATGCGCTGTAATCGATCGAATCAAGCACCGAAGCAGGGGGTTGCTGGGGCATCCCGATAAAAAACCAGATCATGATACCGGCTATTCCAGCATCCAACGCGCGGGCAATCCATTCCTCCATCTGCGGCATGGTGTAGGTGCCACGTCCAGAGAGTTTGCTGATGACCGGGTCATGTGACTGCGGGGAGAGCATGATATAGGCCTCCGTAGCCTGACCCATTTTCACCAGTGTCTCCTGGTCGTACAGGTGAAAGGTCTCGAAAAAGACGCTCTTATACCCCATCTCCTTCACGCCATCGAGAAATTGATGCAGCCGCGACCTGGTCTCGGAGTAACACTGCAGGGCATAGATCGAGGTCTTCCGGGCCATTTCGCCCATCGTTTGCAGTTCATTGATGACTCGTTGATTATCTTTCGTGACCAGAGTTCTCTTTATACCCATGATCTTATTGGTAGCGTAACGCGAACCACCACAAAAAGGACAATCGTAGGCGCACCCGGTATTGGGCAAGGTCATGATGAGCTTGGCCTGCGTGGAGACGCTTCTGGTCTCCTGATAGTAGGACCAATCCATGGTCACATCATTGTAGTTCCTCATCGGTTTATGCGTAAAGCCCGTCTGCACCACCTCCCCTCCCGCTTTCTTGTAGACGAGGTTGGGAATGTGGTCAAACGCGCGCTGGCCCCGTTTGACGGCCTGCATAAGCATCGTCACCGGCTCGAGCGTATCGTAGCCCTTGACCACCACGTCCACCGCCTCATAGCGAATGAGTTGGTCAGCATAGTAGGTCGAGGAAATGCCACCAAAGATGACCAGCGACTCGGTATGGATAGCCTTGACACGCTTAGCCACTTCGATAGAGCCGTGACAATGAGCCATCCAGTGGAGATCAAGGCCGAACACAGGAGCTTCCAGCCGTCCCAACAGCGCATCCACATCCAGTCGTGGGTGCATCAACATGAGCGAGGCCAGATTGATGATCTCCGCCTGTAAACCGTGTTCGCGCAAGCGCTGTTGGATCGCAAAAAAGCCAAGCGGATACATCTCGTAGATGGACGTGACATTCACACTGTCCGAGTCGCTCAGATAGGCAAAAAGAATATCATCACGCTCGCGAAAATCATACACACTTGGCGCGTGGAGCAAAAACAGGTCTGCCTTCAACTTCTGAGTTTGTCCGACCATAGACTCTAACTCCTTACAGCTTAGAACCGCCTCCACCTTTATGAATGTAGCATAGAAGAGCCTATTCCGTTTTACTGTATTACCTGTCGAGAGCGAATATACGTACAGATGCTCTCAACGGTGTTGAAGTTTTCAGGGATGACTTCAAAATCATCCACCGAAATGTTAAATTCCTTCTCCAAAAACACGAGCAGGCTGAGGAGGGCGAGCGAATCCAGAATGCCGGACTCCAGCAGTGGAGTGTCATTTCGCAACGGAAGCAGGTCTGGATGATTGACAAGTTCGCGGCTAACGTAATCAATGATGATGGACTCCAAAGTCACTCCTCCTTATGAATGCGTTAGAAACTCAGAACATTGCCCCCGGCACCTTTTTCATTCCTACAATGCAGGTTGAAGAGCTGAGCGTCACTTGCAGCATAGCGCTTTACAAGCCAACTTCCTCTCGAATAACATGCTAGCATGAGTTCTTGAGCCAGAACAACCCTAAAAGTACGCATACTGTTTATAAGTAATTACCCCTGTACAGGCAGGACAAGAAAACGTTGTCCAGTACCTGAAAACAGATGGCGGGGACATGTGGGAGTTGGGAATAAAACCACCGCCACCAACGTTCTTAATAAATGCATTCGAGAAAATGTGGTAGTACCAAAGTACAGGGGTTGACAAAGAGAACCATCTGCCATATAATACACCTACGCCACAGACACGATGCTGAGGACATGTGGAGGCGGGAATAAATCCACCACCGCGAACGTTATCGTAAGTGGAGCCTTTGCCAGGCAACACTTCTCACATCTGCTCAACGCGAAACAATTGTGACCGCGTGTCACTATCGCGTGAGTTGGCGTAGAGTACATATATTTCATGATATGAAATTGCAGCATCAAAAAGATGCTGTATCGAACCTTGACAATTGAAGAGTGGAAAACATGCTTGCAGAAGCAGTTTCTGTCAATTCACGTGTCTCCTTTGGAAAAGGGAACACGGTAAATAAAAATGTATGACGAGTTTGATCCTGGCTCAGGACAAACGCTGGCGGCGTGCCTAACACATGCAAGTCGCACGTCCTCTCTGATTTCGGTCAGGGAGGGAGTGGCGGACGGGTGAGTAATACGTGGGTACCTGCCCATAGGTGAGGAATACCGGCGAGAAATCGCTGACAATACCGCATACGCTTCGCAAGAAGCAAAGCTATCCGCAAGGATAGCGCCTGTGGAGGGGCCTGCGTCCGATTAGCTGGCTGGTGGGGTAATGGCTCACCAGGGCGACGATCGGTAGCTGGTCTGAGAGGATGATCAGCCACACTGGGATTGAGAACGGCCCAGACTCCTACGGGAGGCAGCAGTGAGGAATTTTCCGCAATGGACGCAAGTCTGACGGAGCAACGCCGCGTGCAGGAAGACGGCCTTCGGGTTGTAAACTGCTTTTCTCGAGGAAGAGAACGGACGGTACTCGAGGAAGAAGCCCCGGCTCACTACGTGCCAGCAGCCGCGGTAATACGTAGGGGGCGAGCGTTGTCCGGAATTACTGGGCGTAAAGCGCGTGCAGGCGGTTCAACAAGTTCAGAGTGACAGTCACCAGCCTAACTGGTGAAGTGTTCTGAAAACTATTGGACTTGAGAGCGAGAGAGGGACCTGGAACTCCGGGTGGAGCGGTGAAATGCGTAGAGATCCGGAAGAACACCACAGGCGAAGGCAGGGTCCTGGCTCGTTTCTGACGCTGAGGCGCGAAAGCAAGGGGAGCGAACGGGATTAGATACCCCGGTAGTCCTTGCCGTAAACGATGACCACTGGGCGTGGGAGGTTTCGACCCCTTCCGTGCCGTAGGAAACCTGTTAAGTGGTCCGCCTGGGGAGTACGGTCGCAAGACTAAAACTCAAAGGAATTGACGGGGACCCGCACAAGCAGCGGAGCGTGTGGTTTAATTCGATGCGACGCGAAGCACCTTACCAGG
>Ga0070738_10003344_pt1 | contig 21288 bp, 18 predicted proteins | sample Coa_R2_2_FD_66446 | JGI IMG/M metagenome (GOLD analysis project Ga0070738, IMG submission 66446) | Surface soil microbial communities from Centralia Pennsylvania, which are recovering from an underground coalmine fire - Coalmine... | ecosystem: Environmental > Terrestrial > Soil > Unclassified ... | reverse complement strand
GTCGCAACCGGTTTGGAGCGCATCGCGCAATACGTCGCCCGCACGCGCACTGCACCCTTGTCACCCTGAGCTTGTCGAAGGGTCGTCGAACTGTGTCACCCTGAGCGCAGTCGAAGGGCGAAGCGAACTGTGTCACCCTGAGCGCAGTCGAAGGGCGAAGGGTTCAGAGTTTCTTCATCCTCGTGACCGACCATCGGGACAGCTTGCTGAGCTCGGAGGCCTTCATGAACTTCAGACCGCTTGCCGGAACCATTGCCGCTCTCGCCATCGCGGGATGCGCGCAAGGTACCCTACCGTCACCGGGAGCCGGCGTCTCGGTGCCGAGCATAACTGAAAGAACCACGGCGCCGAAGCTCAACTTTTTCGACCTTCAAAGCGGCGGCTCGTGGCCGGATTTTATCGTGGCAGGACCGCAGCACGCAATGTGGTTTACGGAGTTCTATCTCGACGCAATCGGCCGCATCAGCATGGACGGCCACCTTACCATCTTCACGATTCCAAACGGCGATCCCGAAGGCATTGCGATCGGACCGGACCATAACATTTGGTACACCGCCCCGGGGTGGGATCAGATCGGACGCATGACGCCTGCCGGCAAGACGACGGTCTTTAAGATCGCCGGGTCGAATCCGTCGCCGCGCGGCATCACGCTCGGCCCCGACGGCAATATGTGGTACACGGAATTTTACGACGGCTACATCGGCCGCATAACCCCCAAGGGTGCGATCACGCGTTTCGCGGTTCCGGAATACGAAAGCTCGCCATGGGCCATTACCACGGGACCGGATGGCGATCTGTGGTTTACCGAATCCGGCGCGGACAAAATCGGCCGCTTCAACCCGACGACGCAAGCGTTTGAATCGTCGATATCGGTTCCGACGCAAGATGCGACGCCCTGGGGCATACTTTTGGCGCCCGATAAGCATGTCTGGTTTACCGAACGCACCGGCGACAAGATCGCCGAGGTAACATCATTGCGCAGCGTCAAGGAGTTTGCGATCGCTCAGTCCGGCAGCTATCCCGAGGCGCTCGCGCCCGGCTCCGACGGCAAGCTGTGGTTCACGCAATCACAAGCGGGGACGCTCGGCAGGATCGATCCGAAGACTGGGAAATTCGGCGCGACCGTAACCTTGCCCGCAAACAGCATTCCAAACGGCATCGCCGCCGGACCGAACAAGAACCTTTGGTTTTGCGTCGACGCTTACGATCAGACGAACCAGATCGGCGAGGTTGCGACCCCATTGTCACCCTGAGCGCAGTCGAAGGGCGGTCGAAGGGTTGTCGAAGGGTGTCGAAGAGCGGCCCTGGCACTCTCTTGACGAGAGCGCCAAACCGAATATAATTTCATCTGCGAGCCTGATTTAGATAATCGCGTTCAAGAAAGGAGAGGTAGAACGTGTCCACTTCACTCGCTCGTCCGGTCAACGGACGTGACGTGCTGCCGAATCTCTTTGGATTCGACCCCTTCCAGCATTTGCGCGCCGGCTACGGCTTCGAATACGACGTCACGCGGACGGAGAACGGCTACGAAGTCGACGTCCCCGTGCCCGGTTTCACGTCGAGCCAAGTCGAGGTGATGTTCAAAGACGGCGTCTTAACCATCAACGGCCGCAGCGACCGCCGCAGTTTCGCCCGCTCGCTCGTGATCCCCGACGACGTGGATCCGGAGACCATCGAAGCGCGGGTTGAGAACGGCATGCTGAAGTTGGCGCTCCAGCGCCATCCCGAAGCGCGTCCCAAGAAGATCGACGTCAAGTGACTCATGTAAGGTGGCGCGTCCAGCCGTCCGCGGTTGCGATACCCTGGAGCCGCGCATATCGGTACGGTACTTCGTCACTGAACTAATTGGGCGTAGCGAAAAAAGGCTAGCGGTCCGCCCTGGGTGGACCGCTAGCCGGGGTCGCCTGTCGTCTGCGCGAGCGGTTTTCGTAATTTGATGAGCCGTTCGACTTCCGTAAAGCCGCAGCGTTGATGCGCGCGTAACGACGCCGCATTGTCGATCTCGGTATCGGAGGCCAGCTCGCTATAGCCTCGCTGCAGCGACCAGGCTTCGGCAGCGAGCATAAGTGCCCGGCCGGCACCCTTGTTGCGCGCCCGCGGTTCGACGTACCAGCCCTCCACGTGCGGAACCGGCATCGATTGGCATCCATCGGAGAACGATCGCAACGCTAACTCTAAGAATCCGACCGCGATGCCGGCGTCTTGCGCGATAAAAACGGCTGCAATATGCGGCAGCGGTATGCCACCGACGAACGCCATGCACTCCCGAGCCAATTCGGCGTCGGCCCCGGGCCACAATTTCGCCCGCATTGCGGCCCACGCTCCGCTTTCCGCCGGCTGCAGTTCGCGAACGGTCATCTCGTGCGTTACGGCGCGCCGATCCAGACGGTCTGAATGTTGACGAACTCGTGGATCCCGAACGCCGATAGCTCGCGGCCGTAGCCGCTCTTCTTGACGCCGCCGAACGGCAAGCGGGGATCGCTGGCGACCATGCCGTTGATAAAGACGGCGCCGGCCTCGACGCGCGAGGCGAGGGCTTCGGCCGCCCCGACGTCGCGCGTCCAAACGCTGGAACCCAAGCCGAACGTCGAGGCGTTTGCAAGCGCGAGCGCGTGCTCGCGATCGGTCGCGCGGACGACCGCGGCCGCCGGTCCGAAGACCTCCTCGTCGAACATTCGCATGCCCGGCCTGACCTCGCCGACGATCGTCGGCGAATAGAAGAAGCCGTCGCGCTCGAGCGGCTTGCCGCCCAAAACCAAACGGGCTCCGTCGTCGAGCGTCGCCGATACTTGATCGTGAACCGAGGTGCGCAAGTCGTCGCGCGCGCACGGCCCGAGCTGCACGCGCTCTTCCATGGGGTTGCCGACGATCTGCGCGTCCGCGAGCTCGGCAAAGCGCGCGAGAAACTCGTCGTAGATACCGGACTCGACGATAAAGCGCTTGGCGGCGATGCAGCTCTCGCCGTTGTTTTGAAACCGCGCCGTGACGGCAGTTCGTGCGGCCGCGGCGAGGTCGGCGTCGGCCAGCACCACGAACGGATCGGAGCCGCCGAGTTCGAGCACGCATTTCTTGAGCGACTCGCCCGCGGCGCGCGCGACCGCAACGCCGGCCCGTTCGCTGCCGGTCAGCGTGACCGCCGCGATGCGTTGGTCGGCGACGAGCCGCTCGAGTCCCTCGCCGCGCGCGATCAAGACGCCGAACAGCCCTTGCGGCGCACCGGCCTCGGCGAAGATGCGTTCGAGCTCGAGCGCGCAGCGCGTCGTATTGGCCGCGTGCTTGAGCACGATCGGATTCCCCGCCATCAACGCCGGCGCTGCGGCGCGGACGACCTGCCAAAACGGGAAGTTCCACGGCATGATCGCCAGCAGAACGCCGAGCGGCCGAAACGCGACGTAGCTCCGAGAGGCGGCCGACGGCGCGCTCGCCGGAGCCAGCATTGCGGCGCCGTGATCGGCGAAGTAATCCAAGCCGAACGCGCACTTTTCCACTTCGGCGCGGGCTTGCACGATTGGTTTGCCCATTTCGCGCACCGCCGTCGCCGCGAGCGAGTCGCGCTCGGCGCGCAGGCGTTGCGCGATCGCGCGAAGGAGCTGCGCGCGCTCTTCGAACGATACCGCGGCCCAGACCGGCGCGCATCGAGCGGCGGCGTCGAGCTTTCGATCGATTCCCGACGAATCCATGACCGCGAAGCGCTCGAGAACTCGCCCGGTCGTTGGGTCGATCGTCTCGATCATATCGACTGCTGCGACCATGGACCCGACGGTCCGGCGTAGACTTCGACGAGGCGGTCCGGCTTTAAGTACTCGCGCGCCACCCGCTGCACGTCGGCCGCGGTGATTCGCGCGAAGCGCTCGTTGAGCGTTCCGTAATAATCCAGTGGAAGATGGTTGCTCGCGATGTCCATCAGCTGCTGCACCTGTCCCGAAGACGAGGCTTCCTGAAGAAGCGCGTTGCTGACGAGCCGCACTTTCGCTTCTTGCAGTTCCGTTGCGGAAACCGGCGTGCTTTGCAGTCGCTGCAGTTCGCGGCGCACGAAGTCGACCGCTTCGACGACGCGCTGCGGCGAGGCGTTGAGCTCGACGCGGAAGTCGCCGCGATCGGCCCCTGCCTCCAGCGAGCTGCTGACGTTGTAGACCAAGCCGCGTTTTTGCCGCAGCTCCTGCCACAATCGCGACTCGAAGGCACCCTGGCCGCCGAGAATTTGGTTGAGGACCAAAAAGGTGTCGTAATCGGGGCTCGAGCGCGAGACCGCCGGTTGGCCGAGCCGAATGTAGACTTGATTGGCGGCCGTTCCGATGTAATCGTGACCGCTCGTCGCGGGCGGCATCGCCATCAGGTGCGCGTCCGGTTTGGCGCCCCCGGCCTGCCAAGAGCCGAAGGCGGCTTCCAGCGCCGTGCGCACGCGGGCCGGCGAAAAGTCGCCCACGACGGCGATGGTCGTCAGGTCCGGGCGCCAATAGCGCTGCGTATAGGCGGTCAAATCGGCGCGAGTGATGTCGTCGATGCTCGCTGCCGTCGGTTGGCGAAGCGACGGATCGTCGCTCGCCAGCAAAAGCCTGTCGTAAGCGCGATCGATCATGACGCCGGAGATGTTCGATTCCGATTGCAGGCTGTTGGCCAACTGCGAACGTTCGATGCCCAGCCAGGGATCGGCAAACGAGGGATGTTCCTCGCCGTCGGCCACGATTGCAACGATGCGCTCGAAATCGGTGGCGAGGCCCTGCGCCGAGAACGACTGCCCGGTTTCCAGAAAAGCGCCCATCGCGTCGGTGGCCTTACGGCGCTGCTCGAAGGGATATGCGGCGCTGCCGTAATCGGCGACGCCCGAAGCGAGCCGCGCGATGCCTTCCTGGCCCTGCGGCTCGAACGCCGGCGACGACGCGATCTGCCCGCGCAAGACGAACGTCGGACGGTCGGTCTTGCGTTGCACGATGACGCGCAGCCCGTTTGAGAGCGTAAATTCGACCGGGTCGAGCGCGCTGCGCGCCGTTGTCGGCGTGCGTACCGCCTTGGCGATCCACGCCGGTTCGACGATCGGTCCGTTGGGAACGCGCCGCGAAAAGTCGTCGTTCGCCTGAGAGCTGCTCTTCTGCGAATTGCCGCGCGGCGGGCTTTCGTTGGGCGTCAGATGGCCGACGACCGTCGGCCGGCTCAGGTACTTGCGCGCCGCCGCCACGAGATCCGACTCGGTCAGCGCGTCGAGCCGCGAGTCTTCGGCCGAGATGCGCTCGCCGACGATTCCATAGGTATAACCGGCCAGCGAACCGATGCCGTCGATCGAATCGGCGTCGTAGAGCCGCTCCGCCATCGTCATGCGCTTTGCGGCCAGCACGAGGTCGGGATCGAGTCCGTTGGCAATCGCCGAGTTCATCGTCGCCTGGAAGACCGATTGCGCTTCGCCGGCGGTATGCCCGGGATTGAGAATGATAAAGACGTTGAGCAAACCGCCGCGCAGCTGCGTGTCGGCGTTGGCTTCGATTCCCAGTGCGATATTGCTTTGAACCAGCGCTTTATAGAACGGCGAGCGTTGATTCTCCAGCAGCGTGGCGATCGTACTGATCGCGGGCTCGCCGGGCTGCGTGTCGCCGGGAACCGCGTAGGCGAGATCGACGACCTCGAAGGGGAAGGGAAACTGCGCTTCGACCGTCTTGCCGCCCGACGCCACGGGGGTTGCCGTGGATTTGTGCGGCAACGTCTTGGAGGGTATCGCATCGAAATAGCGCTGCGCCTTTGCAAAGACCGTCGCGTGCGCGACGTCGCCGGCCACGACCAGCGTCGCGTTGTTGGGCGCGTACCACTCGTGATAATAGCGAGCGATGTCGGCAACGGTCGCCCGCGCGACGTCCTCGCGACTTCCCAGCGGCGTCCGGCCCGCGGGCTGCCCGGGGAACGCGGCGGCGCGAACGCGCGCGAGCAAATTGAAGAACGGGGAGCTGGCGTCGCCGTCGATCTCGTTGAGAACGGCGTTGCGCTCGATCGCCCAATCGGAAGCGCGCAGCGCCGCGTGCTGCATGCGGTCGGCTTCGATAAAGAGCGCGACGTCGAGCTTGTCGGCCGGCATCTCGAAATAAAACTGCGTGTAGTCGTAGTTCGTCTCGCCGTTCATCTGCGCGCCCAGGCGTGCGGTCACGTCGTCGAGGCCGCCGGCCGAAATCTCGGGCGTTCCGCGAAACATCATGTGCTCGAGCGCGTGGGCGAGCCCGGTCTTGCCCGGCGTCTCTTCGAGCGAGCCGAAACCGTACCAGACCGACGTTTGCACGACCGGCGCGGCGCGGTCCTCGACGACGACGACGCGCAGGCCGTTGTGCAGCGTCGTGGTGTAGATGCCCGCATCGCCGGGACCCAGCTGGGCGGCGCCCGCGATAGACGGAACGCCGGCCGCGATCGCGACCGCGAGCATCCAAGCGAGATATCTCATAACGACGTAACTCCCAGATAATATGCGGCGGCCGATTCGACGGCTCCCCAAGGAAGGCAGCCGACGAGTTCGCAGCCGGAAACTTCGATGCCGCGTTCCTCCGCGAGCGTGCGAATCAGCTCGACGACGCGATAGAGTGGCGTTGCAACATAATCCGTCACGTTGAGCGAAACCTGCACGCACGCATCGCCGCGCGCCAGCCCTAGCGCCCGAAGCGAGCGCAGGCCGCCGTCGCGTTCGCGAACGAGCCGTGCGATCGCGCGCGCCGCGCCGAGATCGCCGCTTGCCAATTCGACGTTGAACGCGATTAAGACGTCGCGCGCGCCAATGGCGATCGCGCCGGCGCTGTGATGACGCGGTACGTCGCCTTCGTCGGGCAGCCAGTCGGCGTTCCGCCGGATCTCCGGAAGAAGCAGCCGCTCGGGAGTCCGCGCAGCCGCGCCGTAATAATACGAGGGGACTCCAAACCGCTTCCAAATCTCCGCGCCGGCAGCGTGCGCGAGCGCCGCCGCTTCGTCGAGCGTCGCGTCCTGCAGCGGCACGAACGGCAGCACGTCGAGCGCGCCGATGCGCGGATGCACGCCCGCGTGTCCGCGCAGATCGATTCGCTGTAGCGCGATCCCAGCGAGCGCCACCGCGGCATCGTGAATCTGCCGGGCGTCGCCGACGATGGTGAGCACGCTGCGATGGTGGACGGCGTCGCTGCTCCAATCCAAGACGCGCGCTCCGGTGCTCTCCGCCGCGTCGCACGCGGCCGCGATCGTCGCAGGATCGCGGCCCTCCGAAAGGTTGGGGACGATCTCGAACAGCTTCACCGCAACGCCGCTTCGATTGCCTGCGCCACGTCCCGCACGTTTGCCGGCGATACGATGCGTTCGTAGCCGAGCTTGCGCGCCTCGGCCTCCCGCCGGTCGGCCATCGCTACCGGTCGAACCTCGCCCGACAACCCGAGCTCGCCGAAAACGGCGACCGTCGAGGGGATCGCGACGTTGCGAAACGACGACGCGATGGCGAGCGCGATTGCCAGATCGGCAGCCGGCTCCGCGACGCGCAGCCCGCCCGCGACCGACGCGTAGATGTCGTGGGCGCCGAGTGAGAAGCCCGCGCGCCGCTCCAATACGGCAATGATCATTGCCAAGCGCTGCTGGTCGAGATTGTTGGCGAGCCGCCTGGGCGTTCCGTAAGCGGCCTCGGCCGCGAGCGCTTGAACCTCGACCAGAACGGGGCGCGATCCGAGGATCGAGGCGGCCACGCACGACCCGCTCGGGCGTTGGGTCCGCGCGCCCAGGAAAAGCTCCGATGGGTTGCGCACTTCGCGCAGCCCGTCGTCGTGCATCGTGAGCACGCAAATTTCGTCGATCGATCCAAAGCGGTTCTTGTACGCGCGCAGGATGCGGTACTCGCCGCTGGTCTCGCCTTCGAAGTACAGGACGGTATCGACCAAATGCTCGAGCAGCCGCGGCCCCGCGATCGCGCCCTCCTTGGTGACGTGACCGACGATGAAGCACGCGGTCTCGGTGCGCTTCGCGAACTCCACGAGCGCTTGGGTGCAATCGCGGATCTGCGCGACGCTGCCTGCATACGACTCGGATTCCGGCAGCCAAACGGTTTGAATCGAATCCACGACCACGGTGAGCGGCCGGTGCCGTTCCAAGCGATCGAGCACCGCGCGCAAATTCGTTTCGGGATAGATCGTCAGCCTGCGTCCCGCATTTGCCAAAACGCGTTGCGCGCGCAGTTTGACTTGCGCGGCCGATTCCTCACCGCAGACGTAAACGACGTCGCCGCTCTCGGCCAGCCGGGCCGCTATCTGGAGAAGCAGCGTCGATTTTCCGGCGCCGGGCGGACCGCCGACCAGCGTCAAACTTCCGGGCACGATTCCGCCGCCGATGACCGCGTCGAACTCCGGCAGCCCGATGCTGATTCGCGCGATACCCGCGGAGGTGATCTCCTCCAGCGGTACGGGTTCCGGAGCCGCCGCACGGATGCGCGCCGCCTTCGTCTCGACTTTGAACGGGCGCTCGTCGAACGAGTTCCACGCTTCGCATTGCGGACAGCGTCCGAGCCAGCGCGCGGATTCAAAACCGCAAGCCGAGCAGAAGTAGATCGAGCGCGCTTTAGCCATTAGTCACCATAACCCGCCGAGCGGCCATCGTTCTGCGGGGCGCCCGCGGCGCCTGGGCGAATCGGCCCGGCGTGTCCGCACCGCAGCTTCAAATCGCGATCGACGGCCCCGTCGCAGCCGGAAAGACGACCGTCGCGCGTGCCGTCGCGCAGCGCCTGCGCATTCTCTATCTCGATACCGGCGCGATGTACCGCGCGCTCGCGGCGCTAGCGCTTCGCACCGGAACCGACGTCGATAACGGCGCCGCGCTTGCGCGGCTGATGGCGGCCTGTCCGATCGTCGTGGAGCTCGACGAGTCGGCGCGCTTAGGCTTTCGCATCTTTGCCGGAGGCAGCGAGCTGAGCGAAGCCGATCTGCTCGGCCACGACGTCACCGCCATCGTTTCGGCCGTCTCCGCCCAGCCCGAGGTGCGCACCGAGATGGTTCGAGCGCAGCAGCGCATCGCACGAGGAGGCTCGGTCGTCATGGCCGGCCGCGACATCGGCAGCGTCGTGCTTCCCGAGGCGCAGGTCAAGATCTATCTGACGGCGTCGGTCGAAGCGCGCGTCGCCCGCCGGCGAGCGCAGTTGCAAGACGCCGGCGTCAACGTGGACGCACGACGTCTGGCGGAAGAAATCGAAGAACGCGACCGGCTCGACCGTACGCGCGCCGTCTCGCCGCTCTCAATCGCTCCCGGCGCGCACGTCATCGATTCGAGCGCGGTCGACGCCGCGCACGTCGTGGACGAAATTTGCGCGCTGGCCGCCCGCGCGGTGCGATGAACCGGCGTTTCTACGATATCTCGAAGTCGACGGTGCGGCTGCTCGCGCGCCTGCTCTGGCGTGCGCGCGTCTTCGGTGCCGCCAACGTGCCGCGCCATGGCGGGCTGATCGTTGCCTGCAACCATCTCTCGTATCTCGACCCGCCGATCATGGGCTGTCTCTGTCCGCGCCGCGTCCGGTACATGGCGAAGAAGGAACTCTTTGCAATACCGGTTCTGGGGACGGTCATCCGCGGATTGGGCGCGTATAGCGTGGACCGGCGCGGCAGCGCGACGGGCGCGATCAAGCGCTCGCTGCAGGTATTGCAAACCGGGGGCGTGGTAGGCATCTTCCCCGAGGGGACGCGCAATCGCAGCGGAACGGTGACGCCGCAGACCGGCGTGGCCCTCCTGGCCTCGATGGCACAGGTGCCGGTCGTTCCGGCCCTGATCCACGGCACCGACCGGGCGCTGCGCTTGGCTCGCGTGGACGTCGCCTTCGGCGCGCCGCTCCCGCCTCCGGCGCGGAAAGCAACCCGTGACGATTTGGCGAAGTTTACCGCCGACCTCATGAAGGCAATAGAATTGTTGGCGGAGAGTTTTGGTGGAGATTCGTAAAGCGTCGGTCCAAGGGTTCTGCTTCGGCGTCGCCATCACGGTGAAGAAGGCAGAAGAGGCAATTGCCTCGCGCGGCGACGTGACGACGCTCGGCCACGTCGTTCACAACCCGCAGATGGTCGAGTCGCTGGCTTCGCGCGGCCTGCGCAACGCGCACAGCGTCGACGAAGTCGATGCCGGGGCGCTCTTCGTGCGCGCCCACGGCCTGCCGGTCGACGTCTTCGAAAAGGCCAAAGAGAAGAACCTCGAGATCATCGACGCCACCTGCCCGATGGTCACCAAGATTCACGTGCAAGCCGAAAAGCTTAAGGCCGATGGTTATAAAATCGTCGTGATCGGCGATCCCAACCATCCCGAAGTCAAAGGAACGCTGAGCCACGTGCCCGGCGCCTGGTGCATCCAGAACCCCCAGGACGTCGAACGCCTGCCGCGCTCCAGCCGCGTCGGCGTCGTCGTGCAATCCACGTGGTCGGGCGAAGGCTTCACGGAAATCGTCCGCGCCCTCTCGGCGAAATACTACGAAGTGCGCGCGGTCAATACAATCTGCACCGATACGCACAACCGTCAGAACGAGGCGCTGCGGCTGGCCAAAGACGTCGAAGTGATGATCGTCGTTGGGGGAAAGACGTCGGCGAATACCAAGCACCTCGCCGACTTGTCGGAATCGCACGGTGCGCGCGCCTATCATATCGAGGGGCCCGACGAGCTGGAACCGCAGTGGTTTCACGGCGTCCGCGTCGCCGGTTTGATGTCGGGGGCCTCGACGCCGGGCTGGCTGGTGGACAAGGTCGAGGCGCGAATGGAGGAGTTGGCCGCAACTGCTTAACGTCGCATCGCTGGCCGAGCGCTTCGAAAGCGCCCTCGAGGAACGGATTACGGGATATCGGGGATCTCAAGAGATCTCCGATAGTCTTTTGCGCCACTTCGGGTACGCGCCGTACGGACCGGCGCGCCGCGGAAAACGCCTTCGTCCGCAGATGGTTTTACGCGTCGCTGTCAGCGAAGGCGCGCCCGTCGAGAAGGCGCTCGACGCGGCGGTGGCCGTCGAGATCTTCCATAACTATTCGCTGGTCCACGACGACATCGAGGACCGCGACGAGCTGCGCCATGGGCGGCCGACCCTGTGGAGTGCGTACGGCGTCGCACGGGCAATCGACGCCGGCGACGCGATGTGCGCGTTGAGCTTCCTGAGCCTCGAGCACGCCGCCGCGCAGCTCGATGCCGGGCGCGTCCTGCAGATGCTGGCGCTCCTGCACGAGGCGCATGCCGTGATGTGCGAGGGCCAATCGCTCGATCTCTCCTTCGAGTCGCAACCCACGGTGGATCTGCCCGACTACTATCGGATGATCGAATGCAAGACCGCGCAGCTTTTCGACGCTTCTTGCCGTTTGGGCGCGCACGCCGCCGGCTGCGATGCGGCGGCGATTGCCGCGTATGGGTCGGTCGGGCGCGCCTACGGCATGGCCTTCCAGATCCGCGACGACGTGGCCGGAATTTGGTCCTCGGTGGACGAGACCGGAAAGACGGTCGCCAGCGACATCGCACGTCGCAAATGGACCTTTCCGGTCGTCTGGGCGATGGCCCAGGCGCCGTCGGCGGCGCGCACGGCGATCGTGCGGGCCTACGCGCGCGGCGACGGTCTCGACGCGGCCACGGTCGAGCAAATCGTCAGCGCGCTCGACGCCTTAGGCGCGCGGGAGGCCGCCACCCAAGCGGCCGCGGAACATCTTGCCGTTCTCGAGAGTCACCCCAACCGGGAGCTTCGCGACTTTCTCTGCAGCACGCTCGGCCTCACCGCCGCCGGCTGACGTAAAAAGATAAAAGGAAGAACCGTGAACGTCAACGGGACCGTCCGCGCGCCCGCACGGCAAGCCTCGCTGGCCTGGGGCCTTCCGGCGCTGCTCCTCGGCGGCCTGATCGTCCGGTTGTTCTTCATCGGCAACGAGGGCTTCAAGACCGACGTCAATACCTACGCCGCCTGGGCGCTGGGACTTACCCAGCATGGCTTCGCGGGCTTCTATTCGACCATCGGCTTCGCCGATTATCCGCCGGGCTATTTCTACATCTTGGCCGCGGTCGGACATCTATGGCAGGCGCTCTTTGCGGCGCACGACGCGGGCTTTGCGATTCTCCGGGATCTCGTGAAGCTGCCCGCGATCCTGGCCGATCTCGGCGTCGGCGCGCTGCTCTACGTTCTCGTGCGGCGCTTCGCTTCGACCGCAGTCGCGCTCGGCGCGGCGGCCTTCTATCTCTTCAATCCGGCAACGATCTATATCTCGGCGTCGTGGGGGCAAGTAGACTCCATCTCGGGCGGCCTGGCCCTGCTGGCCATTTACGCGCTTTTGCGTAGCGAAGACTTTGCGCCGCAGTCGCGCGCACACGTGGCCTGGATCGCGGGCGGCTGGCTGGCCTTCGGCTATTCGTTGTTGATAAAGCCGCAGGCGGCGGTTCTGTTGCCGTTGATGATCGCCTTTGCTTTCGTCGATCCGCAGCGGCGTCGCGCGCGGCTTACGGCGACCGCAGCCGGCATCGTCGCCGCGCTGCTGCTCGCCCTCGTTCTCTCCGAACCCTTCCATCCCAGCAATCCCGTCGCGGCCTTCAATTGGCTCTTCCATCTGTACGCCTACGGCGCCAACGTCTATCCGTACAATAGCGTCAACGCCTTCAACATATGGGCCGTGCGCGGCACGCTGTGGGTCTCCGACACGCAGCCGATTCTGGGCCTGCAGCAGTCGCTGTGGGGGATCTTGCTGGTTGTAGCCGCGCTCGCGCTCGTCGTCTGGCGTTACCTGCAAGACCGCACCAACGCGGCGCTGCTCGAGGGCTGTGCGGTCGCGACGCTGGCGTTCTTCGTGCTCGCGACGCGGATGCACGAACGGTATCTTTTCAACGGGCTGCTCTTCACGATCGCCTGCATACCGTTCGCGCGACGGTATCTCTGGGGCGCCGTCGCGCTCACGGTCGTGCTCTTTGCCAACCTGCTCTACAGCCTCGAGTATCTCAACGTCGTCACCAACAGCGTCGCCGGCATGAACGCCCAAAACCTCTGGGGACCGTGGACGCAGTTCTTCTCGGCGCTTGCGATCGGGACGTTCTTCGCGCTGGGTTACTGGTATCTCGGCGCCGAGCCCGGTCCGCGCACCGTCCGGGAGCGCGGCGCGCCGGCGCCCGCAACGACGGCGACGGCCGCGCACGAGGGCGTTCGCAACTGGTTCGATCCGCGCGAGGGTTTGGCCGCGATGCGCGCGCCGCTCGACTACGCCATCGTGGCGGTGCTGGGCATCGGCAACTTCATTCTCTCCTTCGCCGGCTATTGGTGGCCACCCGATAAGGTCTTCGACGAGATCTACTTCGCGCGCGCCGGGGAAGAGTATCTACAGAACCTGCGCATCTACGAGAACACCCATCCTCCACTCAGCAAGCTCTTGATCGCGTTCTCGATGATGCTCTTCGGCGGAATGCCCAAGGGGCACGGGCTGGGCGGTTGGACGTTTCTCAACGCCTTCATCGGCCACATGAGCAACGGCGACAACTCCTACGGCTGGCGATTCCTCGACGTCGTCTTCGGCGCGCTGGTCGTCATGCTGCTCTACGTCTTCGCCAAACGCGTGACCGGCTCGACCGTCTTCGCGACGATCGCCGCACTGCTCTTGACCTTCGACGGCATGCACTTCGTGCAGTCGCGCATCGCCACGCCCGAAGGCTTCGTGATCTTCTTTGCGACCTTGGCCGTCTATGCGTTCTACCGCTTTTGGATCAGCTCGCAGGTTGGGGAACGCGCGCACGTGATCGTGCCCGGTTGGGGCTTTGCGGCAAACGCCGGCGCCGCGCTGATTCTCGGCGGCGCGATCGGACAGCTCTGCCGCTTAGCGTGGGGTTTCGACGCCGCCGCCGCGACGGTCGTCACGCTCTACGTCGGCTGTCTTGCCTATTTGATCTCGCGCTATACGGCGCTCCCGCGGCTCTTCGGCGACGGCCGCTGCGAGCTGACCTACGCCGAAGGGTCGTACGCGCTGCGCGGCGACGGCGGTACGGCGCTCTTTGCCGCCGACGGCGGCACGATCGACGCAAAGGGAAAGATCGTCCGCGGCGCGTTCTCGCAAGCCAAAAGCGGCGCGCTCGTCTACGAAGACGATCCGCTCACGATCGAATACCGGCGCGACGCGACCGTTGCCTACGATACTCCGTCCGGCGACGCGCTTTACGGCGGCGACGAGATTCGTACCGAGACGCACGTCGAGCGCGGCCGCTCGTCGAAGCTGTGGCTGATCGTCTTTACCGTGGCGCTCGGGCTGCTCGTGAGCACCAAGTGGTACGGCGTCATGGGCTTCGGCGTCAGCTTCGTGGTCTTGATTCTCGTCTGGCTGCAGCGGCATTTACGCGGCCCTCGGCCCACGCTCTGGGGCAACCCGCGCGGCTTTCGGCTCGACGCGGCGCTGGCGACGATTCTGCTCGTCAGCGCGACGGTCTACGCGTTGGTTTGGGTGCCGGATCTGGCGCGTCACTCGCCCGATCCCGGCGAGATTCACAACGCCAACGACCTCGTCTACCGCCAATACTCGATGTTCGAGTACCACGACACGCTCAAAGCGACGCATCCGTACTCCTCGAAATGGTGGGAGTGGCCGTTGGATTACGTGCCGATCGCGTACTTCTACCAAGACCATCGCCGCGATCCCAGCAATCCCAACGGCTGCTGCGTCTACGAGATCACCTCCATGCCCAATCCGGTCATCCTGTGGTTCGGGCTTCTCTGCGTGCCGTGGGTGGCGGTCTTGGCGTGGCGCGAGCGCAACAAGGCCTACGCGCTGATCGTCATCACCTATTTGCTGCAGTGGCTGCCGTGGATGAGATCGCCGCGCATCACCTTCGCCTATCACTTTTACGTGGACATCCCGCTGATCTGTATCTGTAACGTCGTCGTGCTGCAGCGTTTCTGGGAATGGGCGCGGCGGCGCGAGAACGGGCGCTGGCTCGGCGGGGCCGGCGTCGGTGCCTACGTGGCCGCGGCGGCGCTGGGTTTTGCGTATTTCTATCCGATTCTATCGGCCCACGGAATCAGCTGGAACGCGTGGCACGCGCGGATGTGGTTCCCGACCTGGATTATCGGCCCCGGTTAGCGAACGATTGCGTCATGTCGGGACACTCGAAGTGGCATAACATCAAGCTGAAGAAGGGCAAGGTCGACGCGCAGCGCGGCGCCCTCTTCACCAAGCTGAGCAAGGAAATCATCCTCGCGGCCCGGGGCGGATCGCCCGATCCCGATGCCAACTATCGGCTGAAGATGGCGGTCGAGAAAGCCCGCGAGTTCAACATGCCCCAGGACAACATCAAGCGTGCGATCGCGCGCGCCTCGGGCGCGAGCGGCGAGCGCGAGATCGAGGAGATTCGCTACGAGGGATACGGGCCGCACGGCCTGGCGGTCGTCGTCGACGCGGCGACCGACAATCGCAACCGAACGGCCGGAGAGCTGCGCTTTCTCTTCAGCCGCCACGAAGGCAATCTGGGCGAGAGCGGAAGCGTTGCCTGGATCTTCGAGCCGGTCGGCATGGTCGAGCTCGATCCGGCCGGCAAGTCGGAAGAGGCGCTGATGGAGGAAGCCGTGGTTGAGGGCGTCGAGGACATCGAGTACGATCCCGACGTAACGACGCTCTACACGCAAACCACGCGCCTTGCAGGCGTTCGCGACGCCTTGCGCGCGCGCGGCCTCAAAATCTCCGATGCCTATCTCGGCATGCGACCCAAGACCAAGCTCGATCTGCAAGGGCCCCAGCTGTCGGCCGCGCTCAATTTCCTCGAAGCTCTCGACGAGCACGAAGACGTGCAGCGCGTCTTCAGCAACTTGGATTTCAGCCGCGTCCCGGCGGAGGCCCTGGCCTGAGGTCTTCGCTTCAGGCGTATCTTCCACGCGATTGGGTCTTCCCGATCATTCTGGCCGCTTTCGTCGCGATCGTGGTGTGGTTCGGGCGCCAAATCTTTGACTTCATCGTACCCTCGTCTGCCACCATAACCGTTCCGTCGTTTATCGGCCAGACCCTCAACGACGCCAACGCCGAGATCGCGCGCCTCAAGCTGAGCTCCGCAGTCGTGGACCATCAAACCAGCGACCGCTATCCGAAGGACGTCGTGATCATGCAGCGGCCCAATCCCGGCGATCAAGTCCGCCAGGGCCGTCAGATTTCGTTCGTGATCAGCGACGGCATCGTGGCGCGGCTGATGCCCGATCTGCGCTATCAATCCATGCGCGAGGTACAGCTCGATCTCTCGCAGGCACACCTGCAGCTCGGCAAGGTGAGCTACGTGGACAGCGATTTCATCCCCGAAGGACACGTCGTCGCCCAGAACCCGGCTCCGATGGTGAGCGTGCACGAAGGCGACGTCGTGACCCTGACGGTGAGCCGCGGCGGCCGCCCGAATATCGCCGTGCCGGATTTCGTCGGCTTGACGATCGATCAAGCCCGTCAGCTCGCCGCCGATTCGGGAATCAAGCTCGGCCAGATCGTTTGGACGCCGCTGGGCAAGGACGGTCCGCCGCACGGAATGGTCGCGCGTCAGATGCCGCCCCCCAAAGCCAAGATCGCCTCTTACGATCCGGTCTCGCTGCAGGTCAGCGCGGGTCCTAACGAGTCGGGTTACATCGTACGCCAAGTGCACGTGCTTGTCTCGGTGCCCGAGCCCGCCGACGTGCAGAACGGCGAGCAGCTCGACGTGCGGCTCTCGCTGACCGATGCGACCGGGCGTTACGATTTCTATCACGCGTTCGCCGAGCCCGGACAGAAGCTCGACTTCACCGTCACCTCGGTCGGCACGTCGCTGCTCGATCTCTACGTCAACAACGCGCTCGTCTCGGAGACGCGGCTCGGCACCGAACCGCCGGTCGTCTACGGCACCAAATCGTCACCGCTGCCGGAGGAAACACCGTGACCATACTCGCGCCTTCGCTGCTTTCGGCCGACTTCACACGCATCGCCGGCGAGATTGCGAGCGTCGAGAGCGCGGGCGCGCAGTACTTGCACCTGGACATCATGGACGGGCGTTTCGTTCCCAACATCACCTGGGGGCCGAAGATCGTCGGCGACTTACGGCGGCTATCGCCGCTGGTCTTCGATGCCCACTTGATGATCGTCGAACCCGAGCGGTACGTCGACGATTTTCGCGCCGCCGGATGCGAGCGCATCACCTTCCATCTCGAGGCCACCTATCACGCACAGCGCCTGCTGACCCACCTGCGCGAGATCGGCGCGAAGGCAGGCTTGGCGATCTGCCCGCAGACGCCGGTCGCGCAGCTGCAGGACGTCATCGAAGATTGCGACACGGTCCTCGTGATGAGCGTCAACCCGGGCTTCGGCGGCCAAAAGTTCATTCCGCGCGCGTTGGAGAAGATTCGTGAGGCGCGCGCCTTGATCGACCGGCGCAATCCGCACTGCCTGATCGAGGTAGACGGCGGCGTCGGAGCGGAGAACGCGCGCGAGTTGGTGCAAGCCGGTGCCGACGTGCTCGTGATGGGCTCGGCGATCTTCGGCGCATCCGATCCGGCGCAAGAGCTGCGCCGGATTCGCGCGCTGCTCGCGTGACCGAAGACGAACTGATCGCCGCGATCGCTCCTCTGACGCAGGGCATCGGCGACGACGCCGCGCTCTGGCAGCCGTCGCGTTCCCATCGCAGTGCAATTTCCACCGACGTGCTCGTCGAAGGCGTCGATTTCACGCGCGAGATGATGCCGCTCGGCGACGCCGGCTGGCGCGCGATGGCCTCCAACCTCAGCGATCTGGCGGCAACCGGTGCGCGCCCCGTGCTTGCGACCGTAGCGCTGGGCATTCCCGATGCCGCGACGCGCGACGACGTGCTCGAGCTCTATCGCGGTATCGCGGCCTGCGCCGATCGCTACGGGGCCGCGATCGTCGGCGGCGATCTGTCGCGGGCGCCGTCGTGGACGATCGCAATCGCAATAGTCGGCGAGGTGCGCGCGTCCAACGCAAAGACGCGATCGGGTGCGCGTCCCGGCGACGTGCTGGCGGTGACCGGCGGACTCGGCGCGGCGCGCGCGGGTCTCGAACTAGCCCGTGGGTCGCAGCTTCCCGGCGATCTCGCCGAAGAAGCTCTGCTCGCCTTCCGTCGCCCGCAGCCGCGCCTCGCGCAAGGACGTTTCTTCGGCGCGAGCCGCAACGTGCGCGCGATGATGGATATTTCCGACGGCCTATCGACCGACGTCGCGCGACTGGCCTGCGCCTCGGGTTGCGGTGCGGAGCTCGACGCGATTGCGGTCGCGCCGTGCGCGCGTTGGTTTGCGCAGAGGATCGGCGAGGATCCGCAGCGCTTTGCGTTAGCCGGCGGCGAAGATTTCGAGTTGCTCGTGGCGATTCGGGCGCGCGCGTTCGCGCACGTCGCGCAACGTTACGAAGCGCGCTTCAAAAGCCCGCTCTATCGAATCGGCGTGCTGCGTGCCGCGCAAGGAGTCGTTTGGAAGGGAGTCGCGCTCGAGCGGTCCGGTTGGGACCACTTCGCGCCGGCAGTTACGCCCGGCGGGTGACTCGATTGGAGCGCAGACAGCCCGTGCAGACCCGGGCCGTGCGATGGACGCCGCGATCGTCGATCCGGACCGACTGCAGGTTGGGCAGCCAACGCCGCTTCGTCTTGTTCATCGCGTGGCTGACGTTGTTTCCAGCCTTCGGACCCTTGCCGCAAATTTCGCACCGCTTCGCCATAGCCGGCAGATAGTACCATGGCCGGCGGATTGACGGCAAGCGAAAAAGGTGACCAGAGGCAAGGATTCCGACCGCGGCTCCCAAAGAGCGGCCCATGAGCCGAGCGCGCATCGCCGTCGATGCGATGGGAGGCGACCACGCGCCCGAAGAGATTGTTGCGGGCGCGTTGCTTGCCGCGGGCGAGTTCGACGCCGACATCTTGCTGGTGGGCGACGAGGCGCGCGTTCGCCCGCTTCTCAGCGGCCCGAACGCTGACCGCATCGAGGTCGTCCACGCCCCCGAAGCCGTCGCCATGGATCTCCCGCCCTCGGCGGCGCTTCGCTCGTGCGAGCGAAGCTCGCTCGGCGTTGCCGTCAGCCTGATCAAGCAGGGCACCGCCGACGCCGTCGTTTCCGCCGGCAACAGCGGCGCCTTCCTCGCCGTGGCGCTCATCAAGCTGCGCACCATCGAAGGCATCTCCCGCCCGGCGATTGCGACGGTCTGGCCCGCCCTCAACGGACCGACCGTTCTGCTGGATTCCGGCGCGAACGTGGATTGCAAGCCCGAATGGCTGGAGCAGTTCGCCATCATGGGTTCGGCCTACGCGCGCGCCGTACTCGGCGTCACCCAGCCGCGCGTCGGCATTCTTTCGGTCGGCGAAGAACGCAGCAAAGGAAATCAGCTGGTGCTCGAAGCGGCGCGGCTGTTGGAACGGGCACCGGTCCGGTTCATCGGCAACGTCGAAGGCAGCGATCTCTTTCACAACGTCGCCGACGTCATCGTCGCCGACGGCTTCGTCGGCAACGTCGTGCTCAAGACGGGCGAAGGCATGATCGCTGACCTCGCGCACGTCATGCGCGACGCGCTTCTCGGCGGAAATCTTTTGACGAAGATCGGAACGGCAATGCTGGCGCCCGCGCTCAAGCGCCTTCGCAAGCGTTTCGATTACGAGAACTACGGCGGTGCGCCGCTGCTGGGACTTCGGGGTAACTGCATCGTCACGCACGGTCGCGCCGGCCGCAACGCGCTCAAACACGCCATCGGCGCCGCGGTCCAGGAAGTCAACCACGACGTCGTCGGAAAGATCAGCGAGCTCATCGTACCGCATCTCGCCCCGACGTAGCCGGGAAAGGCCGCTCGCCATGGTCGGCGTGTACGTGCACCTCCCCTTTTGTCCGTATCTTTGTCCGTATTGCGATTTTGCAAAGTGGCCGCTGCGCGCCACGCAGGCGCGCCGGTATTTGCAAGCCCTGTATGCGGAAATCGAGCGCGAGTCCGCGGTGCCGGCCGCGACGATCTACCTCGGCGGCGGAACGCCCAACGCCTATGGCGCGGGCGACCTCGAAGGGCTCTTGGCGCGGCTGCACGCGCGCTTTGGGCCGGCCCGCGAGGTCTCCGTCGAACTCAATCCCGAGCTGGTCGCCGACGGCGATTTGGTGCGCTACCGCGCGGCGGGCGTCACGCGGGTCTCGATCGGCGTGCAATCCTTCGTTCCCGCCGAAGCGGCGACGCTCGGACGCAAGCATACCGTCGAACAGGTCGAAGCGGTCGTGGCGCAAGCTCGCGGGGCGGGACTGCACTCGGTCTCGCTGGATCTAATGTACGCGGTGCCGGGACAGACGCTGCGGAGCTGGCGTCAAAGCTTGCGCGCGGCCATCGCGTTGGGCGTCGATCACATCTCGACCTACGGCTTGACCGTCGAGGAGGGCACGCCGTACTTCGCCTGGCGCGAGCGCGAACCGGCGGCATTTTTCGACGACTCGCGCGAAGCCGAGCTCTACGCACTCGCCATCGAGACCCTGCAATCGGCCGGCTACGAACAGTACGAGATCAGTAATTTCGCGCGCCCGGGCCATCGCTGCGAGCACAACGCGAACTATTGGGCCAACGGCGAGTACGCCGGGTTGGGCGTCGGCGCTGCCTCGTACCGCGACGGCGTCCGCAGCGTCCATACCCGCTCCTTTGAGGAGTACGTAGCCGCCGCGCTGCGCGGCGAACCGATCCCGTCGCAAGCCGAGCGACTGGAAGGTCGCAAACGCGCCGGCGAAGCCCTCATGCTCGCACTGCGCACCGCGCAGGGGGTCGCCTTGACCGAGTTCAAAGAACGCTATGGTATCGACGTGCTCGCGGAGTACGAACCCGTCGTGACGCGATTCGCACGGACCGGTTTGCTGGAGCGCGTCGGAGACTCCGTGCGGTTGACGGTGCGAGGCCGGTTTCTTGCCAACGACGTTTGCGGAGCATTCGTAACATTCGAGTAACACCAAACGCGCTCTCGGAAACCATCTTGCGGGCGGCGTTTATCGTCGTCTTCGGGGTGACGGGATTTCTGTTGGGTCGCGAGGCGTACTTCAGCCTCTTCTCGCCGCATTTTGCCAACGAGACGCTGCAGCTTGCGTTCTTGATTCTTTCGCCGGTCGTCGGCGCGATCGTGGGCGCGCTGCTCGCCCCGTTCGCGCAGGCGCTTTTCGAGAACCAGCTGCTTCAGGCCGAGGGCGCCATGGATCGCTTGACCCCGGCCGAGATTGCGGGCGGCGCGGTCGGCCTGATCGTCGGATTGCTCGTCGCCTTCCTGATCAAGGGAATCGCCTTCGAGCTGATCTCGGATTTGGGCCGCGCCGGCACCTATCTGGCGATCGTCCTCTATCTGATCGTCGCCATCTTCGCCGCGTACTTGGGCGCGCGGATCGGCGCCAAGATTCGA
>Ga0070738_10003342_pt1 | contig 21289 bp, 15 predicted proteins | sample Coa_R2_2_FD_66446 | JGI IMG/M metagenome (GOLD analysis project Ga0070738, IMG submission 66446) | Surface soil microbial communities from Centralia Pennsylvania, which are recovering from an underground coalmine fire - Coalmine... | ecosystem: Environmental > Terrestrial > Soil > Unclassified ... | reverse complement strand
TCTGGACAATTGATGTACTATGATTCAGATGGTTTGAAACCAGCGAGACGATAAATCTCACCCTCAAGACAGAGGCGAAGCCATAGCTACACTCAGTCCTATAAGGTAACTATAATTGTACAACTTTGTTTGGAGTACGAATCATTTGGATAAAAATCAGAATATCACGGTGTTAACCCTCTGATAAAGAAGGATTGAGGGGAGTAAGGATGAGGACGAGTCATCAATAGTAAACTGATTCTCTTATTTCCCTAACTCGCCACACATCAACAAATCTCATCATCAGCTAATTTTAAGTGTAAAAATAAATTTCCGAGAACAAGAGAAGAAGCATGAAAGTCACCCAGGAGAAACTTCCCGCCAGTCAAATCGGTCTGGAAATAGAGATTACACCAGAAATGACCAAGCAAACTTACGAACAGGTCATTAAGAATTTTACCAGCACTGCAAATATTCCTGGGTTTCGCAAAGGCAAGGTGCCTCGGCAAATCTTGCTCCAGCGCCTTGGGGTAACCCGAATCAAAGCAGCAGCGCTTGAAGAAATCATTCAAGATGGTATTGAGCAAGCACTCAAGCAGGAAGAGATTCAAGTTCTGGGACAGCCACAATTGCGTTCCTCCTTTGAGGAACTGATTAATAATTATGAACCAGGAAAACCTCTGATTTTTTCAGCCGCCGTCGATGTGGAACCAGAAATTAAACTTGGTCAGTACACCGATTTAAAGATTGTCGCTGAGGAAATTAAGTATGACCCACAAAAAGTGGAGGAAGTTTTAGAAAAGGAACGCCAACAACTAGCAACGTTAATTCCCGTAGAAGGACGCCCAGCGCAAATAGGTGATATTGCAGTGGTGGATTTCAAAGGATTTTTGAAACCAGATGAAGGTGAAGAGCAAACAGCAGAACCCAAGCCTGTACCTGGAGGAGAAGCAACTGATTTTCAAGTAGAGTTGCAGGAAGATAGATTTATTCCTGGTTTTGTCACTGGCATAATAGGGATGAATCCCGGAGAAACCAAGGAAATTACAGCGAAGTTTCCCGATCCTTATACAAATCAGGATCTGGCAGGAAAGAATGCTGTTTTCACAGTGACACTTCATGAACTCAAAGAAAAAGAACTGCCTGAGTTGAATGACGACTTTGCTCAAGAAGTTGGTGATTACGAAACTTTGGCAGAGTTACGCAGTTCTCTAGAAGAGCGTTTTCAAAAAGACGCTGAGGAAAAAACAAAAGAAAATAAACAGCAAGCTTTGTTAGCTGAACTACTCAAGCTCGTGGAAATTGACTTACCCGAAACTATGGTTCAGCGAGAAGTGGATACCATGCTGACACAAACAGCCATTCGGCTTTCACAACAGGGGCTTGATGTCAGGAAGTTGTTTACTCAGGATGTGATTCCCCAACTGCGGGAGCGTTCTCGTGGTGAAGCTATTGAGCGCATAAAACGATCACTTGCTCTACAGGAAGTCACTAAGCGTGAGTCTATAGAGGTGTCACCAGAAGAAATTGAAGCTAGATTCCAAGAACTGGTGCAAGAGTACGCTGAACAAGAGTTTGACGAGGAAAGGTTGCGCTCAGCAGTGGAAAATGAAATGTTGACTGATAAAGTCATCACTTGGCTTCTGGAACACTCGACAGTTGAGCTTTTACCAGAAGGCTCTTTGAGCACTACTGATGCTGAACAAGAAGCTGAAACAGCAGGAACTGAGACGTCTTTAGAGCAAACGGAAGCACAAACATCTGAGGTGAATGAGGAAGTGCCTCCAGAACAGACAAGTTCAACAGAAGGACATTAAAAGTTCGCTGTCTAGCTAGTTAGCCAAAAGATGATTGGTGTGGTGCGCTTTGCCCACCACACAGTCGTGCTGTTGAGCGATAATAGCTGTTAGCTTTGGAATAAGCCATAATATTTAAAGCGCCCTGTTTAAAGGAAAAGATTTTGTCAGGTACCCTAGTCATCATGGCTAGAAACTGACAACAGGGAAAACCTCTCCCTACCTCTTAGGAGTCATCAAAATTGGCGAATTTCAACTTAAGAATGCCACGTATTGAAAGCGCATCAGTGTTAAATAAGGCATAATGGATAACACGAGGCTAAGATTTCAAACTAAGTCTGTTTGTGTAGGCAGCGTTAGCTGCATAAACCTCTGTCCTACTGATTGTCAAACGTTCTTTTATGCTTGTATCACAGTCGGGAAATCACCAAATTAATAGTTTGAGTTACGCGAACATAAACTCCCTTAGTAGTCCTAGCAACATCGTCCCGATGGTGGTAGAGCAATCTGGCATGGGAGAACGGGCATTCGACATCTACTCCCGCTTGCTGCGAGAACGGATCATATTTTTAGGAACGCCAATAGATGATGCTATAGCAAATTCAATAGTTGCTCAGCTGTTGTTTCTAGACGCTGAAGATTCAGAAAAAGACATTCAGCTTTACATTAACTCTCCTGGCATTCCTCCTGGCGGCTTTGTCACCCCAGCCATGGCAATTTATGATACGATGCTACAAATTCGCCCCGATGTGGTTACTATATGTTTTGGCGCTGCCGCAGGCATGGGGGTACTTTTGCTAGCAGCAGGAGCTAAAGGTAAACGCATGTCTCTACCCGACTCTCGATTGCTTATCCACCAACCCTTAGGAGGCGCTCAGGGTCAAGCTGCTGACATTGAGATTCGTGCAAAAGAGATTCTTTATCATAAGTCAATGCTGAATCAGTTACTGGCTCAGCACACTGGTCAACCTTTAGAAAGAATTGAAGCCGATTCTGAACGTAACTTTTATATGTCGGCGGACGAAGCAAAAAATTATGGCTTGATTGATCAGGTCATTTTAAGGCAAAATCTTCCCGCAGCAGGGGAAAACGTCACCATTCTGAAATAAGAGGCTGGTATGTCTAAGTACGACTCCCATTTAAAATGTTCGTTTTGTGGCAAGTCTCAAGAGCAGGTGCGTAAGCTAATCGCTGGACCGGGAGTCTACATCTGCGATGAATGCGTTGACTTGTGTAATGAAATACTAGATGAGGAGTTACTCGATACGAATGGGGCTGCCCAGTCGCAGCCTGCACCCAAGTCAGAGCCACCCCAAAAGCGTCGTGCCCGCTCCGCAAATCTCTCGTTAAATCAAATACCGAAGCCGCGAGAGATTAAAAAGTATTTGGATGAGCATGTCATTGGTCAAGATGAAGCCAAAAAGGTGCTTTCAGTCGCAGTGTACAACCACTATAAGCGGCTAGCACTGGTTCAGTCTAAAGCTAATGGGAAAGGCTCAGGCGATGATGCGGTCGAATTGCAAAAGTCAAACATTCTGCTCATTGGTCCGACAGGCTGCGGCAAAACTCTCTTAGCACAAACTCTGGCAAAAATCCTAGATGTACCCTTTGCCGTAGCAGACGCTACGACACTAACCGAAGCAGGGTATGTCGGAGAAGATGTGGAAAATATCTTGTTGCGGCTGTTACAGGTAGCAGACTTGGATGTAGAAGAAGCACAACGAGGCATCATCTACATAGACGAAATAGATAAGATTGCTCGCAAGAGTGAGAACCCCTCAATAACGCGAGATGTTTCTGGCGAAGGCGTACAGCAAGCTTTATTAAAAATGTTGGAAGGGACAATTGCTAACGTACCACCTCAAGGTGGACGCAAGCACCCCTATCAAGATTGTATCCAAATAGACACCAGCAACATCCTATTCATCTGCGGCGGTGCCTTTGTTGGCTTAGAGAAAGTCGTAGAGCAGAGAACAGGCAAAAAGTCAATAGGTTTTGTGCAACCTGGGGAGGGTCAGACAAAAGATCAGCGCACAGCAGACACTCTTCGCCATCTAGAACCAGATGACCTAGTGAAATTTGGCATGATTCCCGAATTTATTGGACGGGTGCCAATGGTAGCAGTGGTAGATCCACTAGATGAGGAAGCGCTGATGGCGATTTTGACTCAACCACGCAGTGCCTTGGTCAAGCAATATCAAAAGCTCCTGAAGATGGATAATGTCCAGCTAGAGTTTAAACCAGAAGCCTTACGGGCGATTGCTCAAGAAGCCTATCGCCGTAAAACTGGTGCTCGAGCCTTGCGGGGTATCGTAGAAGAACTCATGCTAGATGTGATGTATGAATTACCCTCACGTAAAGATGTGAGTCGCTGCACAGTAACAAGGGAAATGGTAGAGAAGCGATCAACTGCTGAACTCATCATCCATCCCTCATCACTACCTAAGCCAGAATCGGCCTAGAAAAGTTAGGAGTTAGACGTGAATAATGAGGAATAAATATAAAGAACTCCTATCTCCTAACTCCTACCTCTTAACTCCTCACTCCTCACTCCCAAATGCCCTACATTAACGTTCGTGACGTTGAGCATTATTACGAGTGGATCACAAAACCATCTACTGCCAAGGTTAAGCCAGTGATGGTTTTTGTCCATGGATGGGCTGGTTCCGCTCGCTACTGGCAAAGCACTGCTGATGTTTTATCAGATTCATTTGATTGTCTGCTTTACGATTTGCGTGGGTTTGGGCGCTCTCGTGGAAAACCAACAGTAGCACAAGCAAGTGAATCTTTTGTTGAATCGCGATCGCTACAAGAAGAATCTCAGGCAATCAGAAAACTGACCTACGAATTAGAGGAATATGCAGAAGACTTGGCAGTGCTGCTCAATGAGTTGCGCTTGGAACGTATTTATCTAAATTCTCATTCCATGGGAGCATCTATTGCCACTTTATTTCTCAACCGTTATCCTCATCGTGTAGAACGAGCGATTTTGACCTGTAGTGGTATTTTCGCATACGACGAAAAAGCATTTGCAGCCTTTCACAAATTTGGTGGTTATGTTGTCAAATTTCGACCTAAGTGGCTAGGAAAGATACCATTTGTAGACCGAATGTTTATAGCCAGATTTTTACATCGCCCTATACCACCACTGGCTCGTCAAGCTTTTCTGGAGGATTTTCTCTTGGCAGATTACGATGCTGCTTTGGGTACAATTTTCACTTCTGTTAGTAAGACAGCCTCTGAGGTCATGCCACAGGAGTTTGCCCAACTGAAAGTGCCAACTCTTCTGATAGCAGGAGAGTATGACAAGATCATACCAGCCCAAATGGGCCGTCAGGCAGCAGCACTAAGTGACAAAGTTGAGTTTTTCCAGATTCCCCATACTGCCCATTTTCCAATGTTAGAGGACGCTACAACTTACCTCACGAAGGTGCGAGAGTTTGTTGGGAGTTAGGAGGAGCCAGTGCGTTGCGGAGGACAGTCGCGTGGGCAGGTCTCCCGACTTGAGCGAACTGTCCGTTGGGGTTCCCCCCGTTGTAGCAACTGGCGTTTAGGAGTTAGAAATTTTGCTCCCCCTGTTCTGTGTTCCCCTAAACCAAACCTAATTCTCGTTTAAGCAAATTAATTGACTGGATACCAATATAATTTTCGCAACGGATTAACTTGGGTGGACGAATAATATCTTCTTGAGCCGCTTGCATTGCTGCTTGAACTGCGGCAAAGCTCACTAGATCAGTGCTAAAAATAACCTGTGCTCGTTTGACGATAGCCTGAAGTTTATAAGTATCTTTCGGTTGTGAAGTCATCACAAGTAGTTCGTCTCCCCGTTGACCGTGAATGATCACTTCTGTTGCTCGCAAAATGCCAGGACTTAGGCTAACTACACCAACACAACTGTCTTTTGGGAGGTTTTTAGTAAGGATGAGCTCTTTCGCGTAATCGTAGATATCAAGAGGAATTACCCGCACGGCTTTGGGCGCAGCGATCGCTTCTACATCCCCAATGAAATATCGACTTGTCACCACTGTAGCAGAGGAAGTTTGATCAAGGACAGCTGCTAATTCTTCTGTTGCTACTAACTGTACTGGTGTTTTGAGGGCTTCTTCTAATTCATACACCATCACTTCTCCAACACCGATATCTTGTGCAGGAGCTGTCACTAGTACCCGCGCACTACAACGCAAACGCCAATCTATCTCCGCCAAAAATAGCTCCCGTGCTTGATTGAGAGAGCAGCCTTGGGAAAGCAGATCATCAAGTGCTTGCTGAACAACTTTATAAGCTTGAGGATGTTGTTTGAGAATCGGTGATTGTAATCTGCTACCACCTTCATGACCTTGCGCACGAACATAAATTCCTGAACCAGCAAGACTTTCTACCAATCCGTCTTCTTCCAGTTGGCGATAAACCTTGCTAATAGTATTGCGGTGCAGCCCAGTTTGCATTGCTAGTGCTCGGGTGCTCGGCAATTTATAACCAGGCGGGTACTGTCGAGAAGCGATCGCAAATCTAATTTGGTTAAACAACTGGTTTGATGCGGGAATTTCGCTGTCCGGCTGAATTCGGAACTGAATCATCACTAACCCTCCTGCGTGCTACTGATGGTGTGTGACCAGCGGGAGATACAACTTCTTAAGTATTTTATTTATACATTGAATTTCTACAAGAGAGATTCAGTGTTTGTGTGCCACTAGTGATTGATAGTTTGACTGGAGATAGCTTTGAGCTACTGGCGTTACTATATCTATTAATCCCATAGCATTGGTAAAAACTATTATGACAGAGCGAGCAATCGACACCACAACAGTTAAACTTTCGCAAAATGATCTCCAAATTCCTGCTGACCAAGGAGTCGTCAGACTTCAGAGAATTTTGAGATCAAAACCACTGCTTCATTCTACGGTGTAGGCTGACCACTTACACTTTTGAGGTTCAGGAACCTCTTGACGCTTTTTTGGGGAAGAAAGAACAGAGCATATTTGATGATGTGAGTTAGAAAAATATAAAATTCCTCATCGTGTGTTTCGCTACGATGGAGCTGACCACGGATTTTTCTACGACCATCGTGCCAGCTATAATCCTAAAGCTGCTGCCGATGCTTGAGAGCAGGTAAAGCAACTGTTAAGAAGAGTAACAAGAGTGCTGTGGTAAAAAACACTGCGCTTGTAGTAGTACTTTAGTGCTCCAACAAGTTCATTCTCAATATCCACGAAAGCTTACCTACAGTTGTTTTCGGCAAACACTCACACCATAATGAGTTTTTATCAAACGTTGTTTTGTGTTAAGTAAAACTCCAGTGGCATCAGCTAAAATAACAACTTAATCTTCAAAAGTCATGAATTCTGAAGCGAAACTTTCTCAAAAAGCCATTTCGTCTTTTACAATGGACGACTTTGCCAAAGCACTGGAAAAACACGATTACCAATTTCAAAAGGGACAGGTCGTACACGGCAAAGTTTTCCAACTTGACCCAGACGGTGCTTATGTGGATATTGGAGGCAAAGCATCAGCTTTTGTCCCTCGTGATGAGGCTTCTTTGAGAGCAATAACGGATTTATCGGAGGTGTTGCCTTTAAACGAGAACCTAGAATTCTTGATCATTCGAGAGCAGGATGCAGAAGGACAAGTCACTCTTTCGCGACGCCAGTTAGAAATTAGGCATATTTGGGAAAGACTAGGGCAAATGCAGGAAAATGCCCAGACTGTTCAAGTTCGAGTCCTCAATGTGAATAAAGGCGGTGTTACTGTTGAGCTACAGGGTTTACGGGGATTTATTCCGCGATCGCATCTGGTAGACAGAAATAACTTAGAAGCACTCAAAGGACAAAATTTGACCGCTAGCTTTTTGGAAGTTGATCGCAACAACAACAAACTCATACTTTCCCAGCGGTTGGCAACTCGTTCTGCTAGCTTCAGTACATTGGAACTAGGTCAGTTAGTGGAAGGTCAAGTTACTGGGATCAAACCTTTTGGTGTGTTCGTGGATTTAGATGGTATCAATGCTTTGCTTCATATTAAGCAAGTGAGCCAGAAATTTATTGAAAATTTGGAAAAGCTGTTTCAAGTTGGTCAATCCATTAAAGCTATTATCATAGACTTGGATGAAGGTAAGGGTCGTGTGGCTCTCTCTACTAGAGTTTTAGAAAATTTTCCTGGCGAAATGCTAGAAAATATGCCTGAAGTCATGGCATCAGCAGAAGCACGTGCAGAACGCGTGAAAAACAAGCCTGAAGAATAAGCCAATAGATACCTATTAGTAGTTAGAGTTGCTTAGTTGTTAGCTGTTTTACTAACTCCTAAACGCCAGTTGCTACCCTACCCTGCGGGAACGCTTTCAGCGAACCGGAAGCCGCCCTCCCTTGCGTCTACAAGTCGGCAGAGCCGGACGCTAGTCGTACACCTAGAAAGACAGTTGAGGCTGTTCTAAATCTAGAACAGCCTCAACCTTGTGGGCTTTCTGCTTTGATTGTTGTAATAAATTTACTACTGTGTTCTTTGTGACCAGCAATTATTAAGTACTTACCTGTAAAAGTTACATTTGTGACATAGCAGTGCACTCTATTTATTGTTGCCAAGCTAGCACTGCCAATATGCTGATCACCAGTGCAGATCCACGGATAAGCAATTCAAAATTGTTAACTTTGAGTGAGTGTATATTTCGGCACAGAAACGATTGCAGAGGTAACATAACACTCTAAGAATGAATGTAAAACGCAGATAAAGATAGTATGTTTTCTTCGCGTAGAATATGTTTTAGATCACAATTATTTAGTGATCCTAGTTGAGAATCACTATGCACTTGTGCAATCCTGTACATAATGCCATTTCATCACCTTGGTAAGATCATCGGTTTACCGAACGATTGGTCAATACAGGTCTGAGATTTGGCTTTTTGAAGAAACAGTCATTTTTAGGAAGGGTACAAAGCTATGAACGCAATCTGCAAAAACAATTTCAGGAAAAGACAAACAAAGATGCCTAATTAGTCAGCCTCATTGCCGAAAAGTTAGGCATCATTACCGTGACTGTATCTGGATCAAGACAGATACCTTATGCTCTGTCAAGTTTTTGCAAAATTATCAAACGTTTAGCATGAATAAAAAGTGGGCGGTTAAGCGAATTACCGTAAATCTAGCTTCAGATGAAGCTAACAAACTTGAACACTATTGTGGCCAGACAGGGAGAGCAGCAACGGATGTGATTCGAGAACTCATCCGAAGCCTACCCGCGGCGAGGCGTGGGTAGCACTAAAATTGGGTTACTTTTTGCTTTCTAGTAGTTAGGGTTGCTTTGTGGACAGAATCTGTAGCGTTTTTGTTACAAAAAGTTACCATTAGGTAACCCTGACTTTTCACACGTGGTAAAAAATCATCTTGCACGCAACCTTTGAATGAGCTCTCGAATCACATCCGTTGCTGTTTTCCCTGTCTGTTGACAATACTCTTCAAGTTTCTTGGCTTCATCTGCTGTCAGGTCAAGGGTGATTTGCTTACCCGTCCATTTTTTGCTAGAGGTTGCAAAACTGGGCAATTTGTGGGTGGGGATTCTACTCATAGAGTTAACAGGCTAAATTGTTACAACGTTTTAGTTAACAGCAAAGTTCCTTGTCCTTATTTAGGACTAAATGTGAGGAGCCGCTCCTTGTCAAGATTGCCAATTTAAAACCGTTTTTACCAGTGAACATAAAGCTTTTAAGATTTAACTTAAGCTTCATTTTTTTAATTATAGGAAGAATATTAAAGTATGAGCACTGGTTTCAGTTAGAAGTCAAATACACAAAGCCCCTGAGAATGCTACTAGGTCGAAGGAGGCAGGACATGCAGTTAATAAAATCTTAACTTAACTTAACACATTTCTCATTTTAGTCTTAACTTCCTAACTAATTTCCCGATGTTCAATTACTTCAAGTTTGATGCTGCAATCATGTAAATTTTTCTTAATCAAAGACACCATAACTCGATCAAAGACACCATAACTCGGCAAAAAAGTGTTCTTCTTCCCAAAGAAGTCTGTTTAATCGCTCCCAAGCTTGATATATGTTTGACATTTTAAATTTGTACGTATATATATATTTAGTAGGCGTAATAGCTTGATTTAAGAGCAGCTTTTGATGTTTAATATAAAAATGTTTTTTGTAACAAAAAGTATTCATTATGCTGTTTCTATCTTTTAAAAGATGGCTTAAATATAGCAGAAATATAGCAAATAATAAGATATTTGTGAACGGATTTCTCGAAATTAGGGATACAAAAACCCCATAAAAACAGGATTTTAGTCTATTTAAGTGCATCTATATTTGATTTGCCAGCCATAAATTTGCCAGCGATGAAAGCGAAGTTTCAGAATACAGCAACAAATATCGCGCAACAGTGCGACGAATCACAAGAAAAACCCTTTGTCAGCAAGCCATATGCACCGACGGTGGTAGTAGATGCAATGGTCAAGATGCTGGAAGATATGGGAGTGCAGTATGCATTTGGGGTTTCGGGAGGAGCGATCGCACCCGTCTGGCACGCACTACAACACAGTTCAATTCAAGTACTTCATTTTCGTCATGAAGCAGGAGCAGCATTTGCTGCCACTGAAGCATACTTTGCGAGTGGTCACCCAGTTGTGGTGTTCACCACAACTGGCCCAGGTATTACCAATGCTTTGACTGGGCTATTGGCTGCTCGCTGGGAGGGGGCTAAAGTAATTTTGGTATCAGCTTCTACTGCAACATCCCAGCGAGGACGATGGGCGATCCAAGAAACCAGTCCCTACACAATGCCTAGCAAGGGAATTTTTACCTCAGAACCACTGTTCCATTACGCAACCACTCTTGAATCTGGTGATGAACTTCCAGAAGTCTATCGACGGTTGACAAAAGGTATAACCCGACCTGATGGCTTTGTCGCACATCTGAGTATACCCACAAATATTCAAACAAGTTCAGTCAAAACATCGTTACCACAGGAGACTCTGTGTCAGCCTCCGATAACAGCAACTGAGGAAACTGTCTCAGAATGTGCAAGGTTGTTATCTGAAGGACCATTTGCTATTTGGGTCGGTTTTGGCGCGCGAGGTGCAGCGGCAGAGATTCGCAAGTTCGCTGAGACAACGGGGGCTGCTGTGATGTGTTCGCCACGCGGCAAGGGTATTTTTCCAGAAGATCATCCTCAGTTTATAGGCGTCACGGGCTTTGCTGGACATTCGTCAGTTTTCACATATATGCAGAAATACCGTCCTCTTCGAGTGCTAGTTCTTGGAACACGCCTTGGTGAATTTACTTCATTCTGGAACCCTGCAATGATCCCCTCACGAGGCTTTTTGCACGTTGATATCGATCCGAATGTGCCTGGAGTTGCTTATCCATCAGCCGAGACCTTCACCATCCATTCCGAAGTGGGAGTATTCGTGAAGTGTCTCCTGTCATACTTTCCTCAAAAAACTGGTCAGTTAAAAGCGATGGTAGCATTGCCTCGACCTCAAAACGAGGTTATCAGACCTAACGTTGGTCCTAGTCTAGTACGACCCAACCTACTTATGCATATGATTCAACGTGTGATCGTTGATAGAAGTGATGCAGTAGTAATGGCAGAGTCAGGTAACTCATTTGCTTGGGTAATTCAGCTTTTACAATTCACCACACCAAGTCGTTATCGGATTAGCAATGGATTTGGATCTATGGGGCATTTTGTTACAGGTGTAGTGGGTGCAGCTAAGGCACGAAATGGAAAAGCTGTTGCCATTGTCGGAGATGGTGCTATGCTCATGAACAACGAGATCAGCACAGCGGTTAAATATCAGATTCCTGCTGTGTGGATTGTACTCAATGATGGACGCTACAACATATGTGAACAGGGTATGGCATATCTAGGTTTTGAGGGAGCTGATACAACGATTCCCCAAGCAGATTTTGTCAAGATTGCCGAAGGAATGGGAGCAAAAGGCATTCGGGTTGAAAGGGAGTCTGAGGTTCAGGCAGCATTAGAGGAAGCGATCGCTGCCGAAAGTCCATTTGTAGTTGACGTTATTATCGACCCTACCGAGATACCACCTACTAAAAGTCGTAATCAGAGTCTGTTCTCACAAAGTTCAGTAGTTTAATACGAGAGGAGATAGAAATGGAGTATTTCCCAGTTGGTATTCGCTCACTCGCATTAACTCTTCCAAGTATCAGACGTACTAATGAGGATATTTTACACAAATATCCTCAGCTAATTGCTCAATCTGAAGAAAAAGGCTTGGCAAAACTCTTTTCTCTCGCTGGAAACCCTCCCAGCAATGAGTTTGACATGGAAATGCTGCCCTATCTGTCAGATCCATTTCGTGGCGCTGTTGAAAGGTGGGTACTTAGCTCTGATGAGTCTTCACTGATACTAGAGTATCGTGCTGCAGTAAATGCCCTGAATGCAGCACAGCTTGCTCCTGAAGACATTGAACTTATGATTGTTGCCTCAGTCTGGCCTGAACAAATTGGGTTTGGTAATGCGGCTTTCCTTGCACGTCAATTAGGTTTGCAGGGTGCGGCGTGGAATCTTGATGCAACATGTGCAAGTACTCCAGTTGCACTTCAAACTGCTTGTGCTTTGGTTCGAGCAGGAGAGTACAAGAATGTGCTCGTAGTTATCTCATGTTCATACTCTCGCTTTCTTGAAGAAACAGATACTCTTTCTTGGTTTGTTAGTGATGGAGCTGGAGCTTTTGTAGTCGGCTCACTAGAATCTAATCAAGGAATTCTTAGTACCAAGACCATCCATGCTGGTCTTTTATGTGAGGTAATGTCTGCCGACATTGGGAAGGACGAGCAAGGCAATCCGCAAGTCCGGATGAGGATGGGCAAAAATTCAAAAGCTCTTCGCGAAACTGCTACTGAGTATCTTCTTACATGTTGCAAGGGCGCGATCTCGTCTGCGGGTCTAACCTTGGAGCAAATTGACTTTTTTCTTTTCAATACACCGACAGCTTGGGTCACAAATTTCTGTACGCGTGTACTGGGTATAAACCCAGAACGCACAATCAACTTATACCCAAAATATGCAAACTTGGGACCAGTAATTACCATAGCAAACTTATACCATGCTACACAGTTGGGTAAAATTAACGAAAATGACTTAGTTCTCATCTACGGCTCTGGTGCAGCAGGTGCTGCTTCTGCAAGTGTAATGCGCTGGGGCAAAGCAATGCTGGGTTGTGATCCACTTAAAAGCTCTGATTTAGTCATCAAAAGTCCTGAAAATAAAAACCCCACTCCTTGTTAAACTATTTACCTAGGTAAGGAATAAATTGAGGAGTGAACCATGAAAAAAAAATACTGGCAACAGGGTTCTTGCTTTTGTCTCTAATGTTTCCGCTCAAGACCTGGGCAAAAAATTATGACGAAATTTATATCTTTGGCGATAGCCTCTCTGACACAGGTAATGTATTCAATGCTACACAAGGAGCTATTCCTCCAGATCCTTACTATCAAGGACGTTTTTCCAATGGTCCAGTTTGGGTTGAATATCTGGCAAATGATCTTGGATTAACCCCTAATCAGACAACTAACTTCGCCTTTGGTGGTGCTACCACAGGATTTGACAATATTGGTCTCGCTACCTTACCAGGATTGCAGCAGGAGATAAACAGTTTTACGACAAGTCATAAGTCTGCTGATCCAAATGCACTATATATTCTGTGGGCTGGCACTAATGATTATTTAGATTACTTTTTCGGTGGCATTCCCAATCCTACCCAGACAGTTGCAAATTTATCAGGAGTGGTAAAAGCGCTGGCTGATGTGGGAGCTAAAGATATTATGGTGGTTAACTTGCCGGATTTAGGTAAATTTCCGGTCACAGGTGGCAATAGTCAGATTTCCGATGTACTCAGCACTTTAACCAGTGAACACGACTCCAGTTTGAGTGCAACCCTGAAATCTTTAAGCCAGCAACTCAACCCTGATGTCGATATTATCCCTGTTGATGTGAATTCTTTATTCAATAGCATCATTACTGATCCAGCAGAATTCGGTTTGGCAGACGTGACTGACTCTTGCATTGGTGCCTTATCTGTAGTGCCTATTAATGTTCCTACAAAGTCAGTTACATGTCTTCCAAACCAATTTTTGTTCTGGGACTCAGTCCATCCTACCACTACCATTCACAAGCTAATTGGAAATTTGGCTTTTTCATTGTTACAGCCAAATTCTGTCCCTGAACCTTCTGCTGTGTTTGGGGTATTGGTATATGGTGCTTTAGGAGTGATGTTACTGCTCAAACGTAAACAAATAGCTTGATTTAGCCTGTATTGTATTTGTTATTGCTCAATCCGGTAGTTGTCAAAAACTACCCAAAGCCCCAGTCTCACAATTATTGACTGGGGTTTTATGCCCTCTTAAAACTCAATTGCTCCTAAAGCTCTTAACGTATCTTTTTGAGACTCAGTTAACCCAGTTATGCCGATGATATTCATTTTCTCGTAGGGACCTTGGCTTCTCAGGGTTGTCAAGCACTCACCTGTTTGTACATCCCAAACCTTAATCGTCTCATCTTCACTCCCACTGAGCACAGTCTGCCCATCAGTACTGAAGGCGACTGACCAAACCCACCTGGTATGTCCCCATAGAGTTTTTAAGCATTTGCCGGTTTCGATATCCCAAAGTTTCACTGTTTGATCACCACTACCAGTGGCTACTACACGACCATCCAAACTGAAAGCAACTGAGTATATGCAATTAGTATGCCCTTGCAAAGTTTTAATACACTGACCAGTGCTAATATCCCAGAGTCTCACTGTTTGGTCACCACTGCCACTAGCTAATATACGACCATCTGGACTGAAGGCAACTGCCCAAACCCAGTCAATGTGACCATGTAGAGTTGTTATGCACTCACCGATGGTTACATCCCAAAGTTTCACTGTTTGGTCATGACTACCGCTTGCTAGCTTATAACTGTTAGGACTAAAGGAAACTGACCACACCCTACTCCCATGTCCTTGTAAGGTGTAAATGCATTGACCAGTACTAACATTCCATACTCTTACTGCTTGGTCATCACTGCCACTAGCAAGAAATTGACTATCAAGACTAAAGGCGACTGATGTAACCCGATTACTATGTCCTTTCAAAATTTTTTGACAATTATAAGTTCTTGTGTCCCATAATCTTATGGTTCGATCCTCACTGCTACTAGCAAATAGGTAACCATCAAGACTAAAGGCGACTGATGTAACTCGATTACTATGTCCCTTCAAAATTTTGAAATACTGACTAGATGTAGTACTATTCCAAAGTTTTACTGTCTGGTCATTGCTACCACTAGCAAAAATATTACTGTTTGGACTAAAAGTAATTGACCATATCCCGTTGTTAAAACCCTGCAATGTCTGAACGCATTGACTAGTACTAATATCCCAAAGCTTTACTGTATGATCATCACTGCTAGTAGCTACTATTTGACCATTTGGACTAAAGCTTACTGACCATACCCTATTACTATGTCCCCATAAAGTCTTTAGGCAATCACCAGTGGTAACATCCCAAAGTTTCACTGTGTGATCATCACTGACACTAGCCAATATGCTACCACCTGGATTAAAGGCAACTGAATTTACTAAATCAGTATGTTCCTGTAGTGTCTTCAGGCATTGACCAGTACTAATATTCCAAAGTTTGATTGTTTGGTCATGACTAGCACTGGCTATCATATCCTCATGAGGATTGAAGGCAACTGAATATACTCGACGGGTATGCCCTTGTAGTGTCTGAAGGCAAAGACCCGTTTTGGCATCCCAAAGCTTTATCGTATAATCATCACTAGCAGTAGCAAGTAACTGACTATCTGTGCTTAGAGCAACTGACTGAATCCCTCCAGTGTGACCTTCTAGGGTTTGAAGGCATTGAGATGTTTTGATATCCCACCGTTTCACAGTTTGGTCTTCACTGCTACTTACTAAAATATCGCTATCTGAACTGAAGGCAACTGACTGAACTCCACCTTTATGACCATGTAAAGTACTGCAACACTCACCATTGAAAACATCCCACAGTTTTACTGTTTGGTCATTACTACCACTGGCAATCAACTGACCATCCGCACTGAATGCCACTGACCAGATCCAACCACTATGACCCTTGCAAGTGAGAAGTTGTTGACCAGTTGCAACTTGATACAGACGAATTTCTCCATTGGTATCACCCGTAGCTAAAAGGTTCCCATTAGGGCTAAAGACTACTGACAAAACACCACCAAAGGTTTCAACAAAAACACTCTTTGCTAGATTAGTGTGAGCAAAATTAGCATTGTGCAACTTCACATTTCGCAAGTCAGCTTGCCAAACAGCTAAATAAGAAAAATCATAGCCGCTGAAATCAATTTCCAGATGACAAAGCAAATTAAAAATATTTCCACCTATATAACTTGGCTCTAGGGGTGATTCTTCTCTTAGCCTTGCTAGGATTTGAGTGAACCTATTTTGGATTGCTCTTGTGCTTCTAAAGATGGTCAGTAGCCCATCAATCACTGGTTTAAGAATGAGGCGAATTTGAGTCTCTCTTACATAGTCTTTCGCAGTCGCCTTCATAAGAGCGTGGTCTCTGAAAAGGTCAAAATTCTGATTTTCAATTTCCTCACAAACTTGCTCTACCAATCGCTGAGTTATATACTCCATGACGACAGGTTGTAGAGTGAACAGTGCCGTACCTTTTTCATCTGGCGTAGGTATAACTTTGTCGATCAGACACCGCCGTAATAGAGATTCTAGGGAATCTAGTAATTTTTGTGGTGGTATTGGTGATACAATGTCTTCCTTCAGATCTAGGAGCGAAATTGGTTCACGATTGATTGCCAGCCAGTACATTATCGTCTTTTCTAAATCTGGCGATCGCTCAAACTGCTGGTCTAAGATCTCGCGAATATCTCCAAAAACCGCTGTATTTTGTTGTAAAAATTCGGTTATATGACCGTCAAACACATCTTGGATGGTCGTAGCAACTATTTTCAAAGCCAATGGGTTACCTGCATAGAGTTCAATGAGTTTTGTAGATTCCTCCTCTGCAGCCGTTAGACCCTTAACTTTTAGTACTTCCTGTCCTTCCTCTACTTTTAAACCATTTAGTACTAATGAACGGACAGGAAATGCTTGTCCTTTGAGAAATGCCACATCTTTAGGTTTTTCTCGACTGGTCAACACTAAGCAGCTTTGGTGAGTTGCTTCTCCTACCCGTCGTAGAAGCTCACCATATCCTTCATATCCTTCTCGATAAACTCCGGCTCGACTACCACTACTTAAAATTGACTCTGCGTTATCAAGTACCACCAAACAGCGATGACTTTCTAAGTACTCAAGCAGTCGCGATACACGAGCACTTAAGTTTTCAGGTAAATTGCTTTCTGTTTCCTGCTCGTCAGATAAAACTTGTATGAGGTTAGCTACGATAGTTTTAACTGGTGGAGCTTCTCGTAGCGATCGCCACACAACATACTCAAAGTTTTCTTGAATCTGTTGAGCAAGCTTTACAGACAGGGATGTTTTCCCAATACCCCCCATTCCTAATAGTGCTACTAATCGGCAGCGCTCATCAAGAATCCATCTTTCCAAAGTCGCTAATTCTTCTGCACGTCCGTAAAAAAAGGATGTACAGACGGCGTCTCCCCAATCTAAATGAGTATTAGAGCTTAAATAATCACTTTTATCTATTTTTAATTCAAAAGATTCAAATAGCTTTTCCAGGGTTTGCCTGTCAACACCTCTTTCACGATTCAGTACCTTTGAGATTGTACTGGGATACAATCCAGAGCGCGCACTCATTTCTTCGAGAGTGTACCTATTGCCATAATTTTCCTTTGCTTCTAACTTGCGCTTCGCTTCGTGAAGTTTTTGTAAACCTTTTGTTGTTAGCGCAACGCCACGCTTGCGTTTCCAAGTTTGTAAAGTCATGTGAAAAAATGCAATATTTATGATAATAGCTCAACCCTGATTTGGTTGAACAGCAACCTCAATATAGGCTATTCCTTATCGTCTAGAATGTCCTGAAACTTGGAGAAACTTCATAATCAAGGCTTTAGAATCAAGTTGCCTGTACTATGAACCCAATTCAACAAGGCAGTCTAGAATACTTACTACCTTTACCACTTACTATACAACGGAGAGGGGGAGATTCGAACTCCCGGAACCTTTCGGTTCATCCGATTTCAAGTCGGACGCAATCGACCACTCTGCCACCTCTCCAGTAAACCTACCAACAGGTACTTGTTAGTGGTCAGCGAATAATATGCTGACCGACTATATAGTATATCGTATCTTTTACGCAGTTTGCACTACCTGATTAGATAGTTTATACAAAATTTCCTCAGATGCGATGGTAAATTCCTTACCAACCCAGATAAGGGAGACTTGTGAGATTGTCTGGTCTTCTAATAGAGCAATTGAAAAGTTACGCAACTTCTCGCTCCCTTTGTCTACAATCCTCGGCACACTTGCTGCATTCAGGTAAATTGTCCCTTCTGGATTTCTAACAATGTGCTTTCGCAGAACCTTTTTGGTGTGTCGCAGATTGTGGTGCATATGACCAAATGTAACGAGAGGAACCGTTTTGCCAGTACAGCGAGTCTGAGAAATCGCCTCGGCAAAATCTGGATCGCCAAAATCTCCACCAAGTGGTTTCCAGTCTCTGCCACAGGGGTCTTCAGGTTGATCGCCTAAGCCAGTAGGACCATTGTGACCCAAAAAGATAATCCTCTGGGTCGCTGTGTTGTCTGCTTCTGCAAAAATACGGGCTGTAGACTCTTCAAAACTCCTAATTCCATACCTTTTTTCATAGAAATCGGCATATTTCCAATCTGGTCCTCCCCAGCTAAAAGGACGACCACCAACAACGGATAAATCCATTTCTGGAAAATCTAGATGACCATAACCAACATGAGCTTCATTTAGTAAATCCAGTTGTTGCTGTACCCAGTCTTCTTTAGTGCGATCATAAGGGCACTTCTTTCGTCCCCAGTCTGTGGCAGTGTACCAAGCATCATGGTTTCCCAAAACTGCTGCTTTAGGAATGTCGAGGGATGCGATCGCTCTTACTATCTCCACCGACTCATTCCCAAAATCTCCCACAAATAGCACTAAATCAACACCTAGATGTTTAAGTGCAATGCCATCTTCTTCTTCCCATTGGTCGTGAACATCTCCTACTACAGCAATTTTCAATGTTTTTGAATTCGTTTTCTGACTGGTCATGCCACTTTCCTTGCCTTCTGTTTCCAGCATAGGAAACTCACAGGGATTTTGACCAATCCACAGGTAAGGGTTGAAGGTGTGAGAGGTAGGAGTTTTTTGGACTTTTCCCAGACTTATCGTGAACTCACCTAGAAAAGAATGACCCGCCAGCTACTTTTGGTAGAAACTACTATAATTGAATCCACAAGACAATAAGCAATTAGAAGCAACCCCTACTGTGTTTACAAATGCACTGACTCAATCAGACAAAACCCAACTAGGTCATCTACCATTGGACTTATTTGCTGCCATTGATAGTCTGAAAAAAGAACTCAACGCTGTTATTCTGGCACACTACTATCAAGAACCAGATATTCAGGATATTGCAGATTTTATCGGGGACTCATTACAACTTGCAAAAGCCGCGGTTAACACGAATGCAGACGTGATCGTCTTTGCTGGTGTCCACTTTATGGCAGAAACGGCAAAAATTCTTAACCCTGATAAATTGGTACTTTTGCCAGATTTAAATGCTGGTTGTTCCTTAGCCGATAGTTGTTCACCAAAAGAGTTTGCAGCTTTTAAGGCAGCCCATCCTAATCATCTCGTAGTTTCTTACATTAATTGCTCTGCTGACATCAAAGCAATGAGCGATATTATCTGCACTAGTTCCAATGCCGTTAAGATCATTCAGCAGATTCCAGAGGATCAGCCGATTATTTTTGCTCCAGATCGGAATTTAGGAAGATATGTCATGGAGAAGACTGGAAGAAATTTAGTCCTTTGGCAAGGAAGTTGTATTGTGCATGAAACCTTTTCTGAAAAGAAAATTGTGGAGTTAAAGGTAGCACATCCACAAGCAGAGGCGATCGCGCACCCAGAGTGTGAAAGTTCTGTATTGCGCCATGCGAGTTTTATTGGCTCTACAGCGGCTTTACTCAAATACTGTCAACAAAGTCCCATTGAAGAATTTATTGTTGCTACAGAGCCCGGTATTATCCATCAAATGCAAAAACAAACTCCTTACAAGCACTTTATTCCGGCACCACCGATAAATAATTGTAGTTGCAACGAGTGTCCATTCATGAGGTTGAATACTTTAGAAAAGCTCTACTGGGCAATGAAAAACCGCACTCCAGAAATTACTATGTCCGAGGATACTCGCCTAGCTGCTCTGCGACCGATTCAGAGAATGCTAGAGATGAGTATTTAGAGGATTTTTTTTTGCTTCTTGTTCAGCAGCTTCACTATATTTTTTGTATAGTTGGGTGCGAATATGAGCTTCTTGATAGCGTCTATGGGTGGGTGGCACAGTATTCATTAATTCTGATGCTCGTTGCCACCTTGCAGCTAAATCTAACCATTGAGCTGATGTTTTAGCTGTTTTACTAGTTGTAGAAGCATAATTGGCAATGCGTACTGCTGCCGCAAACGGATCTTGTGATGAGGCGGAAGCAGTATGGTTCGGAGTAACAGATTTTGGTTTTTCTAACTGAAGATGGCCTTTGATTTTACCATGATTTCCTAGTAATACATAAGAAGTACCACAGAGTAACAGCAAAAACATGCACAAGCTTGCTACTCCTGACGAACTTTGCCAAAACGAATTCTTAGTTTTACTGGTATGAGTCAAAATAGAAAACCCAGAAGGTCGGGATGGGGGCAAATTTGATTTTCCTTGTTCTATTGCACGATCCTGTAATATCGTAATTAGCTGCTTAAAAATATGAGGTTTGGCTAACGTAATTTCTTGTGACCATAGCAACTGGTTGTCTTGATCGCGACTAATTTCCTCTAACCACAGTAATTGCTGTTCTCGCACAATTCGACTATTGATATTAACTCGCCGAATATTACGTGGTGCAATCGACTCTAGAATCTGTTGGATTTGCTTGACTAAAATTGATTGCTCAAGCTTATCTGCTGTTTGAGCTTCACAAAGAAGTTGTAAGACCCCATGATCAAAAATAGCTCTGGTTCTCACACCAGAGGTTGCTAACTTGTCATTCAATATTTGAATAATTGCAGCAACGCTACCTTGATGAGCTTGCCAAGAGATATCATCTATTCTTTCTACCATCTGTGGATTAGTGATAGCTTTTTAACCCTGAATGATTAATGAAATAATCTTTCTTTTAAAAATATAGCTTTTAAAAATATAAGTTTTGTTTTTGATTATATGGGTAAAAATAAAGGCTGCCATACAAAAAACAAAGCCCCCCTATATATACAGAGAGGCATTTGTTGATATTATAAACCTGGCATCGAGCTATTTTGGCAGGAGGCAACCCTCCAACTATCGTCGCCGCAGCAGCGTTTCACCTCTGAGTTCGGGA
>Ga0070738_10003340_pt1 | contig 21295 bp, 18 predicted proteins | sample Coa_R2_2_FD_66446 | JGI IMG/M metagenome (GOLD analysis project Ga0070738, IMG submission 66446) | Surface soil microbial communities from Centralia Pennsylvania, which are recovering from an underground coalmine fire - Coalmine... | ecosystem: Environmental > Terrestrial > Soil > Unclassified ... | reverse complement strand
GCTTGCACTGGGAAAACCAGCTGCGACGCCACCTCAAAGAATTGGAGCAAGCCCAGCAGGCGCTGTTCAGCGCGCGGATAGGCGTGCTCCGAAAGGAGACTGTGATGGAGCAGATGGCGGTGCACAGGGCCAAAGAAGCTACCGTGTCGGCCGAACAGAAATTGCGAATACTCAAGAAATGGGAACGCGATTTTGACGGCCGGGTGCAGCCCCTGCTGAAACAGATCGAAAAACTGCACATGGTCCTTTCCAATGACATGGTCAAAGCGGTGGCGTACCTGACGCAGGCGATTGCAACCCTTGCCGCGTATAACGAGCGGCCGCAACAAGTGCCGGGATCCGCATTGACCAACTCGTCGACGGAGCCGGCCCGAGGGCCGGCAGAACCGGGCCCCGCGATGCCTGAAAGCAAATGAGCGCAAGTGGAGCACGATTGGAGGCACTGACCAAGGATCTCCGGGTCCGCTGGCAGCAAACCAAGGAATCATGGTCGGACGAAAAGAGCCGCGAGTTCGAGCACAAATATATCGAAGAACTGTTCGCGAGCGTGGACCGGGCGGTCATCGTGATCGATCAGCTGGACAAATTGATCCTCAAAATCAAAAAGGACTGTGAGTAGCGAATTGGGAGCAAACCGGATGTTGGGGCTGGTCGACCAGCTCAAGGGAACGATCGAGAACCTGGGCGCGCGGGCAGCGGCACTGAATTCTGAACTGCACTTGACCTTGGCCCGGGAGGGGCGGCGGTATGAAACCTCCGTCGAGGAACTCAAGCGGCAGTCTTCGGCTGCAACCCTTGCGGCTGAAGCGGCGCTTCAGGATGCGCGGACTGCTTTGCAGGCTGCGTTTGATCGGCGAAAGGCCTGGATAGGCAGAGCGTATCAAAACGGCCGCGAACAGGGGATCAAAAAAATTGACGAGAAGCTGGGCGGCCGAAAATATGAGCTGCAGAAAGCGATGCTCCAGGCCGAGAGAGATCGCGACGCCGCCCTTGCCGAAACCACCGCGGCGCAGAAAGAGCTGGCCGCAAACCTGGCGACAGAGCAAGAGAAACTGGCGGACCTGGAACGGAGCGCTCAAAAAGCCTTTCAAGGGTATTCAGGGTTCAGACGTTGGTTTCTTTCGGCCTACGAAACCTCGCCAACAGCTGCATCCGGTGATGAACAGCAGCTGCTCGGCGCCTTGAGAGATCAAATCGCGAAAGCCAAAACCGAGCTTGACCGTTTTCGTGGATTGATTCTCGTGCGCTTGTTCAAGTATTGGCCGGTTTGGCTGGTGCTGGCGTTATGCGAATGCGCGGCAGTGCCGCTGGGAATGCGTTTGGGCGGTCAGCAAGTAACCTGGCAGCAAGCGGGAGCGGCTGCCGCGATAACTTTTGTTTTGGCCCTGGGGTTGCGTCTGGTTGCGATTGCAGGCGCCAGGTCGAGCGCTGAGGCGCTCTCAAAGGCGCTGGCGTCCGCCCGGCGTTTGCATGACGGCTGTCAGTCCTTCGGCCTGGCCCACTCGCAACAGCGGCTGGAACAAATCAAAGCGGATTTCGTCGCAAAAACACAATCCGCGGATCAACAACTAAAACAGGCCCAGACCCAGGCCGGGAGTGATCGTGTCGCGTGCCGCATGGAGAGCGACGAGCGAACCGTGAGGTTGAACACGCTCAATGAAAAGCTGTTTCGCATTCGACGCGAACGGCTGGAAAAGCAACACATTGCCCGTGTCAAGGAACTGAAAGAAAAATCCGAGAGTAGCGCTGCGACGTTGGCCCGCAACTGGAACGAGCGGCAGGCGGCACTAAAAACCGATCACGCTCAAAAATTGCGCGAAATCGAATCGCAATGGAAAGCGCAGCTGGAGCCTGTGTACAGCCAGATCGCCTCGGCACAGCAAATCGCAGCGAAGCTGTTCCCGCCCTGGTCCAGCCCGGAACTGGCGAACTGGTCGCCGCCCAAACAATTTTCCCAGGCGGCCAGGTTCGGCCAATTCGATGTGGACGTAACCCGGATTTCGGATGCCGCCGCGCAACCGACCGGACTGGCTCTTCCTGGCCCGGCCCAATTCTCATTGCCGTTGTGCCTGGCTTATCCCGACCAAGGCTCGATCCTGCTGGAAACCGGCAACTCAGGCCATGAGCAGGCCGTCGGCGTTCTCAACAATGTCCTGCTTCGGCTGCTTTCGACGGCTCCCCCGGGAAGATTGAATTTCACAATTCTCGACCCGGTCGGCCTGGGTCAGAACTTTGCCGGCGTGATGCACCTGGCTGATTACGAGGAGCAGATGATCAACAACCGCATCTGGACACAGTCCGGGCAAATCGAGCAAAAGCTGGCTGACCTGAATGAGCACATGGAAAAGGTCATCCAGATGTACCTTCGCAATGAGTACCAAACGATTGCCGAATACAACGAGCAAGCCGGGGTGATTGCCGAAAAATACTATTTCCTCGTCGTCGCGGATTTTCCCGCAAACTTCACCGACACGGCGGCCAAACGGTTGCTGAGTATTGCCGCCAGCGGAGCGAGGTGCGGCGTTTACACGCTCATTCACTGGGATCGCCGCTTGCCGCTGCCCCAGGATTTTATCCCGGACGAACTGCGCAAAAGCAGTGTGAGCATCAATTTTCAATCATCGAAGCTGGAAATTGACGGCAAAGATCGACCGGGCACGACCATCCAGTTGGATACCCCTCCGGACGCTGAAGCGGCGACGGAACTGGTGCATCGGATCGGGCGATTCAGCCGCGATTCAAGCCGGGTGGAAGTCCCGTTCGAGCAGGTGGCCCCGAGCGACGCCGAGGTTTGGAGCGAAGACACCAGCAGCGAATTGCGAGTGCCAATCGGGCGCACGGGCGCGACGAAACTCCAGTACCTGGCCGTGGGCAAAGGAACCCGCCAACACGGGTTGGTTGCCGGCAAAACCGGGTCGGGCAAGTCCACGCTGTTTCACGTGGTGATCACGAACCTCGCCTTATGGTGCAGCCCGGAACAGGTGGAATTTTACCTGGTTGATTTCAAGAAAGGCGTCGAGTTCAAATGCTACGCGGCAAACCGGCTGCCTCACGCTCGCGTGGTGGCGATTGAAAGTGATCGAGAGTTCGGCCAAAGCGTGCTGCAGCGCGTCGACGACGAATTGAAACGGCGAGGCGATTTGTTCAGGGCAATGGGTGCGCAGGATGTTGCCGGTTACAAACGCGCAGGCGGAACTGAGCCCATGCCGCGCACGCTGCTGCTGATCGACGAGTTCCAGGAGTTCTTTGTCGAAGACGACCGGATAGCGCAGAGCGCTTCGTTGTTGCTGGATCGAATTGTCCGGCAAGGACGCGCCTTTGGCATTCATGTCCTGCTCGGATCTCAAACCCTGGGCGGCGCTTACACCGTGGCCCGCACCACCCTTGGCCAGATGGTCATTCGGATTGCCCTGCAATGCAATGAAGCCGACGCCTACCTCATCATGGATGATAACAATCCGGCGCCACGCCTGCTCTCGCGACCGGGCGAAGGCATTTACAATGACATGGCCGGCGCAATCGAGGGCAACAGTCCGTTTCAGGTCGTCTGGCTCCCTGAAGATGTCCGGGACAGTTATCTTGAAAAGGCAAGAGCCCGCGCCGACCAAAAGCCGGGAGCATACCCCGGGCCGATCGTGTTTGAGGGCAATGCGCCCGCCGATGTGAGCCAGAACGCGGTGCTGGCCCAGGTTCTGGAAGCCGAAGCGGTTCATGCAACAGCGGTGGGCCGAATGTGGCTGGGTGCCCCCAATTCGATCAAAGGTCCAACGGAGGCCGCCTTCCGCAACCAGAGCGGGAACAATCTGCTGATCATCGGTCAGCGGGATGAAGCGATACTGGCGATCCTTTCAGTGGGCCTCATTGCCTTGGCGGCGCAATTTGCGCCCGGCTCGGCGCGATTTATTCTTTGCGACGCCACACCCCCAGGGACGCCTCAACGCGACTACCTGGAAAAAGTCGTCGCAGCCATACCGCATGGCGTCACGCTGGCCAAACCCGGGGACATGCCGCAGATCATGAAAGAGCTGGCGGCCGAAGCCGCGCGCCGCACCGATCTGCCGGATCCTGAAAACGCACCGCCCGTTTTCCTGTTCATCCATGGCTTGCAACGCTTCAGCCGATTGCGGTACGAGGAGGAATTCGGTTTCTCTTCCGGCAGTACCGAGACCGAAGCCAGTCCCGGGTCGATCCTCAACGACCTGATTTGCGAGCGCACGCGGCTCGGATTTCACGTGATTGCGTCCTGCGACACTTACAATAACGTCAATCGTTTTCTGAGCAGAAAAGCCTTAAGCGAATTCGAGCTGCGCGTTCTGTTCCAGATGAGCGCGAACGATTCGGCGAGTCTCATTGACAATCCCAAGGCGGGAATGCTGGGTCTGCATCGCGCACTTCTGTTTAACGCTCAGGAAGGATCCCTTGAAACCTTCCGCCCATACGCCTTGCCGCCGGAACAGTGGATAGAGAAAGCCCGCGCAGATCTTCAGAGGCTGACGAGGCCAGCCAATCACGCGGCGCAGGTGGGTTGACTGATTCTGGTGTAGATTCCAATCTACGGCATTTGCGCCGTTTGTTCCGTCCGCTGATACGCAACCGATGAGAGGTGAGCGCTTGATTTTGTCAGCTCAGCGGTAAGCGCATCGAGAGCTGTTTGTACTTTGGCCACGTTATCATTGGCGTTTTGCGCAATGCCCCGCAAAGATTCGAGGCCGCCTTCCGTTAGATCCGCGCTCAAAGCCCTCCGGATGTCCTCGAAATAAACGATAAGGGGCCGAATCGCCTCCTGGCTTTGGGTGTAACGGAGGCGGATTGCCTCGAGGTGATTGGTCACTTCGCTTCGGCGCGCTTCGCTCAGATCACGGATATGCTGGTAATCGATCGTTTGAAGCTGCTGGTCCCACGCTTGCAGGTACGCCTGATTTTTCTCGTCCATGTTCCGCCCGGTGTTCTCAGTCCGTTGCGCCGCGCGGACCAGGTAATCCAGGCTGCGACAGTAACGTTTGAAGGGCGCGCGGAGGTCTCCGTTTTCCGAGCTAATCAGTGCCTGCAGACTTTGAACTGTCTGGTCCATCGCCCGGCCCTCGGCCTGCACTTCGGCCGCAGCGCGCTGCATGCCCTGGGCGGCGCTGTCTCCCTTTTGGTAACCGGTCGTGGTGCAACCCATTTGGCACACGAACATTCCGGCGAGGGCCAAGGCCCCCGTTAATTTCCCAAAATTTCGGCCAGTAACATTCTCCATAATCGCTGCCAGTGGTTAAAATTGCTGGACATTGCAACATGATGCAGGGTGTTGGCCTTGTCGAGGCCAGCACGCTGGGGTCTATTCCTCCCGGTGGAAAATGCTTCAGCGGCCAGGTGGAAGCCTTGGAGGGAGCGCTGGTGGGCGGCACCACGGCAATATTCCTGAGAAACTGACCAACAGAGCAATTGGCAGTGCGCCGACAAACGACCATTTTGCGATCGGCCGTCGGTACTTCTGCGAAAACTCCAAGCCTGCGCGTTGGCCTCGCTCAAATTCGGATTTGAAATCATGAGAGGCGCGGCTTTCCGCATTTAGTCGCGCGCCATAAACGGCTCCCCCGATGGACAAAGAACTGAAGAAAAACAACGTAAACAAAAACAGCAAGGCTGCGAAAAAGGTCGCCAATCGCTTTCGCCAAAGCATAACAGTCCGTTTTCTGGCCTGAAACGCTCCCCAGGTCAAGCCTTGGGCGGCCTGAGTAGACGCGAGCCGCGCGCTAAGGCGCCCTGAGGGAACCCGTCAGCATGTGCGCGAATGGAACGAAACCTGCCCTCTGGAGCGTCTTGCGTGAAGGCACATTGGCGGGGCTGCAGCGAGCGCACGGAATCGCTCCCAGCTTATAGGCTTCTCGCTTGAGTTCTTGAACCAGGTACGAACCGAAGCCTCGTTGCCGCATGGGTTTCTCAATTTCCATATAGATGTCACCGTACGGACGGTTGTAATGGAACAGTATTCCGCCTTTGCCGACGACTGTTCCGTCAACCTCGATCACCCACTCACCCCCGCCCTGGCGCTCTTCGATCGCGGACACGACATTTTCGGGATCTGTGACAGCGCGCAACACGGCGTCGACGACTGCCAGGTTCGAAGTCATTCCATCTTGAAACACAATACTCTCGCTTGCCACGTCGGTGGCATATGTGAGTGCCATGGCTGAGAACAAAGCTTCGTTCGATTGCGCCTCGAAGAAGCGCGCGCCACTCGATGTCATCAGCAGTTCAAAAAAAGCAAACGCTCGATTACGATGTGCGGGCGAAATGTAATATTCCAGGATCGCATGTTTTTCCTTCCATGGCCCGCCGATCGCAACCGATCCGAACCCAGCCGACACGCCGCCAATTTCGAATATGTAGGAAATCATCCACCCCGCGCGCCGGTGAATGGAATCGTGAACAATCTGGCAGTTCATTTCCTCACGAAACCGAGTTCGCAGAGGGAGGATTTCCTCTGGTGCAGCCGCTTTGCAAGTCAGGAGCATAATTGCCTGCAGGTTACCTGCGACGCATTGTGCGTCCGTTTGTCCTTGTCGTCGGGGCAACCAGTAAGCACGAATGCCGCGAATGGGAGCGTGTTGGCATGAGCGAGTGTACAAGGCCTTGCTTCCGTGGTGCAATCCCGCGGTTCTACCCGGTGTTGAGATCCTTGGGGGCCGATGCCTTCAAAAGGGGCGCGGCTTTTTCTCTTCCGCACACTCCGAGGCTGGGTTAATTTCATCTCAACCCGCGCGGCGTTCCGGCCGGGCGCCTGCGCCGCTAAAATCATGAAAATCTGTTTTTTGTTCGTAACTTTGCCCTTGTTGCTTGTCCCCTACCCCTCCCAAGCCATCGTTATGGTACCGGACAAAGTCGTCCCCGTGATCGCCGACAAGGAGGATTTTCAAATTCCGGACCGGACGCGGTTGCAAGGCTGGATTGGCAGCCGCATCGACGCCAACGAGGCAAACCGACTGGTGAAACTGGACCCAACCCGGCTGCTGGAAGGCTACCGCAAACGGCCCGGGCGTCAGGCCTGGGACGGCGAACACGTGGGCAAATGGCTTCACGCCGCGACCCTTGCCTGGGCGAACACCGGAGACCCGGCACTGCGCGACAAACTGGACTACGTTAGTTCTGAACTGGTGAAATGCCAACTCGATGACGGTTACCTTGGCACTTACCTGGACAAGGACCGCTGGACCGAGTGGGATGTGTGGGCGCACAAATACAATCTCATCGGTCTGATCACCTACATGAAGTACACGGGCAACCTCGCTCCGTTGCCGGCGTGCAGGAAGATGGGGGACCTGTTATGCAAAACATTTGGGGATGAGCCCGGCAAACGCGACATTTTGAAAGCCGGCTACCACGTGGGAATGGCCCCGACGAGCGTTCTGGAGCCGATGGTCCTCCTGTACCGATTTACGGGCGAGCCGCGCTACCTGGATTTCTGCAAATACATTCTGCGCGCGTGGGAACAGCCCAACGGTCCGAAAATTGTTTCGACACTGCTGTCGGTCAAACGAGTCGACAAAGTCGGCAACGGCAAAGCCTATGAGATGCTCTCATGCCTCAACGGCGCACTGGAGTATTACCGGACGACGGGCGAAGCGCAATTGCTCCAGGCGTGCCTCAACGCATGGCAAGACATCGTGAATAACAGGCTCTACATCACCGGCGCCGCCAGTTATGGCGAGCTTTTTCACGACGACTACGATTTGCCCAACGTAAACAATGTCGGCGAGACCTGCGTCACGGTGACCTGGCTCCAGTTCAACGCTCAATTGCTTCGGCTCACGGGCCAGGCGCGGTTTGCCGAACAACTCGAACACGTCGTGCTCAACCAACTTTTTGGAGCTCAAAAATGCGACGGCTCAGCTTGGGGATATTATGTGCAAATGGAGGGAAAAAAGCCTTACAGCGCGACCCTCGACGGCCATTGCTGCCTCTCCAGCGGTCCGCGAGGGGTGGCGCTCATCCCGACCTTTGCGCTAACGACAGACAACGACGGGTTGGTGGTTAATTTGTATGAAGCTGGCGAATCCCGGCTCGTGCTGCATGACCAAACGACTGTGAACGTAAGGTCCGAGACAACTTACCCCGGAGATGGACGAGTCTGGATTACGGTTGACCCGTCAAAACCCTCCGGGTTCACAGTCAAACTGCGATCGCCAGCCTGGAGCGGAAGCACGAAAATCGCTGTGAACGGCAAAACAATCAACAGCTCGTGCGCGCCGGATGGGTATGTGCATATCAAGCGTAAGTGGAAGAAAGGCGACCGCGTCGACGTGCTCTTTGACATGGAGCCAAAGGTCATTGCAGGCGATCACAAAAACCGAGGCAAAATCGCAGTGCTTTACGGACCGCTCGTACTGGCTGCCGACGCTTCGCTGGTGGAGGTTCAGGGCGCGCCGGGAGACGCGTTGCCGTTGAGAGCGATCGCCGTCGCGGGCGCAACTCCCAGCGACCTGCGATTTAAGGCCGAGCCCGCCACGGGCAGCGTAAAGACCTGGCCGGGGGCCCAGGTGTTTCGAATCAACGCAGTCACCCGTTCCCCGGCGGGGTCCGCGCCAGCGGGAACGCCCGCAATCCTGCGTCTGATTCCGTTCGCGGATGCCGGAGGCACTGGAAGCGATTACAAAGTCTGGTTGCCCTTACGAAATCATGGAGCAGACGGCAACGTGCTGCTGGAGGGCAAAGAAGCGCGTTCTCGTCCCGGAAATCTGCCAGGGTCGATCAACGATGACGACCTGCAATCGGTCGTGGTTACGTTCGACGGCAAGCCCGCTGCCCAGGACTGGTTTGAAGTCACGCTCGATCAGCCGGCAGAGCTCCGCAGAATCGTTTTCGCCCATGGCCGAACTTTTCATGATGGCGGCTGGTTCGACTGCAGCGAAGGCAAGCCCCGCGTTCAACTCCGATCTCAGCCTGGCGGAGAGTGGGAGACCGCAGGCACCCTTGAATCCTATCCGTCGACGACTGCGACCAGTTCCGCGGGGTTGCACTCAGGCCAGACATTCTCATGCACACTTGAGCATCCGGTCAGGGCAACCGCAGTTCGCATCATTGGCAAACCGGCCTGTGGTGACAATCCCGGCCAGGCATTTGCCTCGTGCGCGGAGTTGCAGGGATTTGCCCGTTGAGCACCTCGAGCTTCAGCAACCAGCAAGCCGTGGAGGGAGCTCCTGCGCAACCGGCGGGCGTTTGGACCACTGCATTCCCAATGAGTTCCTATGACGTCGACTTTCGCAAGCAAGCGACTCCAATCTCCATCTTCCGCATCTTTCTTGAGGCCGCATGGAACCACGCCGAACAACTTGGATTTGGCTTCGGTGCCCTCGCCGCCCAGGAGAAGCTATGGGTCCTGGCTCGGATTTCGATCGAAATAAGCATGTATCCGCGTTGGGGAGATAAGGTCAGCCTTTCGACCTGGCCGCGGGGGACGTCCGGACTTTTCGCTTTGCGCGACTTTGAGATTGTGGACCAGGAGAACCGAATGCTGGTGGCCGGAACCAGTGGCTGGCTCATATTGGATGCTAAAAGCCACCGGCCGCAGCGACCCGACAAAATGAATCTGCCTGGAATGTCTGGTGAAGCTCGAACCGCTCTGGGACGGGATCCGCAGAAGTTGCCGCGGCCAGAGAGGCTTGAGGCGCCAAAATCCAGTGCGGTAGCCAGTTATTGCGACATCGATGTCAATGACCACGTCAATAGCGTCACGTATGTTGGATGGCTGCTCGATTCCTATTCCGCCGAGTTTCACCATTCGCATTCGCTGCGAAGCATTGAGGTGAATTACATTGGAGAAACGCGGTGGGGCGATGCGGTTTCAATTGTCACGCAGCCCGCGAGCAGTCTCCAGTTCGCGCATTGGATTGTTCGCACCGACCAATCCGAAGTTTGCCGCGCCGTGTTTCATTGGATCCCACAGCAGGATTAAGGATTTTTTTCCGAACATTTACCAAGAGAATGATGCCCAAGTTCCACAATTCCGAATCCGGCGCAGAACCAAAACCTGGCGACTGGCTTTCCCCCGAGGAGTTCGCGCGAGTCATACGTTTAACGCCGCTGGTCGCAATTGACCTGGTGGTTCGATCCCCGGAAGGCCGGATCCTCGTTGGCAAACGCCTGAACGAGCCCGCCAAAGGGTACTTCTTCGTTCCTGGCAGCCGCATCTCAAAGAACGAGACGCGGGGCAATGCATTCAGGCGCGTTAGCCGTGAAGAACTCGGTGTCGAGGCCGATCTTAGGAATGCCAGGCTGCTCGGGGCCTACGACCATATCTATCCTACCAATCGGTTTGGGTTGCCGGGCTTCGGCACACACTACGTCACATTAGCTTACGAACTGGAGATGAATCTTGACCCAGGTAAACTCCCGACGGACCAGCACGGAGAATATCTTTGGTTGATCCCAGAGGAACTGCTGGAATCCACGGTCGTCCACGACAATACCAAGGCGTACTTTCGTTAAGCCGGTTGGCTTGGGCAGCCCACAGCAGGTTTTTGATGAGGGAGCGAGCCGCCGGTTGGCTGCGCTACCAGGAAGATGAAGCCCGGGCCGCGGGACCGTCCGGAGAAGCAAGCCAGGGGCGAGCCGCGTCCCAACCGCGTCTTGATTGAGCTGCGGTTCGTGGCATGGAATGCCCTCCCGCACGTGAAACCCACAACCGCTCGATAGTCTTGACCAGGTCGACCAGGGCGTTAAATCCCAATGGCTTGACGAGGTAGGAGTCCGCCCCGACAGCGTAGGCCTGCTGGATATCGTCCTTGAGTTCGGAGCCGGAGAGAACCACAACTGGCAGCCTGGCGGATTCGGGCTGTTGTCGGATCCACTTGAGGACGTCAAAACCGGTTGCTCTGGGCATCTTAAGGTCCAAAAGGACCAAAGCGGGCACCGGGTAGAGGCTGCGGTTTGAGTAAATCCCCAGGCCGCTCAGGTAAGCCACGGCCTGGTCACCATCGCAGACGTTGTGGATGGAAAAGCAAGCCCTGGCGCGTCGCGCCGCGGCTTGGAACAGTTCCGAGTCGTTGGGATCGTCATCGATGTGCAACACCGTGGGCGTCGCCGAGACTGAATTGGCCGCTAAAGATCGACTATTATTTTTTGCGGGCTTCTTCATACGTACGTAAGAGCCGTCACGAGTTTCGGCTGGCGAGCCATCGCCGGTCATAGCCTTCCGTAATAACCGGATCGGAAACGCGAGTCAAAAGAAAGTTTAAGAAAAACTCAGGTGCGACCCGCTTGGCGACCATCCGCGGTGGTTTTCCTCGCGGCGGCCCCGATATTTCAATCATGACCCAGCAAACGGGCGACCTGGTCGCCAGACCCACGGCTACTGGCTGCGAACCCTGCGCGTTCGGGATCAGGCAACGATCACAGACTGATCCGGGCACCCACCTGACATGAGCCCTCCGGGACACCTAAAGGATGGTTGTCTCCGCAAGCGGCGGCTTCAAAGATGCTCCGGGGGTCGGGAAACGATTGATTTCTGACCAATACGCTTCGAAGCGTTGAATCATATTTACCATCGCGCTGAATTCGACCGGCTTGACCAGGTACGAATTTGCGCCGAGTTCGTAAGCTCGATCGACGTCGGCCTGGAGATTGGAGGATGTCAGAACGACCACGAGGAGCCGTTTAAAATCCGGTTGCGAACGGAGCCATTTCAAAACTGCAAACCCATCTGAGCCGGGCATTTTCAGATCGAGCAGCAGCAAAAAAGGCAGGGGGTAACGGCCGCGATCCCCGTATTGGCCTATTCCTTGCAAATAGTTGATTGCCTCCTCTCCATCGCGGACACATTTCAACGCTTCACCGAGACTGGCCTTTTGGAAGGCCCTCTTGATGAGCAGTGTGTCGTTGGGATCATCTTCGGCGAGAAGGATGAATTGATCTTTTACCATTGGAAATTTGGCGCCAAATCGCGTCCAAACAAATTACAGAATAGCCAGTTCCCGTTAGTTGGCAAGTAGGGGGAAAACGATCAAAAACAGCTCGCCCAACCCTGGGCAAAAAAAATTTTGAATCGCAGACAGCTCTCCAGCGTGCCGAGATCACTTCGAATCTCCACCTGACAGATCACCCGCGCTGGCTTCCCGAATGCGCGGCGGACCGGCCGTGAGAAAGCGGGTTTCACCCCATTTGCTTCGCGTATAGCGCGCTGCACACTCACGTCATAATAAAATTCAGAATTCACAAGTTTTTCATATGTCAAATATAAGTGTGCTGCTGGTGGATGATCACAATATCGTTCGGCAAGGGCTCAAGGCGCTCCTGACCGTCGAGAACGATATCACCGTGGTGGCAGAAGCCCAAACTGGACGTGAAGCCGTTCAAGTTGCGGCCCGACTGCACCCGGAAGTCGTCGTTATGGATCTCGCGATGCCCCTTCTTAATGGATGGGAGGCAACTCGCCAAATCCTCAAGGTGGCGCCTTCGGCGAAAGTCCTGGTGCTTTCGACGTACGACAACCTTGAACATGTGCAACAGGCAATCGCAGCGGGAGCAGCTGCTTATCTCATCAAGCAGACTGCGGCGGCCGACCTGGTCAAAGCCATTCGGGAGGTGCGCAAGGGGAACGCCTATTTTAGCCCTCCCATCGCCGAGCGTCTGCGAGAACGCACTTACCAGGCCGGGACAGAGGCTCAACCGGCTCCGCAGCCGGAAGTGGAACTGACCCTGCGAGAAGCTGAAGTGCTTCAACTCATCGCCGAAGGGTATGCCAACAAGCAGATTGCCGCTGAATTGGGCTTAAGCGTCAAGACGGTAGAGAAGCACCGTCAGCAGGTAATGAACAAGCTGGATATTCACGATACGGCGAGCCTGGTTCGTCACGCCGCAGCCAAGGGAATCATCGAAACGAATCTGGCAGGGATCCCTCAGAGCTAGCTTGTTACAGCCTTGGCGCGCCAAATGCTATCGGTCAAGCATGAAGCGCGCTACTTTCAAGGTCTTACCCGCAAAAGGGGGCTGGATACGAACTTCCATCGCTCCCGTGAATGATCGGCATTCTGGTGTCTTCGGCATGATCGACATTGTCATGCTGAGCGCACTGGTTGTTACAGTTATTACTGTTGCACGTTTGTTGATCGCCCATTGACGCGGAGCCCCCGCTTCAAAGGACCGCTCGGTTCGGCTGTCCCTTCCGCAAAGTTTTAATTCAAGCCTCTTGTCTCTGTTTGGGACAGAATCTGCCCATTTAAAGGACAGATCCAAGACAGATCCTTCAAAACCTCCCCTGATCTCTCCCGGGAACCGCTTATTTTGCGCCTAGCACTTTACGGCCGGAAACCCGAATTCGACCCGTGGCAATAGCTGAGACGCACTCGGGATAGAGTTCATGCTCGGCGGTTTGAATCCGCTGGTGCAGCGTCTCGGGAGTATCTCCTGGCAGCACAGGCACGGTTTGTTGTCCGATTATTGGCCCGGCGTCCACGCCTGCGTCTACGAAGTGAACGGTGCAACCGGTGACCTTTACTCCATAATCCAAAGCCTGCTTCCAGGCCTCCAACCCTGGAAATGCAGGGAGCAAGGACGGATGAATATTGATGATACGTCTTTCGAAAGCGCGCAGGAACTCGCCTTTCAAAACCCTCATGAAACCGGCGAGCACGACCAGGTCGACACGAGCCTCCTGAAGGGCGGTCACATAAGCCCTTTCGGCGGCATCATCCATTTTCGTGCGAAATTTGCCGGGATCAATGTAATGCGCGTGAAGCCCGAACTCCTCTGCCCTGGCTAGAATGCCGGCACCGGGGACATCGCTCAGAACCAGGCTGACTTGGGCAGGAACCTTCCCTTCAAGGATGCCCTTGGCAATGGCGACGAAATTGGAGCCCTTGCCAGACCCCAGGACACCGATTTTAAAAGATTGGTTTCCGGTCATCGGGGTTTGATAACCTAGATCAACGTGAAGACAAGTCCTAAAGGAAACCGATGCAGAGTCTGGTCTCCGAAAGGCCTCCATTCGCCTTGACAGCGGAAGCCCGGCAGGGTGAGATATTTTTGGTGATCCGGTTAGAGGTAAGAATCGAGACGATTGTTTGCGTACCCGCATGAGATATAGGCGCGTGGGCTGTTTGATAGCCCTGTTTGTGATCGTGTGGACTGCGGTGGTCCCGCGCGCCCAGGCGAGTCAATCACGCACGATTGAGCCCGGTTCAGACCTGGTGACGCCGAGCCTTGTCGCTGAGGAAAAGGAGGCTTGCACGCGCAATCTGAAAATCATTTACGAGGCGATTCAGGCCTATCAATTTGATCACAAAGATCTTCCGCGCTGGCTTTCGGATCTTGTGCCGGATTACCTGACGGACGGCAATGTGCTTATCTGCCCTGTTTGCAGGCGTACGGGACGCACAGAGTTGCCACCACTCGCGGACCCCAAGCTCGCGTGTTCCTATTTGTATGAGTTCAGCCCGGTGCCGGTTGGCAGTGCGAGACCCGGCGAGACAAGGCATACCCGTCGTGAATGGAAACGACGGCAAATGGGACTCATCGGGTCAAGCGTCCCGATGGTTCGCTGCCGACACCACGACCCGGTGCTGAACCTAGGGTTCAATGGGACAGTTTTCGAAAGCCCCGCACAATGGGAGTTGCTCTTTACCAATAGGATTCGAGCAGCCGAATTGTCATTGAACGCCATTTTCGGCGGACCGGACGAACCTGCCGAGAATCTAACGCCGCTGGTTTCACCAGCTCCCAAATCGACCGAACCGGCCAGGCCCCCGGGCAAGACTCACACGATTGAGCTTGCACCTTTCTTTACATCGACCCTAAACCGGTCCTGGATGAACGCACCAGGCGATGACCTCGCATCCTTGCCTACAGGAAACCAGGTTTTCGGTGGAATCGAATTCAAAGTCGAAGGCGTTGTCCAGCTGGGTGGCAAATCTCCGGGGCTCGCAAGGTTTCCCGCCCAGGTCAAAGGCATTCCAATTAATCATCACTGCCAGCACCTCTATTTCCTCCATGCCTCAACGCTCGACGGCGATCCCCAGGATGGAGACCAAATCGGCGCCTACCTGGTCCACCTGCCGGATAGTGAGATGACCCTCGAGATCCCCATTTATTACGGCCGCTCCGTATGCGATTGGCATCAGAAAGGCAGTCGAACCGACGACGACCGGGAACTCAAGGTTGCCTGGACCGGACAAAACGAAGTGAGTAAGCGAAACGGAAAATCCATTCGGTTATTTTTGACCGCTTGGAATCTGGCGCCGGGCGTCGACATCACCACCCTCGACTTTGTGTCGGCGCAAAAAGGAGCCGCGCCGTTCCTCGTCGCCATCAGCTTTGACTGACCTATGCTTCCGCTTCGCATAGGCTTTATGGCATTGGCGATCGCCTCTGAGTTGGCGGCGCACATCGCCACCGGCCAGAGCGTCCGGGTGACAAGCTGGAACCTGGGCATCTCAGGACAAACTCGGGATCCGTCCAGGACGATTATTGAAGCCGCCAACGTCTTAAAGAATCTGGACTCCGACATCGTCCTGCTTCAGGGAGTCAAAGACTGGTCCATGTGCTCCGAATTGGCTGAATTGGCCAGGCCAGGTGAATATCACGTTCTTGTATGTTCCGCGTTCCATGCCGCCGGCCCGCTGAGCTCCGAGGAAGCGCAGGTTGCCATCCTTTCGAAGCAGCCCGCATATTTCACTTGGTCCGAAGCATGGGCATCGCCCGGTGACCAGCCCATTCCCAGGGGAATGGTTTTCGCCGCCATTGACTCTGGCTCGCAAAGGCTCGGATTGTTCAGTGTATTGGGCGCTCGAGACCAAAGCAGCGATGAGCTGGGCCGCAAAGTTCTGGACCAAGTCAGTGCGGTCGGGCATTGGGAAACAAACCAGGTCCAAACTTTCGTTATTGGCGCCTCTTTCGATCGAGAAGGAACCCGGACAAGAAAAGCGCTCAACCGTGCGGCGAGGGCTTTCGACAAAGCGGGTTTTGTCGATGCCACTGAGGATATACCAGCTGAAATCAAATCAACTCTCCGGCACCCTGAGGCCGTTGAGGAAAGCGGCGATGTGGCTTTCGCCGGGCCTGCCGGTTATCCGGTTGCCGCCCGCATAACCTCTACACCTTTCACCGTCCACTATCCTACGACCTTTGACCTCGAGTTGAACCCCGAGAAGGTCACCCTGGCGCTCGACATCCGGCGCGAGACGCGAAGAGAACAACAGGAATTATTTCAGCGTAAAATCGAGTATTGGACTGCCGGAATCCTGGGGAGTTTTATCCTGATTGCTTCAGCGGGCTTTCTCCTGAAGCGCCGATCACGAAAGGCGGCTCGTCGACGCGCTGCGGTTCCAGGGCCGCTCGCGCCCAGGCCTACGCCCGGCGCAGTGCGGCCGATTATCTTTGCCCAAAAACCCACTGAGCCTCCTGCAGCGGCGCCTGCGCGCGGCCAGGTGCCACTGCGCATCAGCCAAAGGCCCCGGCCAGTCACGCAATCCCCACCCAGGCTCCCAACCCCGCCCCAAACGGAAGCACCCTTGCCGCCGCAGGATCCTTCCGGCGAAAAAAAAAGCCTCCCTCCTGAGGACATCGTGGCCCCAGTCGAGTTGGACCATGGCCCCGAGCTACGCCACGGTGTTATTCGCGAACTGACTTTATGGCTCAAACAAAAGTTCGTCCGCAAGCTGATCACCGATCGAGCCCAACTAATGGAGGCCCAGATGCTGGCGGCGCGCATGGCCAATACACTCGACACCCGACTTGCGCGAATCGAGGCTCAAATCCAAGCGCAAAATCAAGCGTACGTGCGACGCATTGAGGAATTGAACAAGGAACTCGCGGCCGCGCGCGAAGAGAATCGCGAATTAATCAGAGAACGAATCGCCCAGGTAAAGGCCGAGATGGAAGCAGCGCGAGCCCGGGTCCTGGCCGAGGCTCAACTGGACAGCAAGTCGATCCGGCTTTAGACCGAGCCAAGCCGGTTTACGCTGGTTGGGGGATACTTATTGCGGGGACGACATGGAAGTGACTTCCACATCGTCCCAAATGCACTTTAATGCGGCGGGGTGGGACACCGCGTCTTCTTCAAGAACCTTTAAGAGCGGGGCGGCGGCTTTGTTTTAGCCGAGTCGAGAATCGTGGCGACGATATTCGCGGGCACCGGTTCGAATCGGAATGGCTCCATTGAGTAGGCCGCCCTGCCCTTCGACAGCGAGCGAATTGCGGTTGCGTAACCGAACATTTCAGCCAGCGGCACCTCAGCACTGAGGACCGTCGAAGTGTCTTTAGCTTCGATGTTCACGATTTTGCCCCGGCGCCGGTTGATGTCGCCGAGCAAATCACCCTGGTATTCATCAGGGGTGGTCACCTCGACCTTCATAATCGGCTCAAGCAGGATCGGATTGGCCTTTTTGACGGCATCCTTTAGAGCGAAAATTCCAGCCATTTTAAACGCCAATTCGCTCGAGTCGACTTCGTGGAATGTGCCATCCACGACCTCAACCTTGATGTCCACCATGGGGTACCCGGCAAGGACGCCGCCTTTCACAGCCTCTTCAACACCATCGATGACGGCCGGGATGTATTCCTTGGGAATCGCGCCGCCGACAATCTTGTTTTCAATTTCGACGCCTTTGCCGCGCTCGTTGGGAGCCAGCGTAATCATCGCGTGGCCGTACTGACCACGACCGCCGGACTGGCGAATAAATTTACCCTCACCCTCGGCCCCGCGTGTGACCGTCTCGCGATATGCAATCTGAGGGGCACCCGCATTTGCGCCGACCTTGAATTCCCGGAATAAGCGGTCCCGGATAATTTCCAGGTGCAACTCGCCCATGCCCGCTATAATCAGCTGGCCCGTCTCCTCGTTGGTGAAACAACGGAAAGTCGGATCCTCTTCGGCGAGGCGTTGCAATCCTTCGCTCATCTTCTCGCGATCGGCCTTGGTCTTGGGCTCAACGGCCATCGAGATGACGGGCTCGGGGAAGGTAGGCGGCTCGAGCATGATCTCGAAATCCTCATCGCACAGCGTATCGCCGGTGGTGATGTTCCTGATGCCCACCAGGGCGGCGATATCGCCCGCGTACGTGGTTTCCACGTCGATCCGCTTATCGGCCTGGATCATTAGCACGCGGCTGACGCGCTCGCGTTTGCGCGTGCGCGGATTGTAAATCACGTCGCCCTTCTTCAGTTGCCCGCTGTAAACGCGGAAAAACACCAGCTTGCCGACATAGGGATCGGTCCAAAGCTTGAAAGCCAGGGAACAGAATTTGGAATTATCGTTCGAGGCAACTTCGACCTGCTGTGTCGTCCCGGGCGCGATGCCCTGTGCCGGGGGAACGTCCAGCGGCGAAGGAAGGTAATCGACCACTGCATCGACCAGCGGCTGCACGCCGCGCTTCTTGAACGCGGAACCGCACAGGACCGGCACGAGCTCGATCTTGCAGGTCAATCGGCGGATAGCCGGTTTGAGTTCCTTGGGCGTGATCGGCTTGTTGTCGATCACCATCTCGGCGATGACGTCATCTTTGTTGGAGACCGCATCAATCAATTCAGCCAGCGCGGCCTGCGCCGACTCCTTGAGCTCAGCCGGGATATCGGTCACCTGGTACTTCAGTCCGACTTCGTCGGTTTCATCGTAAATGATGGCCTTCTGGTTGACGACGTCAATGACACCGCGAAACCCGTCTTCCTTACCCACGGGCAGAAAAACAGGGTACGCATAGGCGCCCAGCTTTTTGCGCATGTCATTCAGGGCATTCTCGAAGTTGGCGCCGGTCCGGTCCATTTTGTTCACGAAAGCGATCCGGGGGACCTTGTACTTGGTCGCCTGGCGCCACACGGTTTCGGACTGAGGCTGAACGCCGGCAACGCCGCAAAACACCGCGACTGCGCCATCGAGCACGCGCATTGAGCGCTCGACTTCGGCCGTGAAATCCACGTGGCCAGGAGTGTCGATGATGTTAATCCGGTGCGGTATGCTTTGATAAGACTTAAAGGTTCCGTCCTCTTTTTGGGTCCAATAACAGGTCGTGGCCGCCGAGGTGATAGTAATACCGCGCTCTCGTTCCTGCTCCATCCAGTCGGTGACCGTGTTGCCGTCATCGACATCACCCATTTTATGAATCAGCCCCGTATAAAAGAGGATGCGTTCGGTGGTCGTGGTTTTGCCGGCGTCAATATGAGCGGCAATACCAATGTTTCGCGTGCGCTCCATCGGGTAAGGCCGAGTGGGCGAATTGGGCGACGCCTGGGCGGCGGCTTTGGTCTTTTCTGCTACAGCTTCCATCTGTTTTCCTGAATTTTACGGTCGCGATTTCTAGGAACAAAAACGCCCCGAGCTATGTCCGGCCTTCGGGGCGTACCTGAAATATAGTATCCTACCAGCGGAAATGTGCAAACGCCTTGTTTGCCTGGGCCATCTTGTGCACCTCGTCGCGTTTGCGAATGGCATTTCCCTGCCCCTGGTAAGCGTCAAGGATCTCTGAAGCAAGAGCTTCCTTCATCGGAATGCCTTTCCGGCCGTCTGCGAAATCCACCAACCACCGCAACGCCAGGGCGAACTGCCGGTCTGCTGGAACTTCCAGGGGAACCTGGTAAGTAGCGCCGCCAACGCGCCGGGCTTTAACCTCAAGCCTCGGCTTGGCGTTGTCGACCGCGCGCTGAAGGATATCCAGCGGACTGGCCGCTGTATTCTTGGCTGCGATCTGGTCGAAAGCGCCATACACAATGCGCTGAGCAACGGTTTTCTTGCCGCGTTCCATGACGGTGTTGACCAACCGCGAAACGAGGGTGCTGTTGAACTTGGCGTCCTTGATTATCGGGCGCTTGACTGCTTGTCGGCGTCGGGACATTTGTTCGTTAAATCTGTTTAGGAGTTATGTTCAAAGTTATGCTGCGGGTGCTGCGGCCGCGGCGGCGGGTTTTGCGCCTTCCTTGGGCCGCTTGACCCCGTATTTGGATCGGCTGACGCGCCGCTTTTCAACCCCGGCGGCGTCTAACGTGCCGCGCACAATATGGTAGCGCACACCCGGAAGATCCTTCACGCGCCCGCCGCGGACCAGGACAATCGAGTGTTCCTGAAGGTTATGACCTTCATCCGGAATATAAGCGATGACTTCGTAGCCATTGGTCAATCGCACTTTGGCCACTTTGCGCATGGCCGAATTGGGTTTCTTGGGCGTGCGGGTCATGACCTGGATACAGACTCCCCGGCGAAAGGGCGAATTGTCCAAAGCAGGCGATTTGGATTTATGCTTGAGCTTGTTACGGCCCTTGCGAACCAATTGATTTATAGTCGGCATTTCGCGTAAAAAAATTGTGCCCCGCCTTGCCTGGAAAGGCAAACGGAACGCGGAATATAGCAAACAGGAAGCGGGGTGCAACAACTATTTAGGCGTTTTTGCCATGCGCCTGCGGATGGCCCTCCGGACGAAGGGCCGGTTTGCTCGGCGGAACTTCCCTCAAAGATCTCACCCTTGGTTCGACATCTCTTAAGGAACCGACATGACTTTTCAGCATTCAGCCACTCCGTAACGAGCCCATGCCTGCGGTTTTCCCACTGAGTTTGTCGGGGCCTCGATCAACGGGTCGCGCCCGAGTCTTTTGATTCCGTCACAAGGTAACTCATCGGCGGCACCGACCGGCCGTCAGGGAGTTGAAAATCTTCGGTTGAAAAATTAACGACCACCCCGCTGCCATCTGCAAAACGCGTCTGTTGGACATCGCGATTTGGCGTAAGGAACCGGTGATCGATCATTTCCTCGTACCCGAAACGCCGCGCCTGCGGGCAAGTGTTGCGGTAGCTTTGCGCGAAGCGAGCCTTGGACTCATGCCACATTCGGGAATCGAACATGAACATGGGCGCAGTGCCGTAAAGCACGTTGAACAAGTCGCGCTTATCCCACAAAGCGGGAAGCTTGTTGTTGTAGTCGCCCCAATACCAATGAGCGACAACACAGTCGTGGTAAACCAGTTCCCAGAGTGGCAACCGATATTTGTGGCCGAGTTGAAATTTTGCCACGACTTCTGGAACATTGGTCCAAATTTCCGACATGCGACGCCCGGCGTCCGGCACCCTGTAAGGCCCGAGGCTTAGCATCCCTTCGAAATAATCCACGAACGGCACGGCTGCGTCGTGGCCGGTTTCGGAACCCGTAACGAGTTTGTTGTCGGAGGATATGTAACGAAGCAACTCCATCTTCCATTTTCTGCTCTCGGAACGGGTCATTGGATGGACCGGGCTGTAGCATTCGTTCCAGGGGGCGGCGGTCGTCGTATCAATGAAACGGCAAAGATACGGATGCGAAGCCAGATCAAGGGGAACACGCTCGCGAGCGAATTGGGG
>Ga0070738_10003337_pt1 | contig 21315 bp, 24 predicted proteins | sample Coa_R2_2_FD_66446 | JGI IMG/M metagenome (GOLD analysis project Ga0070738, IMG submission 66446) | Surface soil microbial communities from Centralia Pennsylvania, which are recovering from an underground coalmine fire - Coalmine... | ecosystem: Environmental > Terrestrial > Soil > Unclassified ... | reverse complement strand
CGAGAAGACGGATATCCACGTTCACGTCCCCGCGGGCGCCATCCCGAAGGATGGCCCCAGCGCGGGCGTGGCGATGTTCACCGCGCTCTATTCGCTGATGTCGAATCGCACGGTGCGCAGCGACACCGCGATGACCGGCGAGATCAGCCTGCGCGGCCTCGTGCTGCCGGTCGGCGGCATCAAGGAGAAAGTGCTGGCCGCTCACCGCGCCGGCATCAAGACCGTGATGCTGCCCGCCCGCAATAAGCGCGACTACGAGGACATCCCCGAAGAAGCCCGCAGCACGATGGCCTTCGTCTGGCTGGAGCGGGTCGAGGACGCGATCGAGAACGCAATCGACCCAATGCCGGAAGCCGAGCCCGCCGACGAGGACGGGCTGGTCAGCGTGCCGTAAGGCGCGCTTCGCCTCCTGCTTTCCGCTCCACGCGACACTGGAGTCCCACTACAGCCGGTTTGTCCCAGGAGGGGACATTTCCAGCTTGCGTCGAGAGACGAAAATGCCGGTCGTATGGCCGCCATTCGCGCTATTGGGTGAAATCGCCGCCAAGCCGCCTTAGTCTTGCGGCGTCGCGCGAAACCGAGAGCGGCGATACCGATGCTCGCCGTGATCAATGTTGATTTAGACCATCTGATAGTCTAAACTTGTTCAATGAAGATTCCCGTCTCTGAGGCGAAAGGCCTATTGACCGAGCTTGTGCGCCGCGCGGAAGCGGGCGACGAGATCGTTCTGACACGCCATGGTCATGCGGCCGTGAGGCTGGTGCCGGTGAAGGTGACGCCCGACAAGAAATCGCGGCGCGCTCTGCTCGAATCCGTGCGAACCGCGGCGGGGAAGAAGGCGACCTCGGGGCCGAGCGCAGCCCGAAGCCAGGACTTCCTTTACGGAGACGACGGGCTGCCCGGATGATCGCCGTCGATACGTCTGCATTGATGGCGATCCTTCTCAATGAGGCCGAAGCCGATGCCTGCATTGCGGCTCTCGAAGCTGACGACGAGATCCTGATCTCGGCCGGCACCGTCGCAGAGGCGCTCATCGTTTCCGCGCAGCGCAACCTCGGCGCGGAGATGACACGCCTCATCGATGGACTGGGCTTCGACGTTGTACCCGTTACCTCAGCCACCGCGCGAAGGATCGCCGATGCATATGGCCGATGGGGAAAGGGTATTCATTCCGCCGCCTTCAATTTCGGTGACTGCTTCGCCTATGAGCTCGCGAAGGAGCATGTCTGCCGTCTTCTTTATGTCGGCAACGACTTCGCGAAGACTGACATCGACAGCGCCTTGTAATCACGCTCACTTCGGACGCTTTGGATTCGCGGAGAAGGCGTGAGTCTATCCGAAGAACCCGTCGAACGGCCGGTACGTCACCATCTCGCCTGCTTGCAACTCACCAGGCCCCGGCGGCAGGTCGAGCAAGCCGTCGGCATGAGCGAGAGAGGTGATCAGGTTGGAGCTCTGGTCGCGGAAGGGCCGCGCGCGCGGTCCGTCGGGGCCCGGCTCGAGGCGGGCGCGCTGGAAGTCGCGGAGAGTCGGCGGCTTCTTGAGCGGTTCGGCCAAAGGAACGCGATAGCAAGAGTCCGGCGGCGCGATTCCGCCGGCCAGCGCGCGCAGAGCCGGCAGCGCGATCAGCAGAAACGTCACCATCGCCGAGACCGGATTGCCCGGCAGGCCGACGAAGGCTGCCTTGTCGATCGCGCCGAACAGCACCGGCTTGCCGGGTCGGATCGCCAGCCGCCAGAAATGTTCGCGGCCGAGCGCGTTCAGCGCTGCACGCACATGGTCATGATCGCCGACTGAAACGCCGCCCGTCGTGAGAATCAGGTCGTGACTCTCGGCGGCATCGGCCAAGGCCGCGATCGTCTTCACGCGGTTGTCGGGCAGCGTGCCGAGCGAGGTGACGTCGACCGGAAGCGATGCCGAGAGCTGGGCCAGCATCAGCCCGTTGGTCTCGACGATCTGGCCGGCGGCGAGATCCGCGCCGCCCTCGCGCAACTCCTCGCCTGTCGGGGCGATTGCCACTCTGAGTTTGCGGCGGACCTTGGCTTCGACGTAGCCAAGCGCGCGCAGCAACGCGACGTCCTGCGGCCGCAGGCGGTGGCCGGCGGAGAATGCGATCTCGCCCTTCGCGATGTCGTTGCCGGCGCGCCGAAGATTGGCATTCAAGACGGGCAGCGGCTCGATCACCACATCGCCATTCTCGCGGCGGCTGTCCTCCTGCATCGCGATTGTATCGGCGCCGGCGGGGACGACGGCGCCGGTCGAAATGCGAACCGCCGCGCCTTCGGGCACCTCGCTCCGATAGGGGATGCCGGCAGCGGATTCGCCGATCAGACGCAAGCGAGATTGGCCGGTCAGCCGAAAGGCATAGCCATCGACGGCCGAATTGTCGAAAGGCGGCAGCGAGCGGCGCGCGGCCAACGGCTCCGCGAGATATCGACCGAGTGCGCGCTCGAGCGGGAGAGTTTCGACGCCGTCGACAGGCTTCACCACGCGGTCGACGATCTGCAGCGCATCGTCGAGCGGAAGCAGCCCGGGGCGCGGGCCGTCAGGCAAAGCCTGTCTCGGGGCGTGTGAAGTCGCTCTTCCCGCCGGTCTTTTCCAGCAGCGCCACACGTTCTATCGACATGGCGGGATCGATCATCTTCGCCATGTCGTAGATCGACAGCGCCGCCACCGCCGCCGCGGTCAGCGCCTCCATCTCGACGCCCGTCTTGTAATGCGCGACGACCTTGGTCGTGATCATGATCGAATCCGGCGAGAAGTCGAAATCGACGCCCAGATGCTCGACCGGCAACGGATGGCAATAGGGGATGATCTGGCTGGTGTTTTTCGCCGCCTGAATGGCCGCCACCTTCGCCACCGGCAGCGGATCGCCTTTGGGCAAGCGCCCCTCGCGGATCGTGCGGATCGTCTCCGGCGCGGCCCGCAGAACGGCGCGCGCGGTCGCGGTGCGACGCGTGACCGGCTTCTGCGAAACGTCGCGCATGCCGGGCGGCTGATAGTCCGCATCCATTCCTTCAGCCTCCGATCTCGATCATGGCGCGGTTCTCCACGGCCAGCAGCTCCTCCATCGGCGGATGAGCGGCCGGCTTGCCGTCGACCGCCAGCATGATGAGCCGCTCGATCTCTTCATCCAGCGCCCCGTCGCGCATCGCGTCGCGCAGGCTCTTCTCGGCGGGATGGAACAGGCAGGATTTGATGTTCCCGTCCGACGTCACCCGGAGCCGGTTGCAGCCGCCGCAGAAATTCTCGGTCATCGAGGTCACGAAGCTGACCGTGCCCTCATGTCCGGCGATCTTGAAATCCTTGCCGACCGCCGAGGGATCGGCCAGCAGCGGGATCAGCGCGTATTGCGCTTCGATCCGTCGCCGCATGTCGGCATAGGGAAGCAACTCGCCCTTGGACCAGTGATTGTCCCGGAAGGGCATATACTCGATGAAGCGAACATTGACAGGCCGGTCCTTGGTCCAGTCGACGAAATCCAGCAGCTCGTCATCGTTCACGCCGCGCATGACGACCGTGTTGATCTTGATCGGCGCGAAGCCTGCCGCGAGCGACGCCTCGATCCCGGCCATCACCGCCTGGAAGTGATCGCGCTTGGTAATCTCCTTGAAACGCTCTCGCTTCAGCGTGTCGAGGCTGATGGTGAGAGAGTTGACCCCAGCTTCACGAAGTGGTTTCGCGCGGCGGTCCAGCGAGATGCCGTTGGTCGTCATCGCAAGCGTCCGCAGACCCGGCAAGGCCGAGAGCCTGGCGGCAATCGTCTCGATACCGCGTCGGGACAAGGGCTCGCCGCCGGTCAGCCGGATCTTCTCGATCCCCATACCGACGAAGATCCGCGCGAGCCGGACGATCTCGCCTTCGGTCAGCAGCTCGGGCCTCGCGGTCCAGTCGATGCCCTGCGGCGGCATGCAATAGGTGCACCGCAGATTACAACGGTCGGTCACCGAGATCCGGAGATAGGTGTGCTTGCGGCCATGCCGATCGATGAGGCGGTTCTGCATCGCGCTACTCCGCCGATCGCCTGAGAGCGGCGCCAAGCGCAGAGGCTCCGCCAACCGCGCTGTAGACTTCAGCCCAGCCCTGCGCCTTCAGCTTCTTGGCTGCGATCTTGCTGCGCCGCCCCCCAGCGCAGACGAGCAGCACCGGCCGGGATGCGTCGAAAGGCGGATGAGCCGCATCGAAGCCGCTGAACGGCGCCTGCAGCGCGTCGGGTAAGGGCGCGGCGGTGCGCTCCTCGGGCTCGCGCAGATCGACGACGCGAAAGCGTGCGAGCGCGTCGTCGGTGAGCTCGGCCGGATCGAGCTCGAATTCAGCTCTGTCCGGATTGGCCGTCTGCAGAACGCGGATGGTCGGCGCGTCGCCGCAGAGCGGGCACGATTCGTCGCGCGCCCTGGCGATCCGGCGTGTCTCGAGCGTCAGCGTATCCAGAATCAGCAGGTGGCCTTCGAGAGTGCCCGGCAACCCCAGAAGCCGCTTGAGAACCTCGGCGGCTTGCAGCGTTCCGAACAGACTCGGAACCACGCCGAGCACGCCGACTTCGGCGCAATTGCCGATCATGCCCTCGGGCGGCGGCTCGGGCCAAAGGCACCGAAGACAGCCGCCGTCGGACCCCGGCGCGATCGTCAGCATCTGGCCTTCGAAGCGATGGATGCTCGCCTGGACGACCGGCTTGCCGAACAGGATCGCGGCGTCGGCCAGAAGATACTTGGTGCGGAAATTGTCGGTGCAGTCGAGGACGATGTCGTATTCGGCGAACAGCGCCGGCAAGGCGGCCGCATCGGCGCGGCCGTCATGAATCTGCACGTGAACGAAAGGATTGAGTTCGCGCAGGCGCTTGGCGGCGAGCTCCCCTTTCGGCTTACCGACATCAGCCGCGGCGTACAGCACCTGCCGATGCAGATTGCTCGCCTCCAGCCGGTCGAACTCGGCGATCCCGATCGTGCCGACGCCGGCTGAGGCCAGCATCAGCGCGGCCGGAGAGCCCAGGCCCCCCGCCCCGACGATCAGCACACGCGCTTGCCGGAGCTTCTCCTGGCCTTCGGCGCCGACCTCCGGCAGCCGCATCTGGCGCGCATAGAAGGCCGCCTCGTCAAATTTAAGCGGTTCATGCGGGTGGTTATGGTCATGGGCGTGGAAATGATCGTCGAACGCAGCGCCGGCATGCTGGCAATTGACCCATTCGGCCGTACCGTCGAGATAATGCTCCTTCTTCCAGATCGGCAGCCGATGCTTCAGCGCGTCAATGACGTAGCGGCAGGCCTTGAAGGCCTCGTCGCGGTGGGCCGCGACCACGCCCACCCAGACGGCGCAATCGCCGATTGAGAGCGTGCCGTGGCGATGAACGGCATAAATACCGTTCACACCGAACCGCTCGGCGGCCTCGCGCAGGATGCTCTCGCCCTCCCTCAAAGCCAGAGGTTCGAACATCTCATAGTCGAGCCCGTCGACCTTGCGGCCGTCATTATGGTCGCGGACCCAGCCCTCGAAGCTCGTGAAGGCGCCCGAGGCCCGATTCCTCAGCGACGCGCCGAGGGCCGAAATGTCCAGCTTTTCGCCCGATACCTCGAACCGGAACATGAATTATCCCCCGGCCACAGGCGGGATGAACACGACGGTGTCATTGGCGACAAGCGGTCGGTCCCAGCGCGCGAAGGCATTGTTGACCGCCACGCCCACCCGCTCCTCGGCCAGCGTAAAGCCGTGGCGTCTTGCAATTTCACGGTAGAGCTCGCGGGGCGTCTCGGCCGCCGTTTCCACCGTCTCTCGATCGAGGCCGCGTTGCTCGCGCAGGATCGCGAAATATTGAAGCCGAACCGGCTTTGTCCCAGTCAAACCGTCCTCTTGGGGCACCCGGCACCAGCCGATGCCGCAATCGTTATATATAGCCGATTACTGCGCTTCAGCCACCCCTCCCCCTTCAGCCCAGCTTGCGGACGAGGAAGGTGTTCGAAAGCCAGCCTTCGCCCGCCGCGCCGTCCTCCCGCACTTCGAGGGGTATGCAATTGGCCGCATGGATGGTCCGGAACACCTCCTTTTGCGGCAGGACATGCATTTCCATCTGGCGATGGTTCATGGAGCGCGAGAGGTAGCTTCGCATATTGAAGGTGTAGCGGCGGTGATAGGTCGGCACCTGGAAATAACCCAGCCCGCCCGGATTCAAATTCCCCAGGATCGTTTCCAGGATATGGGCAATCACCGGCGGCGGATTGTGCTGCAGAACCAGCACGGAAAAGAAAACGTCGAAACCCGTGATCTTCGTCAGGTCGTCCAGGCGATCGAGCTTGACCCAGGACACGTTCGAGGTGCCGTGACTGGCCAAATTCTGGCGAGCCAAGTCGATATGGGGCTGCGAGATGTCGGCCGCGATGACCTTCGAAAAATAGCCCGCCAGCCACCGGGTGATGCGGCCCACCCCGCAGCCAAGCTCGAAACAGGTCGCGGTCGGCGACAGCTCGACGCCCCCACGCCGGGCGAAGACCGACAAGCGCTCGAGGTCGTGCTTGCCGGACGCGAGAAACTCCTCGGAATTCCCGTCAAATGCCTGCTTGCGATAACTGTCGTTGGTCAGGACCGACCAATAGGGCTCCGACCGTCCCAGCCCGGTCCAAGTTTTCTCGACGATCTTGCTGAGCTTTGCGAGCTTGTCGGCGCTCGCCCCGACTTCGACCTCGATCGGCAGGCCGGTCATTTCGACCAGATTTGGAGAATGGACGTCGCCCGTTTGGAGATAGAAGCTGCGAAACTCGTCCGAGCCCAGCAAAGCGGCGTAAAGCTGGTCGGTGGTCGCCGCCTCCGTATGGTGCGCGATCACCGCCTCGCTTTCCGGCTCCCGTCGCAGAATGTGCCGGTAAGCCGAAATCACCTCGGATCGAGAAACCATCAGATACCTTTCCTGAAACGTGTACGGCTCCTGGTCCCCCGGCTTCGGGTTTGCAGGCTCGGCCCCAGCCTTTATCTTGAATGGCCAAAGGGCGTTCGAGGATCAACCATGTCCCGCATCGATGAATCCAGACCTTTCGTGCCGGTCCGTATCGCGGTCATGACGGTCTCCGACACGCGGAGTCTAGCGGACGATCGGTCCGGCGACACGCTCGTGAAGCTCCTGGAGGAATCCGGCCACACATTGGCGGACCGGGCGATCGTGCCCGATGATCGCGACCGGATTGCGGCGCGTCTGCGCCAATGGATCGCGGACGATAACGTCGAGGTCGTGATCTCGACAGGAGGCACCGGCGTCACCGGCCGGGACGTGACGCCCGAGGCATTTGAATCGGTTTTCGAGAAGAAGATCGAAGGCTTCGGAGAGCTTTTCCGGATGTTGAGCTATCAGAAGATCGGCACCTCGACCATTCAGTCGCGCGCAATCGGCGGCGTGGCTCGCGGGACCTATCTATTCGCCCTGCCCGGCTCAACCTCGGCCTGCCGCGACGGTTGGGAGATGATCCTCAAGGATCAGCTCGACTATCGCCACCGGCCCTGCAACTTCGTCGAGCTGTTCCCGCGCCTGCGCGAGCACGAAGCGCACGACGATTGACCGACGCGTCCTCACCCAGGGCCTTCCTGCTTGGTCTGTTCCGCGCAGCCGTTGCGCGCGCCGATCCCGCCCATTGCATCCCGCCTCACCTGCCGCGCAGCCCGCCCAAAGGGCGGACGATCGTCGTCGGCGCCGGCAAGGCGGCGGCCGCCATGGCGCGGGCGGTCGAGCTGAACTGGCCGCACCCGCTCTGCGGGCTGGTGGTGACCCGCGACGGCCACGGCGTCGATTGCGCAAGGATCGAGGTGATCGAGGCCGCGCATCCGGTGCCCGATGAGCGCGGCCTCGAAGCCAGCCGCAGAATTCTGGGCATGGTCACGGGCCTGACCGAGGACGATCTGGTCATCTGTCTCCTGTCGGGCGGCGCGTCCTCTCTCCTCGCCTTTCCCGCGTCCGGGATCACGCTCGCCGATAAGCAGGGCGTCACGCGCGCGCTTCTCCAGTCGGGCGCGCGGATCGACGAGATCAATACCGTCCGCAAGCACCTTTCGGCGATCAAGGGCGGCAGGCTGGCTGCGGCCGCCTATCCCGCTCGCATACTGACCTTGGCCATCTCCGACGTGCCGGGCGACGATCCCGCGACTATCGGTTCCGGCCCCACCGCCGCGGATCCTTCGACTTTTGCCGAAGCCCGCAAGATCATCGAGCGCTATCGGATCGATGTCCCTGCATCGGTCGCGGCACGATTGCTGGATGCTCAGGACGAGACGCCCAAGCCGGGCGATCGGCGTGTCTCCCGCGGCGAGATGATCATCGTGGCGCGGTCGCGGGACTCGCTGGATGCCGCAGCGGAGGCCGCGCGTGAAGCGAGAATAACGCCCGTCATCCTTGGCGATGCTCTGGAGGGCGAGGCGCGCCAATGCGCGATTTTCCACGCGGAGGCCGCGCGGCGCGGCGCGGCCGCAGCGCCTCCCGCCGTGCTCCTCTCCGGCGGCGAGACGACCGTGACCGTCCGAGGCGGTGGGCGCGGCGGGCGGAACGCGGAATTCGCGCTCGCCTTGGCTTTGGCCCTCGATGGAGCCCCGGGAATATACGCGATCGCCTGCGACACCGACGGGATCGACGGGACAGAGGACAATGCAGGCGCGTTGGTCGATCCGACCACGCTCGACCGCGCGCGAACGCTGAATCTCCATCCGCAGCAGATGCTTGATGACAACAATTCCTACGAGCTCTTCAAAGAGCTCGGGGATCTCGTCGTCACCGGACCGACCCGCACCAATGTGAATGATTTCCGCGCAATCCTGATCTCGGGTAAACTCGGCCGAGGGAGTTGAGGGATGCGGCTCTTCATACGCTGTGTATCCGACCGAGTCCGGCTCGGCCCCGGGAAGGTACAGCTTCTCGAGCTCATCGACCGTCACGGATCGATCTCCGAGGCGGCGCGGATGATGGATATGTCCTATCGGCGCGCTTGGCTGCTGGTCGCCGAGCTGAATCAAGGGTTCCGCCAGCCCGTCGTCGCCGCTCAGACCGGCGGCAAGGGCGGCGGTCATGCGGGCCTGACCGATTTCGGCCGGGAAATCGTAAAGCGCTACCGCGCGATCGAGCAGGATGCGCGCAAGGCCGTCGCCAAGCATCTGGACGCGCTCTCCGCCGAGCTATCGGACACACCAGCCCAGTAGGCATAATTCCGGCTGGGCAAAAGGCGACGCTCGTAATATCCAGTTGGATATCACGATAGGAGAAGTGCGATGCGCGGGCGGGCTCTGCTTTCGGTCTTTGCCGCATTGATGGTGTCGGCGGGCCTATTCGCCGCGGGAGCGCGCGCGGACACGCTCACGGTCTTTGCGGCGGCAAGCCTGAAGAACGCGCTCGACGAGGTCGGCATCGCTTGGAAGGCTTACGACGGCGGCTCGATCGCTCCGTCCTATGCGTCGAGCTCCACGCTCGCCAAGCAGATCGAGCAGGGCGCCCCGGCCGATGTCTTCATCTCGGCCGATCAGCAATGGATGGACTATCTGACCGACCGCAAGCTCGTGCGCGATCCGCGCCCGGTCTTGGGCAACAGATTGGTCCTGATCGCGCCGAAATCGAAGGAGACCACTATCGATATCAGGCCCGGATTCGATCTCGCGGGGCTGCTCGGCGGCGGCCGGCTTGCGGTCGGCGATCCGACGCATGTGCCGGCCGGACTCTACGCCAAGCAAGCGCTGACGAAACTCGGAGTCTGGAACGCCGTCGAGCCGAGGCTGGCGCCGGCCGCCGACGTTCGTGCCGCGCTGGCCCTGGTCGCGCGGGGCGAGGCGCCGCTCGGCATCGTCTATGAGACCGACGCCAAGGTCGAGCCGGAGGTCGCCACCGCTGGAATCTTCCCGGACGACAGCCACGATCCGATCGTCTATCCCGCGGCGATCGTCGCGACGAGCAAGAACCCCGAAGCCGCGAAATTCCTGGCCTATCTGTCCGGCCCGGCAGCCACGGCTATCTTCGAGCGTTACGGCTTTCGCCCGATCAGGTGATGTTCGTCACCCGGCCATCGCGAAGAAACACGATCTGATCAGCCAACCGCTCGACCTCCGCCATCGCGTGGGAGACGTAGAGGATCGGCACGCGCGCATGCTCGGCAAGCGTCTGCAGGTGCGGCAAGATCTCGGCGCGCCTTTCCTGGTCCACGGCGGTGACCGGTTCGTCCATCAACAGCACGGCCGGGTCGGACAGCAGCGCCCGGCCGATCGCCACCCTCTGGCGCTCGCCGCCGGATAAGCGGCTGGGCGCCCGATCCAGCAGATGGCCGATGCCGAGGATCTCGATCGTGCCGTCGAGCTGAAGGCCGCTCCGCTTCCCCCGCGCCCAGGCACCGTAGAGCAGATTCTGGCGCACGCTCAGATGCGGGAAGAGCAGCCCGTCCTGGAAGACGAGCCCCACATGTCGCCGCCTGGCGGGAAGATCGACCCCCGTCTTGGAATCGAACACGACGTGGCCTGCCACGGCGATGTGTCCGCTGTCGGGGCGCAGCAGCCCGGCGATCAGTCTCAGGATCGTGCTTTTGCCCGATCCCGACGGGCCGAACAGCCCGACGATCCGGCCCTCGGCCTGGAACACGGCATCCAGGCTGAAATGACCCAGTCGACACTGAGCGGAAAAGTCGAAGACGCTCATCGAGCGAGCCGCCTCTGGCCCGTTCGGATCAGAGCCTCCGACGCGACCAGCGCAGCGAAGGACAAGAGGATCGAAATACCGCACAGGCGGAGCGCGGCCGAATCGCCGAGCGGCGTCTGCAGCAGCGCATAGATCGCCGACGAGATCGTCCTGGTCTCGCCCGGGATGCTCGAGACGAAGGTGATCGTCGCGCCGAACTCGCCGAGGCTTCGTCCGAAGGCGAGCAAAGCCCCCGATAGAATTCCGGGGACCGAGAGCGGCAGGGTGACGCTCAGAAAGGCGAGCCAGGAGGACGCGCCGAGACTGGCCGCCGCACGTTCGAGATCGCGGTCGATCGCATCGAAGGACAGCCTGATGCCGCGCACCATGAAGGGGAATCCCATCACCGCGGCGGCGACCGCCGCTCCGGTCCATCGGAACGCGAACACGATCCCGAGCTTCTCGTCGAGGAACTGCCCCAATGCGCCGTGCCGCCCCAGGAGCAGCAGCAGCCCGTAGCCCGTCACGACCGGCGGCAGCACGAGCGGCAGGCTGACGAGCGCCTCGATCAGGATCTTTCCGGGAAAACGAACGCGCGACAGAAACCATGCGACGGCAATCGCGACCGGCAGGCTTCCCAATACGGCGACGATGGCCACGCGCAACGTCAGCGCGACGGCTTGCCATTCATCAGGGCCTAGATGGCTCGTCTCCATCCTTGAGCGGGTACACTAAAGAATCCCGCCGGTCGACATCGCGGAGCACGCTCGGATCATCGGCGGCGACTTCCCTGACCCTTTCGCCTGCCGATTTCAGCAGCGCCCGCGCGCCCCGATCCCCGGAAAGGGTGCCGATGTTCGGAAACAAGGCACGCCCGAGAAGAACCGGATTGCCCCACTCTCCCCCATGCACCGGAACGGCCGCCGCATGCGTATCCGGATCGAAGGATTCGATCAGCCGGTCCAGCGTGGTGGACTTCACCCACGGCATATCGCCGAGGCAGACGAGCGCGCCGTCGCAGCCGGGAGGAACGGCCGCGATTCCTGCCTTGAGTGAGGCCGAGAGTCCCGTGGCGTAATCGGGCGCATTGACGAAGGAGATCGGTAGCCCCGTCAGCAACCGTTCGACCTCCGAATGCTCGTGGCCGGTCACGACCAGCACCGGGCGCGCTTTGGAGTCGAGGACGGCGCGGACCGTGTGGAGCACCATCGGCCTGCCGTCCACCTGCGCCAGCAACTTGTTGTCCGCGCCCCAGCGCTTGGACTCGCCGGCGGCAAGGACAATGGCGGCGATGTTCGTCACGACGCGGCGCCTGGAGCGCAATCACGTACAAAAACGCCATTCCCGCGAAGGCGGGAAGCCGCCGAACTGGATTGGGCTCTAGAGGTAATCCTTGTCATCCTCGCGTCCGATCAGAAGGCCGCCCACGCCCATCGCGCCGATCTCCCCACGGCCGACGGGAATGCCGGCGGAGATCCGCTCCAGCACCCAGTCGAGACCGTTGCGGGCCGGCGACCGGGCGCAACCGGGAAGGCCCAACACCGGCACGCCCCCGATCTCGCCCGTCAGGATCAGATTTCCGGGTTCGACCGGCATGCCCAGCCTCTCGATCTTGCCGCCCAGCTTTTCGATCGCGGCCGGGATTACGTCGCGCCTGTCGACGATCGCGGATGCGCCGATCACCATCATTATGTCCGGCTTCGCGTCCAACTCCGCCGCCATCGCGCGCGCAACGGCTTCGGCGTCATGCGCGCAGCGGGCTTCTCCGGCAAGGCGGCTCCCGATGCGCGCGAGCCGCTCGCTCGTCACCATGCTCGTCTTTTCGACGATGCTTGTCTTCAATCCCTCGTCGACGCTCTGCACCAGCCGCGCCGCCAGCGGACGGAACGGCAGCACCTTGAGCCGCGCGGCGTCGGCTGAAGCAAGGCACTTCTCCAAAGTGCCGGTGGAGACCGCGAACGGGATGATCTTGATCGTCGCGACGCGTTCTCCGGCGTGAACAGGCGCCCACCGCCCGAGCGTGGCGACGGTCACCTCCTCGGCGACGGCGTTGAGCGTATCGACGGCGCCCGGGTCGAGCGCCACGATTCCCGACTCGCCAGCCAGGAGGTCGGCCCGGCCGTTTCTCGGCGGATTCGCCGAAACGTTTTCTCCTCGCAAAGCGTCCGCGATGCGGCCGGCTGCATCGCTCTCGCCGACATCGTCGACATCGAGGCGCGCTACGGTGACGTCCTCGATACCAGCTGCGGCGAGGGTGTCGAGGTCCGCGCGCGTGAGCAAATGCCCCTTGCGCAGCATCGACCGGCCGACGCGCAGCGAGTGGGCCAGGATCGTGCCTTCGGCCTCTGCGGTCTTCTCTTCACCAAATCTCATTGCGATGCCGCAACCAGCCTCCGGCCGCGTCGGACGCTGACGATCTCCGCCATGATCGAGACCGCAATCTCGCCCGGCGAGACAGCGCCGATCGAAAGCCCAACCGGAGCATGGATGCGCGCGAGATCCTCGTCCGTAAAGCCGTGCTCCTTCATCCGATCGCGCCGCTTCGCCTGAGTTTTCCGACTACCGAGCGCGCCGATATAGAAGACCGGCGAGCGCAGGGCCGCGACCAAGGCAGGATCGTCTACCTTCGGGTCATGGGTCAGCGTCACGACCGCAGTCGCCGTGTCCAGCCCGAGCGCGGTCAGGGCACGATCGGGCCATTCATTGACGAGCCGCACATCGGGGAAACGAGCCTCCGTTGCAAACGCGCCGCGCGGATCGACGATCGTCACGTCGAAGCCCGCCAGGGCGGCGATCGGCGCGAGCTTCTGAGCGATGTGGACCGCCCCCACCATGATGAGGCGCGGCGACGGCTCGAAGAGCTGAACGAATTGTTCGCCGTCCGCCTCTACAACTCCGGTCCGCCGCCCTGCCGAATCAACGAGTGCCTGGGCGCCCGTCTTGAGGTCGGTGACCAGAGCAGCGGATCGCCGCTCGCGCCGCGCCGCGCGGATCGCGTCGAGGATCGCGCGCTTCACTTGGTCACCGGCTCGACGAAAACCCGAATCGTGCCGCCGCAGGCGAGGCCCACGGCCCAGGCGTCGTCGTCGCTGACGCCGAAAGTCAGCAGATTGGTTTTGCCGTCCGCCATGGCGGCATGCGCCGCCTCCACGACCGCGGCCTCGACGCAGCCGCCGCTCACCGATCCTTCGAACCGGCCGTCGTCGGCGATCGCCATCTGCGAGCCGACCGGCCGAGGCGAGGAGCCCCATGTCTGCACCACGGTCGCGAGCGCGACCTTCCGGTTTTCGTCGAGCCAGGCGGCCGCGCGATCGAGCACCGCCAGCGTATCGTCGGTCTGTTCAGCCATCACGCATGTCCGAGCACCGGGTGGGGCTCATACAATTCTTCGAGCCGTTTCATCTCCTCCCCCGAGAGCTGGACCGTCAAGGCGGCCAGCGCATCCTTCAGGTGATGCGGCTTGGAGGCACCGACGATCGGCGCGGTAATCCCGGGTTTGGACAGCATCCAGGCGAGCGCGACTTGCGCCGGCGGCGTGCCCCGGGCAGCGGCAACCTCGCCCAGTCGGTCGATGATCCGTTCGTCGGTTGGTCGGTCATACATCATGTTGCCGAACGTGTCGGTTTCGGATCTGACCGTTCCCTGCCGCTTGTTGCCGGCAAGCCGCCCGCGCGCCAATGGGCTCCAGGGAATGAGGCCGACGCCCCGATCGCGGCAGAGCGGGATCATCTCCCGCTCCTCCTCGCGGTAGAGCAGATTGTAATGGTTCTGCATCGAGACGAACCGCGAAAGCCCCATCCGATCGGCGATATAGAGCATCTTGGAGAACTGCCAAGCATACATCGAGGAAGCGCCGACGTAGCGCGCCTTGCCCGCGCGCACGATGTCGGTCAGCGCCTCGAGCGTCTCCTCGACCGGCGTCCCGGAATCGAAACGGTGGATCTGGTATAGATCGACATAGTCGGTGCCGAGCCGCCGGAGGCTGTCGTCGATCGAATGCATGATGTGTTTGCGCGACAGGCCCCGCAGATTGACGTCGTCGCCCATGGCGCCGTGCACCTTGGTCGCGATGACAACCCTGTCGCGCGACAGGCCGAAATCCTTGAGCGCCCGGCCTAAAATCTCCTCGCTGACGCCGAACGAGTAAACGTCGGCCGTATCGAAGAAATTGATGCCGCCGTCGAGCGCCTCGCGGATATAGGGCCGAGCCTCGCTCTCTTCGAGAACCCAGGGGCGCCACGACTTGACCCCGTATGTCATGCAACCGAAGCAGAGCCGCGAAACCTTGAGGCCGGTCGAGCCGAGATTCACATACTGCACGAAAGCCCCGCATGCTGATGTTCGGTCGTTACCATATGATAGCCCATGGGCATATCGACCAGGATGCGGCTAAGATCGCCGCGACACGACCTCGAGGCGAGCCACACCCGGCATGACGACCGAAATCCGCCAGATCGCCTTTCAGCCGGCCGAGGTGTGCGCTGCGCTCCAGGATTATCGGCGGCGGCGAAACGAGCCGCTTCCGGCCGGCTCCATCGCCGCTGTCGATTTCGGCGCCGGACCCGAGATCGTCGTGAAGCTCGTCATCCAGAATGATTCGTCAGGGGCGCGCCACGAAGTCGCCTTCGACGCCGATACCGTCGGCGCCGCGCTCATTCTGTTCTGCATCAACCGCAAGATCCCGCTGCCCGCAACCGCTCAGAAGAAGGTCCAGCGGATCGGTGATTCGATCGGGCTGGTCATACGGCAAGAGTCGAAGCGGTAGAAAGCGGGCGGACCCTCAGGAGGATGCCGGCGCCGGATGGGCCGGCGACCGCAGGCGCCAGAGCATCGTAATGGCGACGGCGATCAGCGCGGCTGCGCCCATCCAGATGAACGCGTCCTGGAAGCCGACGGCTTCGCGCAAGGGCTGGAGCACCAGAGGGTGGAGGAACTGTCCGAGGAAAATGCAGCCGACCGCCAGCCCGATGGCGCGCGCATGGGCGGCGCTGGGCACGGCGTTCAACACCGCGCTTTGGGTCAAAGGCTGCATCAAGCCCGCGCCTATGCCGGTCAGCCCCGCGAAGATCGCAAGCGTTGACACGCCATTGGTGAGAGCAAAGCCGACGCTGCCGACGCCAAGCGAAGCCCAGGTGAGCGCGAGAACGCCCCGAAAGCCCAGCTTCGGGTTGATCAGGCCGAATAGATAGGCCCCGGCCATGCTGCCGACCGTGGTCATCGAGATGATCATCGATGTCGAGGACTGGCTCGTGATGCCATCCTCCTTCAGGAGGAATGGGCCCTGCATCGTGACCATGTACATGACGATGGCGATGAGGACGATCAGGACGTAGAGGCCCATTGCGCCCCGGATCGAAGTGTCCGAACCAGCCTCTTGAACGACCTCCCTGTCAGTCGCCTTCGAAATTACCGGAATGGCGAGCGCGAAGACCAAAAATCCGATGAGGTAAAGCGCGAAGGGCACGCGCCAGCCGCCGACGTCGGCGAGCGAACCCGCCGCGAGCAAGGTGACGAACGAGCCTGCGCCGCCGACCACCGCGTACCAGCCGATCATTCGGTCGCGCCGTTCGCCGGTGTAGTAGTCGCCGATATAGGTGATCGCCATCGTCCCGAAACCGGCGGCGGCCAGGCCGAGAATCACGCGCGTGGCCAGGAGCGTCCAAAGATCGGGAGCCACGGCACCGAGAGCGCCGAACACGGCGAACAGCAATGCGGACAACAAAAGAACCGGCCGCTTGCCGACCCGGCTTGCCAGCCAGCCGATCAGGGGAGCCCCGAACGCCATGGTCGGTGCTGCGATCGCGGTGACATATTGGGCGATGAGAGCGCCATCGCCTTGATTGGAGAAATGCTCGGCCATCTGAGTCTGCGACGGCAGAATCGCGAGCTGCACCATGCCGGCAAGCACCCCGCCCGACAAAAGGACGAAAAGACGCGCCGCCCGCACGCCCGCGTTTTCCGAAGCCACGCTCATACGCCTTCCCCTGTACCGCTGACCGAAAAGCGGGCTATTTGATGGATATTGCTTTTCCCGCCGAGCAGCGATTAGCGCACAGGGGCGATGCCCATGCAAGCACGGTCGAGCGCGCCCGGCCTTTCCCGACGTCCTAGCGATTCTGGTCGCATGAGCGAAAGCTATCCTGCTGATTTCCTTGCGAACCGCGTTCTTTATCGCGATGCCATGATGCTCGTCATCGACAAGCCGGCCGGCATTCCGGTTCATCAGGGACCCGGCGGTGGACCCAATCTGGAGCAATATTTCGACGCGCTCCGCTACGGCCTGCCTCGAGCGCCGGGCCTTGCCCATCGGCTGGACCGCGACACCAGCGGGTGCCTGGTGCTGGGGCGACATCGCCGAGCCCTCGCGCGCCTAGGACGGCTGTTCGAATCCGGCCGCGTGGAAAAGATCTATTGGGCGGTCGTCGAAGGCGCGCCGGGGCAGGAGGAGGGCCGCATCGATCTGCCGTTGCAAAAGGTCGCGCGAAAGGATGCCTGGCGCATGTTCGCCGATCCCGGCGGCCAACCCTCCGTCACCGACTATCGCGTGCTCGGTCGAGCGGAGGGAAGGACCTGGCTCGAATGCCGGCCCAGAACCGGACGTACGCACCAGATTCGCGTTCATCTGGCCGCGATCGGATGTCCGATCCTCGGCGATACGATCTATGGCCGTCAGGACCAGACGGAGCCGCTGCAGCTGCATGCCCGCGCGATCACGCTACCCTTGTATCCGACCAAGGAGCCGATCCTGGTCACGGCCCCGCCCCCGTTCCATATGCTGGCGGCGCTTAGCGCCTGCGGCTGGAGCGGAGGCGAAGATGCGGACGCCGATGTCCGGGAGCCTTCGATCGGGGCCTCAGAATCGTGACGCAACACATTGTTTCAGATCGCCTTGAAAGCCTTCAGGCGGCCATGCGCCATCTCGAGGAGGGAGGCTTCGCCCAGGCTGCCGATCTCTGCCGCCCGCTGCTTGCCATCAACCCGACCGACGCCGATGCGCGGTTTCTGCTCGGCCTGGCCCTGGGAGGGCTCGGTCAGGAGGGCGAGGCGATCAGCCTTCTCTTCGAAGTGGTCGCCGCTCGGCCCGGCCATCCCGATGCGCACCGCGAGCTGGCGCGCATCCTGGCGGCTAGCGGCAGGCGCGGCGAAGCCGAGACGCAGTACCGCGCCGCGATCGGCGCCACGCCCAGGGATCCGCTGACCTTGTGCGATTTCGGACGATTTTTGAATGAGGAAGGCCGCCACGATGAGGCCGGGGCATTGGCCGAGGCGGCACTCGTGATCCAGCCTGATCTTGCGACCGCGCACAATCTGCTGGGCGTCGCCCGCGTCGGCCAGGGACGGATGGATGCCGCCGTCCGCGCGCTCCGTCGGGCGGCGACCTTTGATCCGCGCAACACGGCCGCGCTCGCCAATCTCGGAACGGCACTCGCGACCGAGAAACGGTTCGCCGAATCGATCGACACCTTCGATAAGGCCCTCGTCATAGCGCCCAAGGATGTCACGATCCGCTTGAACAGGGGGATAGCGCTTCTCAAATCCGGAAATTTCTCAGACGGTTGGAGCGAGCTCGAATGGCGCCATCTGAAATCCGGTCGCGAGAAGCTGCCGGGTGCGGCCAGACTTCCCAAGCTTTCCCAAACCGGCAGTCTCGACGGCCGCCGCATCGTCGTCTGGCATGAGGAAGGATTCGGCGACACGATCCAGTTCCTCCGCTACATGCGCCTGCTCGCCGAAGCCGGTGCGACCGTTACGGCCTGGATGCCGAAGGAGCTGATGCGGCTGGCCGGACGAGTCACGGGCGTCGACCGAGTCCTTACCGGCAATATCACCCTTTCTGAATTCGATTATCATTGTCCGATTAACAGCTTGCCATACGTCTTTGATACCTTGCTCGAGAAGGTTCCCGAGACAGTTCCCTACATCGATCCCGACCCGGACCTGGTCCGGAGCTGGTCGGCCAAGCTGCCGCGAGGCGGACGTCCACGGGTGGGGCTGGTCTGGTCCGGGGAACCGCGCCCCTACGATCTCGCGGCCGTCCAGATGGACCGTCGCCGCAGCCTTCGTTTGGCGATGCTGCGGCCCCTCACCGAATTGCCGCAAGTCGAGTTCGTCAGCCTGCAAATGGGTCAGGCCTCGGCCGAGCTCGCGTCATCGCCGACGCTCTTCGATGCGATGCGTGACGTCTCCGATTTTGCCGACACCGCCGCAATCATCGCCAATCTCGATATGGTCGTCTCGGTAGATACCGCCGTCGTCCATCTGGCAGGCGCGATGGGCAAGCCGGTCTTTCTTCTTGACCGCTACGACAATTGCTGGCGGTGGCTTGCCGGACGCGAGGACAGCCCTTGGTATCCGACTATGCGCATCTTTCGCCAGGAGCGGCCCGGAGAGTGGGCGCCGGTGATCACGCGCGCGGCGGCGGCCCTAAAACAGATCCTTACCCCATGAATACAGTCCGCCCGTTGCGCATCCTGGCCGCGAGCATGGTCGGGAGCGGCAGCACCTTTCTCTACAATGTCGCGCGCGAGATCCTGGAAAGCGACCCGCGCCTCAAAACGCTCGCCACCTATTCGGACGAATGGAATCCCCGCTTCGACGGCAATCACCATCTGCTGCTCAAAAGCCATTGGGGCGTGCGCGCTCTGCTGCCGCTTGCCGAGCGCGGCTATCTGCGGCCGGTCATCACCACCCGACATCCCGGCGATTGCGTTTGCTCAGACATGGACAGGTTCGGCTTTTCGTTCAACTTTGCTCTAAAACGTGTTGATTTATCCTTGAAATTTGTTGGGCCCCTGCGGGCACTGCCCGACACGTTGCCCTTCCGCTACGAAGATCGCTTCACGGCCGGCACGATCACCGCCGAGAGCCTGACACGGCTATTCGGCCTCAAGCTGGATAGCAGCCGGCTCACCAACATCAGCCGCAAATACGATGCCGCCGCGACCCGCGCCTACGCGGCCAAGCTGGAGAGCCTGCCGAAGCTCAACCGCAGCCCGGACAATCCCGATGATGTCTGGTGTCCGATCACCCAGATCCATCGCGGCCACATCGGCAAGCTTGTCTCGGGGCGCTGGCGCGACCTGCCCGCCGATCATAGGCGGGCGATCGCCGATCTGTGCGGCGAGGAGGCCTCGGCCTTCGGCTACGAATTCGACGACTAGCATGGCACCCCCTCTCCTGCTGCTTCAGGATGTCCGGCTGACTCTGGGCGTCGGTCCGCTGCTGGACGGGGTCGAGCTGTCGGTCTCGTCCGGCGATCGGCTGTGCCTGGTCGGACGAAACGGATCGGGCAAATCGACGATGCTGAAGATCGCAGCCGGCCTGATGCCGTTCGACGCCGGGCGGCGCTTCATCCAGCCGGGCGCCACGATCCGCTACCTGCCTCAGGAGCCCGATCTCGCAGGCTATCCGACCGTCCTAGCCTATACGGAGGCTGGAGTGGCGCCGGGCGACGACCCGCATAAGCCACGGCTTTTGCTAGAAGGTCTCGGCCTGACCGGAAACGAGAGCCCGGCCAGTCTTTCCGGCGGCGAGGCCCGCCGGGCGGCGCTTGCGCGGGTTCTGGCGCCTGATCCCGACATTCTGCTGCTCGACGAGCCGACCAACCATCTCGACCTGCCGACGATCGAATGGCTCGAGGAGCGGCTCGCCACCAGCCGGTCGGCGATCGTGCTCATCAGCCACGACCGCCGGTTTCTCGAGCGCCTGTCCCGCGGCACGGTCTGGCTCGATCGCGGTCGCACACGCCGGCTCGAGCAAGGGTTCGCCGCATTCGAGAACTGGCGCGACGCGCTGCTGGAGGAAGAGGACAAGGAGCGACACAAGCTCGACCGTAAGATCGTCCGCGAAGAGGATTGGGTCACGCACGGAGTAAGCGGCCGGCGCAAGCGCAACCAGCGCCGGCTTCGCGAGCTCGATGCGCTGCGACGCGACAAGCGCGAGCATCGTCGCGCGGTCGGATCGGTCAAAATGGAAGCGGGCGACGCCTCGAGCTCGGGCAAGCTGGTCATCGAGGCCGAGCAGATCGCGAAATCCTATGGCGAACGGCCGATCGTCCGAAAATTCTCGACCCGCATTCTGCGCGGCGACCGGGTCGGAATCGTCGGCGCGAACGGCTCGGGCAAGACGACGCTTCTCAAGCTGCTGACCGGAGCGCTGGCCCCCGACAGCGGCCGGACCATCATCGGCAGCAACGTTCAGATGGTGTCGCTCGATCAGCAGCGCGCCAGCCTTGACCCGAACGCGACTCTCGCAGACGCGCTGACAGGCGGTCACGGCGATACCGTCTTCGTGGGCGGCAAGCCGCGCCACGTCGCCTCCTATATGCGCGACTTCCTGTTCGACTCCGGACAGGCTCGAGCCCCGGTCGGAGCGCTTTCCGGCGGCGAGCGCGGACGGCTGATGCTGGCGCGGGCGCTCGCCCGCCCCTCCAACCTGCTGGTGCTCGACGAGCCAACGAACGACCTGGATTTGGAGACGCTCGACCTGTTGCAGGAGATGCTGGCGGACTATTCGGGAACGGTTCTGCTGGTAAGCCATGATCGCGATTTCCTCGACCGCGTCGTGACTTCGGTCGTGGTTTCGGATGGGAACGGCACCTGGACCGAATACGCCGGCGGCTACGCGGACATGCTGGCCCAGAAGGGACCGGGTATCGCGGCGCGCAAACCCACGAGGCCGGTGAAGCCGGCAGATAC
>Ga0070738_10003336_pt1 | contig 21320 bp, 15 predicted proteins | sample Coa_R2_2_FD_66446 | JGI IMG/M metagenome (GOLD analysis project Ga0070738, IMG submission 66446) | Surface soil microbial communities from Centralia Pennsylvania, which are recovering from an underground coalmine fire - Coalmine... | ecosystem: Environmental > Terrestrial > Soil > Unclassified ... | reverse complement strand
CGCTCAGGGATGATTTCGCTCAGCCCCACGCGCGCGTAGCCCATTCGCCCTCCGCTCCGCATCCGCAGCAGGCCTTCCTGGAAGACGAACCCGGCCTGGGCGGCGCTCACCATCGAGGCCGGCGCGTTGCAGGTGGGGATGACGATCAGGTTCCAGAAGCGCTGGATGGCGTTGGCGGACTGGCCTCGCGCCCGCAGCCATGCCTCGAACGTGTCGTCTTCCGGCAAGCGCTGCGAACGCATCTTCAGCAGCAGCGGCAGCGCCGTGAGCTTCTCTGTGGCCGAGAGATACGGAAACCTCAGGAAGGACGGCAGCAGGTGAAGCGGCGCCGGCAGCGGGGCCTCGCGGAGCCTCGCCGGTCCATCCTGCGCATCGACGATGCGCACGTCCAGCGCGGACTGCAGGAAGGCGTTGTCCTCCTGGCCGAGCTTGCGCAGCAGCGCTCGATACGCCGTGCAGCAGCCGAGAAAGACGTGCTGGCCGTTGTCCAGCAGGTCGCCGGTGTCGTTCCGGAAGGAGAAGGTCCGGCCGCCGGCGAACGGCCGCCGCTCCAGCAGCGTCACCCCGCAGCCGGCGTCCACCAGGTCCATGGCGGCCGTAAGCCCGGCCAGGCCGGCGCCGACGACGACCGCGGTTCTAGCGGCGGGCGACCTTATGGCCCAGCTCGTCCCGGAGCGATTGCAGCCAGGCGCCGGCCGTCAAGCCCAGCTTGTCGCGCCCGCTGAGGCTGACTCGCCCGTCGAACACCACGTAGCCGGCGGCCTGGATACGCTGCAGGATTTCGCGGTAGATGCCCTGCATCGTCGCGGTGCAGGCGCGGGCGCGCACGTCCAGCAGCGGCAGCAGCTGGGCTCCACGCCGGTGGAAGTGCCAGGCGCGCTCCGCCTGGAAGGCCATCAGCCGGCGGAACGGCTCGTTGTACACGCCAGCCAGCAGCTCCTCCTCGGAATAACCGAAGCGCCGTATCTCGTCCTGCGGGATGTAGATGCGGCCGCGTTCGGCGTCCTCCTTGACGTCACGCATGATGTTGGTGAGCTGCAGCGCCAGGCCAAGGTCCGCTCCGAGCTCCGGCGCGCGCGGGTCGCTGTAGCCGAAGATCTGCAGGCAGATCAGGCCGACCACTGAGGCGACGCGGTAGCAGTAGACGCGCAGCTCTTCGAATGTGGGGTAGCGGCTGAGGTCGAGGTCCATCTCCACGCCGGCGATCAGCTCGTCGAAGTAGCGGCTCGGAATGTCGTAGCGCCTGGCTGCGTCGCCCAGCGCCAGCAGGATGGGGTCGTCGGTGAGGCCGGTGTAGGCCGCCTCGAGCCGCTCCCGCGTGCGGGCAATGGCCGCGCGCTTGGATTCCACGGAGCCGTCGGCATCGCTGTCGTCGTCGCACTCGCGGCTGAAGGCGTAGGCGGCGTAGATGGCGCGGCGCTTCTCCGGCGGCAGGGAGATGAAGCCGTAGTACCAGTTCTTGGCCTCGCGGCGGGTGACGTCGCGGCAGTAGTCGTAGGCCTCGAGGACCTCGTCGTCCAGGCGCGGCAGCTTGCTAGGCATGGCGAAGCGCCGAGTGCTGAGTGTTGAGTGCTGAGCACAGCGCTTGGACAAGCAGCGCGGCTTGCCGCCAGCCGGACACGACCGGCCGCTTAGTGAGGACGTCGTAGCCCTGAGCTTCGATGCGGTTCAGGACTTCCATGCCGCCCAGCGTGAAGAGCCGGAGGTCCACCTGCAGTCTCCGTTGAACCAGCGGGACGAGCTGTGCGCCGAGGTCGAACAGCTCACGTGTGCGCTCGACTTCATATTCCATCAGCGCTCGAAAGCGAGCATCGAACGTGCCTGATGCGATCTGCGCCTCGCTGCAGCCGAAGCGGTGCATGTCCTCGAGTGGCAGATAGATGCGACCGATCTTGTAGTCGCGCGCCACGTCCTGCCAGAAGTTGGCCAGCTGCAGCGCCGTGCAGGTGGCGTCGGAGAGGGCGAAGCGCTCTTCGTCCCGGTAGCCGAACAGCATCAGCACCAGCCGGCCAACCGGGTTGGCGGAGTAGCGGCAATAGTCCAGCACGTCGTCGTACGTCTCATAGCGCGTGACCGTCTGGTCGCGCCGGTTGGCTTCGATGAGACGCTGAAAGGGCTCGATCGGCAAATCGAACTGGCGGATCGTAGGCGCAAGGGCCACGAAGGCTGGATGCTCCGGCTTGCCGCCGTAGCATGCCCCGAGCTCCCGCTGCCAGCCATCCAGCAGGGCCAGCCGATCGCCCTCCGCCTCGTCGCCCAAATCGTCCACGCCGCGACAGTAGGCGTAGATGTTGAACATCGGCTGGTGCAGGTGGCGAGGCAGCAGCCACGAGACGACCAGGAAGTTCTCGTAATGCGAGCGCGCCAGCTTGCGCGTCCAGCGCTCAGCCTGTGCGACGGTGTACATAACGGCCGAGCGCCATGAGCGGGAAGTAGTGCCGGTACAGGTGGTAGTTGATCATGAAAGCGCGCGGGAAGCCCGTGCCGGTGAACTCTGGCTCGTCCCAGGTTCCGTCCGGCAGCTGGCGCTCCACCAGGTAGGCGATGCCACGCCTCGTAACCGGGTCGTCGTGCAGGCCGGCGGCCATCAGGCCAAGCAGCGCCCACGCCGTCTGCGAGGGCGTGCTCGGCCCGCTGGCGCGGGTGGCTGGGTCGTCATAGGTGTGGGAGCTCTCGCCCCAGCCGCCGTCCGGCAGCTGGTGCAGCCGCAGCCACTCCACTGCCCGGCGCATGGTGGCGTGGTCCGCGGGCATGCCGCAGGCCCGCAGAGCCGGCAGCACTGCCCCGATGCCGTAGATGTAGTTCACGCCCCAGCGGCCCCACCAGGCGCCGTCACGCTCCTGCTGCGCCTTCAAGTACTCGATTGCGCCCTTCAGGATGGGGTTGGACGCCGGGTAGCCCAGCCTGGCCAGTGCCTCGAGGATGTGAGCGGTGACGTCCTCGGTAGGCGGATCCAGCGTCTCGCCGAAATCGGCGAACGGGATTTTGGTCACGAGATCGCGCGTGTTGTCCACGTCGAATGAGCCCCACGCGCCGTTGCGGCTGCGCATGCCTTCCAGCCAGCGGACGGCCTTAACGATGGCGCCGCGCCCGACGCCGGCCTTCCATAGGGCCAGGATGACGATGGCGGTGTCGTCCGTGTCCGGGTAGCCCTGGTTCTCGAACTCGAAGGCCCAGCCGCCACCGGGTGTCCCCGGCGTGTGGACTTGCCAGTCGCCTGGGCCGAAGACTTGGTGGTCCAACAGCCACTGGGTGGCCTGCCGTATGGCCGGATGATCGCGCTCGAGACCGGCGTCCAGCAGCGCGATCACCGCCAGGCCGGTATCCCAGATGGGCGAGACGCAGGGCTGCACGCGCCAGCCCTCGTGGTCTCGCACGCCGAACGCCTCCATGCCGGCCAGCGAACGCTTGATGACGGGATGCTCGTTCTCGTACCCCAGGATGTTCAGCGCCAGGAGGGAGTAGACCCACGGCGGCTGAATGCCGCCCCAGCTGCCATCCGCCTCTTGATGCGCGAGCACCCACTGCTCCGCCAGGCGAATGGCGTAGCGCCGCGCCGGTCCTGGCCAGGGGAACTTCCGCAGCGCCTGGTCGAGCGCGTAGAAGGCGCCGCGCCAGCCGAAGGGGTTCTTGGGCTTCGGCAGGGCGAAATCCTCGGGTGTGAAGCCTTCGCGCAGCTCGGGCGCGCGCGCATACTCCGGCAGGGGCCGCACAGGCTTGAGCGTCATCACGATGAGCAGCGGCACGATCGTGCCCCGCGCCCAGCTCGAGAAGTCGTAGATGTTGAGTGGAACGGAGGGGGGCAGGAACATCAGCTCCGGCGGCATGACTGGCGTGCCTTCCCAGGGGTACTCGCCGAACAGCGCCAGCCACAGCTTGGTGAAAATGCGCGCCTTTGGCAGACCTCCCAGTGAGCGAACGAGGTTCAGCGCTCGCCGCATGCGCGGATCGCTCGGGTCCCGGCCGGTGAGCTTCAGCGCCAGGTACGCCTCGATGGTCGTGCTCAGGTCGCTTGGACCGTCGTAGTAGATCGGCCAGCCGCCGTCTTCCTGCTGCCGGCGGTCGATGTACTGCACGATTTCGGCCCAGCGGTCGTCGTCCCGCAGGCCGAGGAACTGCATGAGCAGGATGTACTCGGCCTGGATGGTGACGTTCGCCTCCAGCTCGCCGCACCACCAGCCTTCGGCGTCCTGGTGCTCCAGCAGCCAGGCAATGGCCTGCTGCATCGCAGCTTGGGCGGCCGCCTGGCCTGGGTCCAGCGTCCGGGGGCCTTGGTCGAGACTCGCGGTTCCGGGCTCCGGGCCTCGGACCCAATCAACAGTAGCCATGCGTCTCGAACCAGGCGGCCGCTTTGCGCAGCGCCACTGGGATGGGTGTTTGGGGCAGGCCCAGCTCGCGGCGGGCGCGAGTGCTGTCGTAGAACATCGGCACGCCGGCCATGCGGACGCCATCCAGCGGCACTGTGGGGGTGCGCTTGGCGAGCCGGCCTTCGACCAGCTCGCTGACGGCACCGGCGGCGTAGGCTACCGGCATCGGCAGCTTGATGCGCGGCGGCTTGCGGCCACTTTCCGCCGCCAGGGTTTCCAGCATGGCCCTCAAGGTTACGTTCTCGTTACCCAGGATATAGCGCTCGCCTGGCACGCCCTTCTCGTAAGCGAGCACGTGGCCCTCGGCAACGTCCTCCACGTCGACCAGGTTCAACCCTGTGTCTACGTAGGCGGGTATCCGGCCCCTGAGGAAGTCGAGCAGCACCTTGCCCGTGGGGGTGGGCCGCACGTCCCCCGCACCGATGGGCGTGGAGGGGTTGACGACGACCACGTTGGGGTACTCGAAGGCGACGCGCTCGGCCAGGATCTTGGAGCGCTTGTAGTGGCTGTGGACCAGCTCCGGATCGGCGAAGGCGCGCTCGTCGCCGCCAGGCTTCACGGTGGCTACGGAGCTGGTGTAGACCACGCGCTCCAGCCCGGCCTGTTTCGACGCCTCGAGCATCGTTCGCGTTCCCCGGACGTTCACGTCGTAGAAGTGCGCCGGGTCCGGCGACCACAGGTGGTAGGCTGCGGCCACGTGGAACAGCGCCTGGCAGCCCTCCAGCGCCTTCGCGACCGCACCCGCATCGCGCACGTCGCCCCACGCGACCTCAACTCCCGACGGAATCTCCGCCCGCCGGTGCCCATTGGCGCCCGGCCGCACCAGCGCCCGCACCTCCCAGCCGTGCACCCCCAACGCCCGCGCCACGTGGCTCCCAATAAACCCCGTCACCCCCGTGACCAGCGCCCTCATGCTCGCCGCGCGCCCATCCTGACAGAACCGCGCGCAGTGCAGGCTGCCGGCGTAAGACGAGAGGCGCCCGCGGCGCAGGCTGCCGGCGTGAGACGAGAACCGCCCGCAGTGCAGGCTGCAAGCCTGCAGCGGGCGGGCGGGCGGGCAAACGCGAAGCGTTTTGAATCTCCCCATCCACACCAGCAGGAGGTCATCGGGCCAAATCTCCGGAGGGCCACACCTGCAGCACAGCAGCCACGGCCCGGCGCAGGCCCCGACACGCCGCGGCGTAATGCCAAACCGAGCTCAGCGCAATGGCGGAGTCACCGACGGAGTCAATAATCGCCCGCACATTCAGGAAGAGCACGCCAGCCGCCGAGGCCGCCTCGGCCAGCCGAGCGCCTTCCATGTCCACGGCCAGGATGCCGTCAGCGCCGAGCGCTGCCTTCTCGCGAGGCGAGGCAATGTGGTCCAGCGTACGCACTTCGCCCCGGAATTGGCTCAGCGACGACGGTACCTCGCCGGCGAGCACGATATCGCCCGGTCGAAGCTGGGGCTGGCACGCACCGGCGAAGCCGGCCAGGAGCACGGCGTCGCAGCCGGCCAGATCCCACGGTCGCCGGCCGATGCCGGCCACGCGCGGCCGGTACCGAAGCAGCGGCAGCGCCTCCGCCCAGGTGGGCACGAGGAGACGGACGACCAGAGTCTTCGCCGCAAGGCCGGTGCGCCGCTCCTCCCCAGCGGCGACGCTCATACCGCCCCCGGCGATCCGCGGGTCAGTGGTCCCGCTCCAGGAGGAAGTTCACCAGGCTCAGCAGCTCGGTGCGGCCGCGGTCGGTGAAGTTGATGGCGTCGGCGAGCACCATCGCTTCCTGGTGCGCTTCGTCGGCCAGTTGCTGTACGCGGGCCTTCACCCGCAGGCGGTCGAAGATGTCGAGCACACTCACCACGTCCGCATCCGAGATCGTCGGCTGGGAGTAGAGGCCCAGCAGCGCCTCGCGCTCGCGATCGCCCGCCACGGATAGGGCCATGACGATGGGCAGCGACTTCTTCTTGCGCTTGATGTCGGAGTCCACGGACTTGCCCGTGGTCTCGCTCTCACCCCAGATGCCCAGCATGTCGTCCCGGATCTGGAACAGCCGGCCAATCGCCTCGCCGAAGCGCCGGCAGCGGTGCCTCACGGGCGAGCCGGCGTCCGCCAGCAGCGCGCCGATCTCGATGGACGAGCGCAGCAGCGCGCCCGTCTTGCAGCGGATCATCTCCAGGTACTGCTGCAGGCTAATTTCGAGCACCTGCTCGTAGCTCACGTCCAGATACTGGCCCTCGATCATCTGGCGTGTGGCTTCCTGGAGGACGCTCATGGTCTCGACCACCAGCTCGTCGTCGAACTCGGGCCGCAGGTCGCGCAGAGTCAGCGTGGCCAGGCAGAACATCGCATCGCCGGCATTGATCGCCTGCGGCACGCCCCATTGCGTCCACAGGGTGGGCCGGCCGCGTCGCAGCCGGTCGCCGTCCTGGATGTCGTCGTGGATGAGCGAGAAGTTGTGGATCAGCTCGATCGACGCCGCCGCCGGGAGCGCCCGCTGCCAGCGCCCGCCGAGCGCGTCGCAGATGAGCAGGCACAGCGTCGGACGGAGGGCCTTGCCCTGCGGCGGGCTGCTGCCGTCGAAGCCGAGGTGGTAGCGCAGCATGTCGTAGATCGCGCCCTCGCGGGAATCGAGGGTGCGCCTAAGGGCTGCCTCGATAGGCTGGCGAAAGCGTTCGAGGACCAGGCCGGCGCCGGCCGCCGCTTCGGGCGGGTCTTCCCGACGATCGATCAAGAGCGCTGCTCCGCTGGGTCGAGATGAAATTGAGCAGGGGCCAAAGCAGGTCCGCGCTAGCAAAAGCTATACCACAGGCGGCCGCCGATTTTGCCCTTGCGCGCCATCGCCCTCGCTTGGTTGCAACGCTAGACTGTGAAATGTGAAGGTCATCGTGGCTGCGCCGCGCGGGTTCTGCGCGGGCGTGACACGCGCGGTCGACATCGTCGAGCGGGCGCTGGAGCGCTGGGGCGCGCCGGTCTACGTGCGCCACGAGATCGTCCACAACAAGCGTGTGGTCGGCGAGCTGGCCGCCAAGGGCGCCGTGTTCGTGGACGACCTGGCGGAGGTCCCGGACGACCGTCCGCTGATCTTCAGCGCCCATGGCGTGTCACCCCAGGTGCGCCACGAAGCGGCCGGCCTCGAGCTTCGCACCGTGGATGCCACCTGCCCGCTGGTGATCAAGGTCCACTCCGAGGCCAAGCGCTTCAGCCGGCAGGGCTACGAGCTGGTGTACATCGGCCACGAAGGCCACGATGAGGCCATCGGCACCATGGGCGAGGCGCCGGAGATCATGCATCTCGTCCAGACCGCCGAGGACGTGGACCGGCTCGATATCCCCGCCGGCAAGAAGGTGGCCTATCTGACCCAGACCACCTTGGGCGTGGACGAGACGGAAGGCATCGTGGCTGCTCTGCAGCGGCGCTTCCCGGACATCGCCTCGCCGGCGAAAGAGGACATCTGCTACGCGGCGACGAACCGCCAGCTGGCCGTCAAGCGCATGGCGCCACTGTGCGACCTGGTGCTGGTGGTCGGCTCCCAGAACAGCTCCAACGCGCACCGCCTCGTGGAGGTGGCTCGCGCCAACGGAGCCGAGGCCCACCTGGTGGATGGCCCATCCGACGTGCGCGCCGAGTGGCTGGCCGGCGCCGGCACTGTGGGCGTTACCGGCAGCGCCTCCACGGCGGAGGCCGCGGTCCAGGAGGTCGTCTCCTCGCTCCACCCCGATGCGGTCGAGGAGCTGCGCGCGCTCGAGGAGAACGTGGCCTTCAACCTTCCCCCCGAGCTTCGCTGAGCCCTCGTTGCTCCCCGGCGAGGATTCGAACCTCGAACCTTGCGGTTAACAGCCGCCTGCTCTACCGTTGAGCTACCGAGGAATAGGCCCTGGGATTATAGCGAGGGGCTTCAGCGTGTTCTTCACGTACGTGTTGCTGTCAGAATCGACCGGGCGACTATACGTTGGGTCGACGTCGGATTTCCCGCGTAGACTGACACAGCATCATTCCGGCGAGGCTCGCTATACGCGCGGGCGTGGGCCCTGGCAGGTCGTCATGGTGGAAGAGCATGCCAGCAGGGCAGCAGCAATGAGGCGCAAGCGTGCATTGAAGTCGGGCGCCGGCAGAGCTTGGTTGAGGGATCAGCTCAACGGTAGAGCAGGTCCGCCTGAGGCGGATTAACCGCAAGGTTCGAGGTTCGAATCCTCGCCGGGGAGCAACTCGGTTCCGTATCATCTGCCCATGCCTGAAACTGGCGATGCCATCCTGCGGGTGGTGCTCGTCGAGGACGAGCCGCTGTATCGCGATTTGCTGCGCATCGCGCTCGACCAGCGCTCGGACCTCCAGATCGTGGATACCTACGGCGATGCCGATTCGGCGCTGGCCGCCATTCCGGAAGTCAAGCCGGACGTGGCCATGCTGGACATCGATCTCGGCAGCGCCGTGAACGGCGTGCAGCTCGGCATGATGCTGCGCCGCTCGCTGCCGCAGCTGTCGATCGTGCTGCTGTCGAACCACGGCGATCCCGAGTTCGTGGCCTCGCTGCCGGAGGACGTCCGCAGCGGCTGGTCTTATCTCCTGAAGAAGTCGGTCAACGACGTGGACGTCCTCAGCCGGACCATCAGCGGCGCGGCGGCGGGGCTCACCGTGCTCGATCCGCAGCTCGTGGCCGGCATGCGCCTGCGCCCCAAAAAGGCCGGCCTGCTGTCGCGCCTCACCCCCCGCCAGACGGAGATCCTGGAGCTGATCGCCCAGGGTTACAGCAACGCCGCCATAGCCGAGCGCCTGGTGCTGGCGGAGAAGTCGGTGGAGAACCAGATCAACCTCCTCTACCAGCAGCTCGAGATCGACCGTTCTACGTCCGGCGTGCAGCCGCGCGTGAAAGCCGTCCTGACCTACCTGGACGAGATGCGGCCTTAGGTTGACAAATTAGACGCCGCCCACCGGCAGCCGGACCTCCACCGTCGTGCCTTGGCCGGGCGTGCTCTGGATGGTCCACGAGCCGCCGAGCTGGTTTACCCGGCCGTCGATGCTGCTGGTGCCAAGGCCGCGCGGGCGCTGTGAGCTGTCGAAGCCAGCGCCATCGTCCGTGACCCGCACCACTACCTGATCGTCCTCGCTCAGCGCGAGCGAGATCCCCACATGGGAGGCCTTCGCATGCCGCGCCACGTTCGCCAGCGCCTCCTCCACGGTGCGATAGGCCGTCAGCCGCAGCTCCTCCGTGAGATGGTTCTCGACGATGGAGTCCAGCTTGGCCAGCCGTGGGTCGACTTCGAGCTGGACCTCGAACACAGATTCGAAACGGCCAATCAGCGAACGGATGGCAGGCGCCAGGCCGATGCGGATGATGGACGGGTGCAGCAGGTGGCTGGCGTCGCGGATCTCGCGCTCGCGCACATCCTCGAGCTGCTCCTGGCTGAGCTTGAGCAGGCGCGTGGCTTCCTCCGGATTGCTGCCGAGAATATCGACGGCCTGGCCGAGCTGGTGCGCCGCCACCAGCAGCTTCGATTGCACGCGGCTGTGGAGCATCTCGGCGATCTCGCGTCGCAGGCGTTCTTCGGCGGCGGTGATCTGCCGGCGTGACTCGCGCAGCTCGGCCACCTGCAGCCGCAGCGCGTCCAGCAGGTCGGAGTTGGCCCGCGTGAGCGCGGTCTGCTGCGCCACCGCGCTGGCGTTCTGCAGGGCGATTGCGATCTGGTTGGCGATTGCCTGCAGGATACGGACGTCTTCCTCGGTGAAGGCGCCGCGCGCGAGCTGGCTGTCCACATAGACCACTCCCAGCAGCTCGCCTTTCATCAAAACCGGCGCGGCGATGATGCTGTGCAGCTCGTGCGCGCGCATGCTGTCCGTGGGCTCGATGGCGTGCAGCTCGCTGCCGCTGACGATCACCGGCTCACACGTGGTGCGGACCGTCTCGACGACGGTGCGGCTGTAGCCCGTCAGGTCGGGCAGGTCCTCGCCTTCTGAGCTGCGGCCGGCCCGCAATTCCAGTTCGCCGTAGGCCGTGGTGGTGAACAGAAAGGCCCGCTGAGCCTGCAGGACCCCCAGGATCTCGTCCAGGGCGACCTGGGCCTGGCGGGCAGGCTCCAGGGTGCTGCTGGCGGCGAGGCTTACCTGCAGCAGCGCCTCGAGATGCTGCCCCAGGCGGCCGGCCTGCCCCTCGTCCTCCTCCCCGGGACTTGCCGGCAGGCCGTGCCCAAACGCGCTCTCCGGCGCTGCCCGCAGAGCATCGAACTCCGACCGCACCAGCTGCGCCCGATGGACCCAGCCCTGCGCCACGGCCAGCCGGTACGCGTCTCTCGCTTCGCGGAGGGCGGCTTCGTGGTTCTCCAGGACGCTGAGGGTGTGAGCCAGCTGGCGGCGGAGCTCAAATTGCGCCCACAGGTTGTCCGACTCCAGCACCGCCTCCTCTGCCGCCAGCAGCTGACGGAGGGCCGGTCGCGGCCGGCCCTCGAGCCGTTCCCAGGCCGCGCGCGCGACCAGGTAATGGGCGCGCATGGTCGGGTGGCGGCTTACCTTGCGGAGCTCGGCCAGCGCCTCGGAGAGCCTGCGAATGTTTCGCGACGACGCTTCGGCCATACACTGTTCCAGCCGGGCGTAGGCCTGCAGGACGAAGAAGTGCCGGCCATGGAAGGCCATTCGCCGCCGGGAGCTGGCGCGGACGCGGCACTCTCGCAGGGCGTCCTCCAGCGGCTCCCCGAGCTCGCCGACCTCCAGCAGGACCATGACCACGTAGCTGAAGTAACCAAAGCCGGCCCAATCGGCCGACTCCAGCGCGGCCCCCTTGAGGCTGGTCACGCCATCCAGGGCTTCGCGCGTCCGCCCAAGCGTCGCGAGCAGGGCGGCGGCCTTGATCTCGAGATTGCGGCTCTCGCCGCTGCCAGGCTGTGCCCGCGCCAGGGCCGCTTCCACGAACGCAAGCGCCTCGCGGCAGTAGCCGCGCATCATCAGGTTCCAGGCGAGATCGATGTGCGCATACACCAGGTCCGCTGCGTCCAACCAGGCGCCGTCTAGCTGGAGGCAGCGGCGCATCAGGGCCTCGCCCCGACGCGGCTGCCCGCCAACATGGTGCTGCCAGGCGTCGAACATGCGCATCCGGGCGAGCTGGAAGCGATCGTTCTGCCGCTCGACCATCGCCAGTGAACGGGCACTGTATGCGGCCGCGTCGTCCGGCCGCCCCAGCAGGGCCAGCAGGTTGCCATAGGACGTGAGCGCCGCCGCCATCTCCACCGAGTCGCCCAGGAGATGGCCGGTGGCCAGCTGCCGAAACACCATCTCGGCGAGTCGCAGGTTGTCGTGAAGGAGATAGGCGGTGTATGCGCCCGTGACGTACAGCTGCGACAGCATCTTGAGCCGGGCCCGCCGAGCTTCATCTTTGGCGCTGCCGTAGCCAATGCCCGTCCGCAGCGCGATGACGCCAAGGATCCAGCACCACAGGCAGCGGACAGCCGTCGCGATCTGGGTGCGGCTGATGGGACGGCCCATGGCCTCGAAGCCCAGCTCGACCTCGCGCCAGGCCAGCCGCACGTCTCGGTTGGCCACCCGGACGTGCGCCAGCCGGGCATGTATGCCGGCCCGCCGCAGCGGATCGGCAGCGTGGGCCAGGGCTTCGGTCAGGTGCAGCAGCGCTTCGTCCCAACGGCCGGCGCGGGCGCACACTTCGCCGAGCGCCTCGTCGAGCACGTCACTGGCCTGCAACTCGCCTTCCTCTGCTGCCCGCTTGGCCTGCCGCAGGAATTCGTAGGCATCCGCATCGGCGAAGGTCTGCATCGCCGCTAAGCCGGCGGTGAGATTGGCGTCGTGCACTCGCTGCAAGTTCCGCGCACGGTGGCCAAGCGCATAGTGCCGGGCCACGGCGTACACATGGCGCGAGTGTTCGGTCGCCGAGGCGGCGAGCTGCTCGAGGGCTTCGGCGATGTGCTGGTGCAGGTCCATCGCCTCTTCCGGTGATAGGCCCGCCACCAGTGCATCTCGGACGCTGTCGTGGGTGAACTCGTACTGATCGGTCGAGGTCTGGCGGAGCAGGTTGCGGGCTAGGGCCACCCTCAGCGCGGCATCGACGCCGGCCGCGTCGCCGGCCAGGACTGCCAGCGTCGGGGCGCCGATCCTTCCGCCGAGCAGCGCCGCAATACGCAGCACCTCGCGCTCCCGGGGGAGCAGTGCCTCGACCCTGGCGGCCAGCAGGTTGGCCACGTCCCGCGGCAGTTGGAGGTGCTCGAGCTGAGACGTGTCGAGCGTCCACTCCCCCCAGGAGGGCCTCAGCACGCCGGAGCCGAGCAGCGCGTCGACGTATTCCGAGATGGCAAGCGGATTGCCGCTGGTCCAGGCCGCCACCTGGCTCGCGATCTCGGCCGGCACCGACTCCGCCCCCAGCATGTGGGCGACGAGCTGTTCGGTGGCCTCCTCGGTCAGCGGCGCCAGGCGGATCTGCAAGCGGGCGCGGGGCTGCAGATGGCCCGTTCCGGCGGCCCCGCGGGCTCGGCCGTGAGTGTCGGTTCGCACCGCCGCCACGATCAGCAGCGGAGCTCCGCCCAAGCGTTCATTCAGGTGGTCGAGCACCTGCTGGGTTGATGCATCCAGCCATTGGACGTCGTCCAGGAACAGCGCCAGTCCGCCGTAGCAGCCAGCCAGTTTCAGGAGGAACTCGGCGAGCACGTCGGCGAAGCGCTCGTGCACCAGCTCGGCAGCTGCCGCGACGGGGCCTTCCCCCAGCGCCGCCTCGAACGCCGGCGAGAACCGCCGCAGCAGGCCGGCGAAGTCGCCGGCGGCAATCTTCAGCCGCTGCTCGGCGAGCAGCCGCTGTGAGGCCAGGTGGTGGGGAAAGCTGGCCAGCCAGTCGTCGAAGGCGCGGCGCAGCGGCCCGAAGGGGGTGCGCTCGCCCTCGGCGCAGCGGCCCGCCAGGGCCAGCCGGCCGGTGGCGTCCACCTCGTTGAGAAAGGCGCGGCTGAGATAGGTCTTGCCGCTGCCGCCTGGTCCCCGCAGCAGCACGATCTGCCCGCGTTCCCGAAGCGCCTCCCGCCACTGCTGCTGCAGCTTGCTCAGCTCCAGCTCGCGGCCAGCCAGCGGCAGCGGCGGCGCCTCAGGCTCGAACTCGATCGTCGCCTGGCCCGTCGTCTCGCCGCCAAGCAGCGGGATCAGATCGAGATCGTCGACCAGGCGGCCGGCCGACTGGTAGCGGTCCGCAGGGTCGGAGGCCAGGAGCTTGGCGATGACGGCCGCTAGGCCGGGCGAGATTGCCGGGTTCGCTTCCCGCAGGGCGGGCGGCTCCGCCGCGCCGCCAGGGCCCGCGGCGCCGAAGGGCGGCTTGCCCGCGGCGCACTCGAACAGCACGGCGCCGAGGGAGTACAGGTCCGAGCGGGCGTCCACCACACGCCTGGCCGGCGCCATCTGCTCCGGTGGGCTGTACAGCAGGGTGCCGGAGATTTCGTCGGCGGCCGACTCGACGGGCGCTACCAGGTCGAAGTCCACCAGGCAGGCGCGGCCGTCCGAAGCCAGGACGATGTTCTCAGGCTTGACGTCGCGGTGCACCAGGCCCAGGCGGTGCAGCTCGGCCAGCGCGCCGGCCAGGTCGCGTCCCAGGCGCAGGATCAGGTCCTCCCCCAACGGGCCGTTGCGCAGCAGCTCGGCCAGCGTGCGGCCCTCGATCAGCTCGCTGGCGATGTAAGCAGTCCCTTCCGCCTCGCCCACGGTGACGATGCGGGGCAGGGCGTGATGCCGGGCGCGGGCCAGTCGAGCCGCCAGGAGGCAGGCGTGGCGCAGCGACTCGTCGCCCTGCCCATCCTCGGGAGGGTCGAGCACCTTCAGGGCGTACGCCTTGCCCTCGTAGACGGCTCGGTAGACGGTGGAGTGGCTGCCCCGGCCAATGACCTCTCCAATGCTGAGGCCAGGTACCTCAGGCAGGATGGCGGCGGATATTGGAGCTGGCGCTGTCGCTTACTCTAAGTAGTCTTTGAGCTTGCGCGAGCGGGTGGGATGGCGCAGCTTGCGCAGCGCCTTCGCTTCGATCTGCCGGATGCGCTCGCGGGTGACCTTGAACTCGCGGCCCACTTCTTCGAGCGTGCGGCTGCGGCCGTCCTCGAGGCCGAAGCGCAATTGGAGCACCTTGCGCTCTCGCTGGCTCAGCGAATCCAGCACGTCTTCGACCTGTTCTTTCAGCAGCTGGTGCGAGGCAGCGTCGGCCGGCGCTAGCGCGCCCCGATCCTCGATGAAGTCGCCGAGATGACTGTCCTCTTCTTCGCCGATGGGGGTCTCCAGGGAGACCGGCTCCTGAGACAGCTTCTGGATCTCGCGCACACGCTCCGGCGAAAGCTCCATCTCGGCGGCGATCTCTTCGGCGGTGGGATCGCGACCCAGGTCCTGCAGCAGGCGGCGCTGGATGCGGACCAGCTTGTTGATGGTTTCGACCATGTGCACCGGGATGCGAATCGTCCGAGCCTGGTCGGCGATGGCGCGCGTGATGGCCTGCCGGATCCACCAGGTGGCGTAGGTGCTGAACTTGTAGCCCTTGTGGTAGTCGAACTTCTCGACGGCGCGGATGAGGCCGATGTTGCCTTCCTGCACCAGGTCCAGCAGCGACATCCCGCGGCCGAGGTACTTCTTGGCCACGCTGACCACGAGGCGCAGGTTGGCCTCGGTGAGCTGCCGCCGTGCCTCGATGCCGTCCTGGATCAGATCGATGTCGCGGCTGCCGTTGGACTGGTGCTCGGCCATCTCGCCGAGCTCCATCCGCTTGGCCAGGCTCACTTCCTGCTCGGCGCTGAGAAGCGACACCTTGCCGATCTCGCGCAGGTACATGCGGACGGGGTCGTCCACGCTTTCCGCTTCGGCCTCGGCAAGAGCCTCCAGCGCCGATAGGGGCTCGATCTCGATCTCTTCGAGCTTGGACTCATCCCAGGTCTCGGCGGCTTCGTCGAGGTCGCCGGGATCGAGCGGCGCAATCTTTACGCCGGCTTCCTTCAGCTCGGCCTGAAAGTCCTGGTAGGCCGCCGCTTCTGGGTCGGGGAAGACGAGGGCGATCTCTTCTTCGGTGAGGACCTTGAGCTTCTTGCCCTTGTCGAGCAGCGCCTCAGGCGTGAGCGGCGCGGCTTCGCCTTGCTCGGGATTGGCGGCGTCTTCTGAGGAGATCAACTGCGTGTCAGAAGGGTGCGCCGGCCGAGCTCAACCTTGGTCAGCCGCAGGTTATCGAGGTCGTCCAACGCGGCGAGCTCCACCTCGCGAACGCGGCCCTCGGGCGCTTGGGACAGCAGTGTGGCGCGCTCGGCCTGCTTGCGCGCCGCCGCTTGCTCTCGCATTCTCAGGATGAGCCGTTCGAACTCGGCGGGGCGGCTGGATTCGGGGATCTCTGGCTCGCGGTTCGCCAGCTCCTGCAGGTAGGCCATGTGTCGCGCGATTCCTTCCGGTAAATCGTCCGCCTTAGGCGGAGTTGTTCCCTGCCGCAGGCAGGTCAGCAGGAACTGAAGGACCTCCCGATTCTCAGTCTTAACAATCTCGTCAGTGCGCAAATTCTGGCTCCACATAGGAGCATCGTCAAGGTAACGCAAGGCGCGCATTACCAAAAAGTCCTCAGCGTCGAGCCGCAGCGGAGCGGGCCGTTGTTCCTCTCCTATCGCCGGAGCGAAGTGACTCCGCCGGGTGGCATCTGAAGAGGCTAGGTGAGGGCCCTCCTCCACCGGCGCCGCCTTCCGAACCGCCGCCTGCTTCCGCAAACGAGCCCGGGTTACGGCCTCGTGCAGGTCGGCCTCCCGAAGCTGGAAGGTGCTGGCCAGCCCCCCCACGTGCTGAGTCAGCTTGCCGATGTAGTGCGCCTGCTGCAGGCGGTCCGGGATGAGCGCCAGCTCCGCGCCCAGGTCCTCCACCAGCGCCGCTTTCGAGCGCGCGTTGCCCGTATCGTGGCGAGCGACGATCTGCTGGAACTTGTATTCCATCAGCGGCAGGGACTCGGCCACCAGCCGCTTCCACAACGCCAGGTCCTCGTGGATGACCTCGTCAGGGTCCTTGCCGCGCGGCAGGTTCATCACCCGGATATCGGCTTTGAGGCGCGCTTCCAGCCGCACCAGCCCGCTGACTGAGAGCACCGGAACGAGCTCGCGGTCGAACACCTGCTGGCCGACTTCGACTCCCCGGCCGGCGGCGATGTCCCCGGCCGTGTCAGGATCGAGAGCCAGCACCAGGTTGGTCGTCAGTCGCTTGATCTGCTCCAGCTGGCGCTCGGTCAGGCTGGTGCCCATGGAGCAGACGACGTTCGTCTCGCCGTACTGGTGGGCCATGATGGCGTCGGCGTAGCCCTCGACCACGATGACCTGGTCGCGCTCGCGGATGGCGTTCTTGGCGCGGTCCAGGGCGTACAGCGTGGCGCTCTTGTCGAACAGCTCGGTCTGGGGCGAGTTGATGAACTTGGCCGAGCGCTTGGCGTCTCCCAGCTCGCGGCCGCCGAAGGCGATGATGTGCCCTCCGGCATCGCGGATGGGATAGATCAGCCGGTTGCGGAAGCGGTCATATGGCTGGCCGCGCTCACTCTCGTGCAGCACGCCGGCGGCAAGCTGCTCTTCAAGTGAATAGCCGCGTTCGACCAGATGGCTGCGCAGCGCGTCCCAGCTCTCTGGCGCATACCCGAGCTGGAAGTCCAGCACGGTCTGCCGCGTGAGGTTGCGGCGCTCGACGAACTCACGCGCGTGCTTGGCCGATCCGTCCTCCAGCAGCATGTGGTGGAACCACAGGCTGGCCGCGGCGTTCAGCTCGAGCAGGCGCCGCTTGCGGGCGTTGTCCTCCGGCCGGCGAGGCCGGTCGTCCAGCTCCACGCCGGTCTTTTCGGCCAGCAGCTTCAGCGCGCCGGCAAAGTCCAGGTTCTCCTGGCGCATGATGAAGGAGAAGGCGTCGCCGCCGGCGCCGCAGCCGAAGCACTTCCAGCGGTCGTCCTCGGGCCAGATGCAGAAGGAGGGTGTTTTCTCGTTGTGGAAGGGGCAGCAGGCCCACCAGTTGCGCCCGGATTTCTTCAGCCCCGGGACGTAGCCGCCCACGAGCTGCACCAGATCGACCTTGCTCTTGATGAGATCGACGGGGCTCCCGGCGGCCATGTGGCGGAATTATAGGGGTGGCTTACGCCGGACGCGCCCCCCTTGGCCAGCCCTGCTCAGCACTCAGCACTTCGTCTAGAGCCCGCTCCAGCCCAGCTCCAGCTTGGCCTCTTCGCTCATCATTTCCGGCCGCCAGGGCGGCGTCCACACGATATCGACGTCCACCTGCTTGACGCCGTCCAGCGGCGCCAGGGCGTCCTGCACCATCTCGCCCACCATTGGGCCGATGGGGCAGCCGGGGGACGTGAGCGTCATGGTGATGTGCACGTTGCCGTCGTCGTCCTGCTCGGTGCCGTACACCAGGCCCAGGTCCACGACGTTGATGTTCAGCTCCGGGTCGTAGACCTGCTTCAGCGCTTCGGTGATCTCCTCGGTGGTGGCCATAGCCCTAGGTTAGCGAAAGACCTTGCTTGTCAGCAGTCCGATTACGAAGAACACGGCCAGTACCACGATCAGGATCAGCACCAGCCACAGCAGGATGCGGTTGCGCGGATCCTGCGCGACGGTGGGGCGCTGCTCCGGCCGCACCAACGGACGCCCGCAGAACTTGCAGAAGCGGCTGTCCGCCGAGTTGACCTCGCCGCAGGCGAAGCACGTCTGCGCACGCGGGTCGTTCATCGGCCTCGCTCTAGAGTACGACCTCCACCTTCACGGTTCCAATGCCGCTGCTGATCGGGTACAGGCCGGAGAAGGCCGCTTTTGTCAGGTCGATGCGCGAATTCCAGGATGGCGGCCGGTCCGTGTTCGTCACCACGACCGAGTGGTCCCCGTCCGGCGTGGTCAGCCGCAGCTTCGTGCCGAGCGGGTACTGGTTGCTGGCGCAAGTCATCGCGTCCTGGCTGAAGACCAGCCCCATCGACGTGTGCAGGCCGATGAAGGCATCGGAGTAGTAGCTGACGATCGCGAACCCGGAGGGCGAGGTCTGGAGGGCCGGCGCCGGCGCCGGGCTTTGCGGCACGAACGGCAGCGGGCCCAGGATGCCGCTCTCCTTGAGCAGGTCGCCCCCATTCACCAGCTGCACGGTGCCCGCCGGCGCCCACGGAACGGACTCCTTCCACTGCTGGAAGGCCACGCGCTCGAAGCGCAGCACGGAGGATTGGGGCTGCTCCAGCCAGTTGGAGATGGGCAGTCCGAACATGTTGACCGGGTCGTACATGCCGAAGTAGGCGTCCTTCACCGGCGGGTGCAGATCCAGCAGCGAGTAACGCTCCTGGGCGATCTGGTCCCAGCTTTTGCCGGGTTCGTCGGGCCCGACCGTCTCCGGCGGAATGCCCTTGAGCGCCAGCCAGGGGTCCTTGCCCGCGTCGTGCAGCAGGGTGAAGATGTTCAGGAAGCGGGCCCGGTTCAGGTCCGCCCGCCAGATGAGCCCCACCTTCTGCGTGAGCTGCACGATCCAGTCGCCCAGCACAAACCGGCCGGAGATGGGATAGCCGAGCTGGTCCGGGCCGCCCAGGCGCTGGTACTCGGTCCACATGGGAATGCCGCCGTCATCCGTGATGCTGAAGCCGGCGTTGGCAGCGCCGCCGGCGCCCTGTGTGTAGAAGTGGCCGTGCTCGATGGGGTAATCGGCTGGGGTGTTGTAGCGTAAGCAGGGAGAGTCGTCAGGACCAGCGCCGCCGGCACGAACAGTGCCAGTGCGAGCGCCTTCAGTTTTGTAAGCAAAAGGCCTCCTGTGTTCGCCCGCCGAAGGGCTGCGTCAGCCGCGCCTGAGAGTCTGCGAGCGGCTTCCCAACATCCCGCCGCGCCCGCAACAGATTCACACTCCGGGCGCTCGTGGGAAGCGGCGGTTACTTTACGGGACCGAAACGGCCTATGTCAACTGTTTGTCAGATAATTCCGACAAACATAAACAAAAGTTTATATAACGAGAGCCAACCGAACTCGTTATTAATTGTTTGCAGGCAACAAGAGAGCCCGCCTCCCGGCGGGCCCCTCTCGCTACCAGCTTCTAGCTTCTGACGACTAGTACTCCGGCATAGGCGGCATCGCAGGCGCTGCCGCTTCCTTCTCCGGCTTGTCGGTGATCAGCGTCTCGGTGGTCAGTAGCATCGAGGCGATCGATGCCGCGTTCTCCAGCGCGGAGCGGGTCACCTTGGCGGGGTCGATGATGCCCGCCTGGAACATGTCGACCATCTTGTCGTTGAGGGCGTCATAGCCGTTCCCCGGCTGAGCCTTCTTGACCTCGGCCAGGATGACTGAGCCCTCGCGGCCGGCGTTGTACGCGATCTGCCGCAGTGGCTCTTCCAGCGCGCGCTTCACCAGCTGCACGCCAACCTGCTCGTCGCCGGACAGCTTGAGGTTGTCCAGCACGGACGCAGCCTGCGCCAGGACTACGCCGCCGCCGGGCACGATGCCCTCCTCGACGGCCGCGCGGGTGGCCGACAGGGCGTCCTCGACGCGGTGCTTCTTCTCCTTCAGCTCGACCTCGGTGGCCGCGCCAACCTTGATGATGGCCACCCCGCCGGCCAGCTTGGCCAGCCGCTCCTGCAGCTTCTCGCGGTCGTAGTCCGAGGTCGTCTCCTCGATCTGCGCCTTGATCTGCTTCATGCGGGCCTGGATGGCGTTGGCGTCGCCCTTGCCCTCGACAATGACCGTCTTGTCCTTGTTGGACGTAACCCGGCGAGCCTGGCCGAGCTGGCTGATCTGCGTGTTCTCCAGCTTGAAGCCGGCTTCCTCCGACACCACAGTGCCACCGGTGAGGATGGCGATGTCCTCCAGCATGGCCTTGCGGCGGTCGCCGAAGCCCGGCGCCTTGACCGCCAGGATGTTGAGCGTGCCGCGCAGCTTGTTGACGACCATCGTCGCCAGCGCTTCGCCCTCGACGTCCTCGGCGATGATCATCAGCGTCTTGCCGACCTGCACCAGCTTCTCGAGCACGGGCAGCACGTCGGCGATAGCGGAGATCTTCTTGTCCGTGATGAGGATGTAGGGGTTCTCGAGTACCGCCTCCATGCGGTCGGCATTGGTGATCATGTAGGGTGAGATGTAGCCCCGGTCGAACTCCATGCCTTCCACGAAGTCGGTCTCGAACTTGAGGCCCTTCGACTCTTCGACGGTGATGACGCCGTCCTTGCCAACTTTCTCCATCACGTCGGCGATCAGCCGGCCCACTTCCGGGTCGGCGGCGGAGATCGTCGCGACCTGGGCCGTCTCCTCTTTGGTCGTGACCTGCTTGCTCTTGGCCTTGATCTCGGATACGACCGCGTCGACGGCCTTCTGGATGCCGTTCTTCAGGATCATCGGGTTGGCGCCGGCGGCCACGTTGCGCAGGCCCTCGTTGATCATGGCCTGAGCCAGCACGGTGGCGGTGGTGGTGCCGTCGCCGGCGATGTCGTTGGTCTTGGTGGCGACTTCCTTGAGGAGCTGAGCGCCCATGTTCTCGTAGGGGTCTTCCAGCTCGATCTCTTTGGCGATGGTGACACCGTCGTTGGTGATGGTCGGGGCGCCGAACTTCTTGTCGAGCACCACGTTGCGGCCCTTGGGCCCGAGGGTCACCTTGACCGCGTCGGCCATGGCGTCCACCCCGCGCTTCAGGTGGCGGCGGGCTTCCTCGTCGAATGCAAGCTGTTTCGCCATTGCGTCTCTTCCTCCTTACGCGACGACGCCGAGGATGTCGCGCTCACTCAGGATGAGGTGCTCCTCGTCGCCAATCTTGATCTCTGTGCCGGCGTACTTGCCGTACAGCACGCGGTCGCCGGACTTCACTTCCATAGGCACCTTGGTGCCGTCCTCCAGCACTCGGCCGGAGCCTACGGCCAGGACGGTGCCCTCCTGCGGCTTCTCCTTAGCGGTGTCCGGCAGGACGATCCCGCCCTTGGAGACTTCCTCCCGCTCGAGCGGCTTGACCAGCACGCGGTCCCCGAGCGGAGTGATTTTGGTCGAAGTGGATAGAGCCATCGTTCGGCCCACCTCCT
>Ga0070738_10003332_pt1 | contig 21352 bp, 17 predicted proteins | sample Coa_R2_2_FD_66446 | JGI IMG/M metagenome (GOLD analysis project Ga0070738, IMG submission 66446) | Surface soil microbial communities from Centralia Pennsylvania, which are recovering from an underground coalmine fire - Coalmine... | ecosystem: Environmental > Terrestrial > Soil > Unclassified ... | reverse complement strand
TCCAAAATATTCGCGAACGCCAGGGATTGGCCTACTCCATCTATAGCGATCTGAATCCATATCGTGACACAGGGTGCATGTCGGTTTATGCCGGGACCTCACGTGCATCTGCCACGAAGGTGGTGGAATCAGTGGTCTCCGAATTTCATAAGCTCAAATCGGAGCCGGTACCGGAAGAAGAACTGAGGCGCGCGAAGGACCAACTCAAAGGCAGCCTTATGTTGTCACTCGAGTCTTCGACTGCAAGAATGTCGAACCTCGCCCGGCAAGAAATGTACTTCGACCGCTTCTACAGCATGGACGAACTCATTGAGAAAATTGAAGGTGTAAGTTCCGAAGAATTGCAGGTGCTAGCGAATGAGTTCTTCCAAGCTGACAGCATCGCGGTTACCGTGCTGGGCAATCTGAATGGTCTCAAATTGAACCGAGAGCAACTTATTTGTTAAATGTTTGCCACGAAGGTGCATCGGTTATTGTGTAACTTTTTTCTTTCTGATACATCTCTGTGGTGCGCGCAGTTACGGCGCCAAATTAAACCCATTTAAATGAGGAGAATGTTATGAAGAAATTTTTTGGTTCGCTGCTGGCTGTGTGTTTTCTGACCCTTTCAATGGCCGCCTTCGCTCAGGACACGATGAAGAAGGACGATTCCATGAGCAAGGATTCCATGAGCAAGGATTCCATGAGCCAGGACTCCATGAAGAAAGATTCCATGGCAAAAGACAAGAAAACTGCCAAGACCAAGAAAACCAAGACCGCAAAGAAAGACGATATGAAAAAAGACGACATGAAGAAAGATTCGATGAGCAACGACAGCATGAAACAGTAAGCACGATTGGTATGGGCAGGTCGGAATAGGCCTGCCCGTTGATTTAGCCGCCAGCGCGGCAAAGCAGATTTCCTCACCGCAGAAGCAATTCGGAATGACAAGTAGTAGAGGCGTGACTAGCTGCGCACAGGATCCAGAGCGCAGAATCGTTCCGAGTATCTGAATTCAGGTAAACGGATCAAGGCATCATAGGAATAGGAACTACGGCTCGCAAATTTGTTCCGTGAGCATCCGATTCTATTTCAAGCCTGTGTCATACGGAGATGAAGCCGTATTTACGGACGAAGTTCAGAGCTACCTTCACAACATACTCACCCAAGCAGCGAACGCAAGGCACATAACCTTCCCGCAAAGCTTCCTGCGCCGTCATCGTTCGAACCGGACGCCCTTCCGCGTGAATGTATGTACATTCCGCGAGATGAAACAGTTTGCCGTGTTCAGCTACGACAACCATCAAACCCTCAGGCAGGGGCTTGGCCGGAGCGGCCATATGCGAAATAACAGCTGGCTGAGCGCGAGACGACGAATTGGCCAAAACGAAACCACCTACGATCAACATCATCGCGGCAGCAGCAGCGAGCCAGCCGAAGCCTACCGACTGCCATGTAGGCCGCGCTCCGGCTAGTTTGTGCCGCAGACGCCAGCTAAAACCCAGAGGCATATCGAACAGGCGTTCGTCCCCGTACAACTGAATAATGTTCCGAGTCCCCTCAAGGACAGAACGGCACTTGGGGCATTGCCGTAGGTGTTCATCAATCTCAGTACGCAATGCCGGATCTAAATCATTTTCAATATAGTTTGAGACTTCCCGCCAGACTTGCTCGCAGCTTTCTACCATGGTTTTTCTCCTTTCGGCAGGGAGGGCGTACTGAACCAACCGCTGCTCATTTTTGGAGCAAGCAAATCCCGCAGCATAAGGCGGGCACGCAAAAGCCGGGTCTTTACTGACGCGCGCGAAATGCCGAGCATTTCCGAGACCTCTTCAATACTGAGGTGGTTTACGTCACGCAGAATGAAAATTTCGCGATACTTTGCGCCGAGAGAAGCCAGAGCTTCGAGCAACAATTTACGCACTTCCGTTCTTTCCAGAGATTCGGAGGGTATTTCCCGCCAATCCGCAAAATCGCGCGGCGTGTACGTACCATCCTCTTCGCGATATTCGCCGATAGGTTCCATGATCTCTCCGTGCTCCTTGCGGCGGCGCATGCGGGCCTCGTTCATGGTGATCTGAATCAACCATGTGCTGAAGCGCGCTTCAAAGCGAAATTGCCGGATATTCTTGAAAGCTTTAAGAACAGCCTCCTGCGCGGCGTCTTCCGCATCATGCTGATTGTGCAGAATGGCAAAAGCGACTGCATAAAGCCGCCGTTCATAAGGTTGCACCAGCTCATAAAACACATCCCGCTCGCCATTTTGGACGCGACGAATCAGCTCTTCTTCGCGAGCATCCACCTTGGCCGGTGGCTTTTCCACCGAACTGGTCGCATCCATAATTTTGGCGTCGTCTTTCTAAACCGATTCGCTTCCACCATCAGGAGGAGCTTTATCTGCACCCTCCGGCTCCATGATTTCCGAGGACGCAACTTCTTTCTCAGCTTCCTCGCTTGGAACTTCAGTAGAAGCAGAGTCCACTTCCTCTGCCATGGCTGGAGCATTCATTTCCCAAGGCAAGGCGTAATCGGGATTTCTCTTCCATCCCGTCAACATCGAAACGAAATTGCTCCAACCGTGTAGAGCAACCATGACCAGATGCCCGAAAATAAAAACCAAAATTGCCCACATCACTGCAAAATGCCAGATGCGGGCATAGTTAAATCCGCCCATGAGCCATGCCAGCCAGGAAAATTGCACTGGTTTCCAGATTGCGAATCCCGTCAAAACGGAAAGTACACCCAAGATGAGAACTGTGGTGTAAGCCTGTTTCTGTAAAGGGTTATAGGCTTCGGTCGCCGGCGGTTTGGGACCGAAAAAAAAGTAATGCCGAACCATCGGCCAGATCCCCGGAATATCGCGTGGAACAAACAGTACCTGCTTATAGTGACCGCTGAGAAGCTGATATCCGATGTAAACCGCACCTGTTCCCATGTAAATCCACATAAACGTCAGGTGCCATTGCAATCCGCCGCCCAGCCAGCCTCCTAAAGCAAAAGGACGCGGCCAATGCAATAGATTGACCTGCGGAATCTTCGGGCCGAAGCTAGGGAACGCACGGAAAATCTGCAACCCGCTACCAACCATTACGAATAAGGCGCCAACATTGAGCCAGTGACAGACGCGCACTGGAAGCGGATGCTCATAAATCGCGGTTTCCACTTCCCCGCTCTTCGTGGATGTAATTTCTATGACAGCTTCGCTCAATGCTTCCTCCACCGCTTAGAGTCCGTAAAATTCCGAATAGCCTTGATCTTCCCAATAGCCTACACGTTCCAGCACATGGCTGACTTTGAGATCGGTGAGATACTTCGCTTGCTTGTACCCAATCTTTGTCGGGATATTCAACCGCAGCGGGGCGCCGTGCTCACGCGTCAGCGGGCGGTCGTACATGTCGTAACAAAGCAGGCTTTGAGGATGCATGGCTGTCGCCATATCGAGATACTCGTAATAATCATCAGCACACTCAACACAGACGAATTTCGCCGTCATATCAGCGCCAATCATCTGAAGGAAATCTGAAAGCCGAACCCCGCTGAAGCGGCCAATGACATCCCATCCTTCGACACATACATGACGTACATTTTGGGTGATTTTGGGAAGAGATTGAATCTGCTCGAGCTTATAATCCCCTGGCTTTTTGACCGCTCCGCTGACTGTGAGCGTCCAGACGTCAAAATCCACGCCGGGATCTTCCACATCGTACCCATTGATGGGAAATCGTTCGAAAGGAGTAAGCCTGGAATCTTCAAAAGTTGGGGCTAAGTGCCCTTTACGGAACAACTTGCCGGAGGCCCAATCACTGAAAGCAAGGCCCTTTTTTAACAATGGTTCTTGCAGTTTTGGTACGGCAAAAGCGCCCAGAGCGACTACCGGCGCAATCTTAAAGAGCTCGCGTCGGTTCATTTGATTGAATTTACGTTCCGGGATTTTCGAGTCCATGGGCCCTCCGCGGATAGTATCCGCTATTCGAGGCAGAAATGGGATGTCTGAAGCCGCAAAAAGTTGCGTTTCCGCCAGTTCGAAGAATAACTAACAATCTTATGTGGATTTTATCCGGTTTTGGGGGCATACTATCGGCTTAGGCCCGGCTCCCCCCAGCCACGGGCGGGGAGTTTTTATGCACACGCTGGACAACCACGGCGCGGGAGAAATCCGACCCGACGGCCAACCGACATCGGAGCAAAAGCAAGCTCGCCTGATGCGGATGGCGCTCGGTCTGCTCCTGACTGCGCTCGTTGTAGTCGCGGCGAAAGATTGGGGATTCTGGTCGGAGATTTTCTTCCCCGAAGAGCAGGTTGCAGAGACAGTGTCGTCCCAGCCAGCCCCTCAGACCACGGCCAGTTCTGACCAAGCCACGCAGCCCAAGACCATGCTGCCATATTCCAAGAAATCAAAATCCAAACATGCCACGCCATATCATGCGGCCCGCGCGGAAACTGTTCTTTCTCCTGTTGTTACCACTTCAAGCAGGAGAGTTCTACCACCTTTGGAAATTGATGTTGTAGCTGGTAATAAACATCAGACGGTGCAGGCAAGCAAGCGGTCCGTTACGGTGGATATGCAAGGTCCGGCTGAAACCGTCCCCGCTACGCCTTCATCAGGTGAAGGAATCGTGCCCAATGCTAGCGATCGTGTGATTGTTTCTTCCGATGCTTCGAGTGTTGTCGCGCGCCAAGTGGAGCCGAACTACCCGGTGTTGGCCAAGCAGATGAAAGTGCAGGGAGCGGTCATACTACAAGCTCTCATCGGCAAGAACGGAAATATTCAAGACCTGCATGTGCTCAGTGGGCCAGCTATTCTTTCTGAAGCCGCGCGCCAAGCTGTAAAGCAATGGCACTTCAAGCCTTATCTGCTGGCGGGACAGGCGGTTGAGACCGAAGCGAGAATTACGGTTAACTTCACCATTTCCACAGACTGAGTTTCGACGAAGTCAGCTCATCTTTGCGGATAAGCTCATTGGGGCGCTCTCGACGCGGTTCCTTCCATTTTTCTTGGCTGCATAGAGAGCATCATCAGCACGGTGCAATAAGCTTTCACAACTAGCATCGCCATCCTGTCCTTCCATCACAAACGCCAAACCAAGACTCACCGAGACTGATACAGCGCCCGCATCGGTCGGCACTGGGTTTGAAAAAACTGCCAAACGCAAACGTTCAGCGAGGTTGACGAGATTGGATGAATCGCATCCGGGAACGACAATCAGAAATTCTTCACCGCCGTAACGGCCAATCCAGTCGTAGCTCCGCACGACAGCAGCAAGGCGATGAGCAACTTCGCACAAAACCTTATCACCGGCTAAATGGCCGTGCGTGTCATTGACGGCCTTGAAATGGTCAACGTCTACCATAATCACACCCAGCGATTCTCCGCTTCTTTGTCTGCGTTGTAGTTCTGCAATCAAACGATCGAGGATCGCCCCGCGATTGCAAATATTGGTTAGCCGATCGTGTTTCGCCTCAAACTGAAGCGCTTGATGCGCGCGAAGAAGTGCGTCTTGTAGCTCCAAAATACGCTGACCAGCGCGAATCCTTGAGCGCAGTTCCTCAGCGTGAAAAGGTTTTGTGAGGTAGTCATCCGCACCGGCTTCAAAGCCAGTCACGACATCATCCTTGTCATCCTTTGCCGTCAACAAAAGCACATACCGGTAAGGCCCTGTTCGTTCGCGGCGAATATTGCTGCAAACTTCGATTCCGTCTAAGCCGGGCATCATCCAATCGAGAATGACAAGTTTCGGCGCGTTCGGTTGTTGAAGAATCTCCCAGGCGGATTTTCCATTTTCAGCTGATACGACGCAGTAATTCCATGACTGCAACCAGCGGTGCAACACGCGACGGAAGATAGGATCGTCTTCGGCCACTAAAACGTTGTTAAGTTGTTTTTCTGCCCCAGCCGCGTTTTGAGAGTTCTCGCCGCAGCCCGGAGCAACGGTATTCTCATCGGCATGGGTCACGAATGAACTCCAGCCGCCCCCATGCAGTGGTAAAGCGCTTCCAGTTCACGTTCCAGCATGGCAAGAATCTTGTCAGACCCGGAAAGATTTTTGCGGCGCGCCATTTCTTCCAGTTGACGAGCAGCAGACATGGCTTCAGGGGCAGACAAGTAGCCGACTTCCCCTTTTATGCTGTGCGCAGCGCGCATAGCATCCTCAGTATTGCCAGTCCTCAGAGCAATCTGCAATTCGCGCAACAACTTCGGCGACTCATCGAGGAAAATTTGGCATAGCTCCTGGAAAAGATCTGCGTCCCCGCCAAGCCGCTCGATAGCCTCTTCACGGTTCCATACAGCACTGTTGCTCGGCCCTAATCCAGGATCCGCGATTGGTTCTCTTGTGTCCTGACTATCGGCAGCCGGTTCAGTTTTCGCAGCCAACCCGGCCAGGACTTCTGCTACTTCGTTCAAGCGTAGCGGCTTGGTGAGGTACCCATCCATCCCGGCAGCCAGACAAAGTTCGCGGTCTCCCTTCATGGCATGGGCTGTCATGGCATAGATAGGGACATGCATTCCGCTCATTTTTTCTGTTTCCCTGATTGCACGCGTTGCCGCGAAACCATCCATCTCAGGCATTTGTACATCCATAAAAATCACATCAAACTTTTCTGCTTGTGACATGCCGACTGCTTCTTTCCCATGATTCGCCAGCAATGCAGTGTGCCCCATTTTCGCGAGAACCCGGATAATGACTGCCTGGTTCACCGCATTATCTTCGGCAACCAGTATTCGCAACGATTTTGCAGATTTCTGCCATACTGGCTGCGCAAACGCGGAGACTCGGGCAGATGCTTCCTTGCGTAAGCCCAGTGCCTTGCGAACCGCTGCCAGCAAATCTTCCTTAAGCACCGGTTTCGATAAATACGCTGCAACGCCCAACTCTTTGCATCGGACCGAATCTCCCGGTCGTCCTGAGGAAGTCACTATGACCACGGCGCTCTCACGAATATTGGGGTTGCTTCTTACCGATTTCACGAAATCGAATCCATCCATCTCAGGCATGCAAACATCCACCAGCATGAGCTGTACCGGATCGTGATTGTCGGCTGCGGCAACGGCCACACTCAAACCGTCTGGCCCACTCACAGCCGCGCTCGGTCTCATCCCCCACTCCCGCGTCATGCTGCAGAGAATTCGGCGATTGGTTTCATTGTCATCCACCACAAGAACTGGCACGCCAGTCAAATCCTTTTCAGGCATCATGGTCACTGCGGCGGGAATCTCCGTAGCTTCTTTGAAGCAGACAACAAAATGGAAGGTGCTGCCCTTCCCGTGCTCGCTCTCGACCCAAATTCGCCCTCCCATCAACTCCACCAAGCGTGAAGTTATGGCAAGGCCGAGTCCAGTTCCTCCGTATTTCCGGGTATGGCTGGTGTCGGCTTGGGCAAATGCCCGAAAAAGAATTTTTTGTTTATCGGAGGGAATTCCAATCCCTGTATCGGCCACTTTAAAATGCAATTCGAAGCCACCTTCAACTGGACGACTTTCAATTTGCACTAAAACTTCTCCCTTTTCAGTAAACTTGATGGAGTTCCCAATCAGATTGATCAGTACTTGCCGTAATCGCCCCGGGTCTCCAATCACCCAGTGAGGCAAATCCGGCCCAGTTTCGTACGCCAGCTCAATGCTCTTCTGATGTGCCCGTATGGCGAGCGCTTTCATGGCCTGTCCCGCACAGTCATACAGGTTGAATGGGACCGCCTCCATTTCCATTTTCCCTGCTTCAATCTTTGAGAAGTCAAGGATGTCATTGATTACCACCAGCAAAGCTTCGCCCGACGACTTCACCATGCTCAAATACTCTCTCTGCTCATTGCTGAGCTGTGTATCGAGCGTAAGTTCGGTCATACCCAGGATGCCGTTGATGGGTGTGCGGATTTCATGGCTCATATTTGCTAAAAATTCGCTTTTAGCACGGCTGGCCGCTTCCGCCGCATCACGAGCCGCTTCGAGCTGCGCATTAGTTGTACGTAATTCTTCGGTGCGATACGCAACTTCGTTCTCCAGATGATCTCGGTGCGCTGAGAGTTCCTCGTCACGCTGCTCGATGAGAGAGAGCATCTCGTTGAACCCAATCACGAGCTGTCCAATTTCGTCGTGGCTGGTGACGGGATGTCGCAGCGCATAATTCCTTTGATCAGCGACTTTCTTAATGGTTTGGACTAATCCGAGCAAGGGATCGGAAATGAGGCGTTGTGTACGCAGCGCCAGCAACCAGGTAAATGCGCATGTTGCCAGCAATACAAGCGCCATCATTGCCCGATTGCGCCTGACGCTCTGATGCAGCTCGTCAAGATCCGACTCGAGGTAAACCGTGCCAATGATTTTCCCTTTGAAGGAGATTGGTTGGAAATCAAACAACCGGTCTCTGCTGAATCGCGGACCATACTCGGACGATGGCGAGGTTGGCACGCTCTGTCCATTGCGTGCATAACCCGCGAATTTTTTGCCGTCAACCCCATAAATCGCTGCGACCCTGATGTGGGATTTGGCCTCAAGAGCAGACAACATATCCTGTGCGCTGCGCGCATCTTCGAAAATGATGGCGCCAGTGCTGTTTCGCATAATGACGTTCGCCAGGGCATCAAGGTCTGCCGCCATATCGTGGCGGTCAGTAACGACGTCGAAGGCCATAACGGCCATGCAAGCCAGCACCAGACTCGCGGCGCTGATGGCCATGATCAGAATTGTAAGTTTCCAGCGAATCGAAAGTGTATGGGCGAGCGTCATCATCTGCCTCCTTGAGGCGAAATCACCATACGGGCGGCAGAGAGCAATCGCGAACTTAATTTCAAACCTGCGTGTTGGGCTTGCGTGAGATCGACTTCAAAGCGGACATGATCTCCCTCCATGACAAAGTTGATTGTTCCGCCCATGCTACGGAACCCGTCCATATCGGAAACGGTCAGTACGCTCAGCCCCGAGAGCGATTGCAATATCTGTTTTGCCGACGCTTTTTCCGAATTGGAGATAAACAGGATCTGACAGGTACGCGCCTGCCGAATTTCATGCGGATGTTCGAGCGCCAGCTTGCGTTCCCCCGCATTCTTGTCTTGAATCGCGCGCTGTAACGGGCCGTCAATCGCATCTTTGCCGAATACGCATATCTCAATGGGAGATTCGGGCCACGCGAACGAATGCGGCGGCCATTCTACGAAGTTGGCGAAGTTGCAGAGATAACCGGCCTTTGCTTGCAAGACATCCTCCGTGCTCGAAGAGGATTGCGCGAGGAGAATGTTGATCCATGTAGTCATGAGCACTAGCGATCGGAAAAACATCGTGCGCTTCCTGTCGTGAGACATCGCGCCATCCTTTACACTCTCTCCCGGATTTTTCACTGACCAGTTCCGTTTTCAGGTATGAGAGCACTCGCAGGCGCACGTTTCCCAGCTCCCTGCAGATTGCAAATCATCCATCGGCAAATTGTTGGTTTGGCTTCACCGATCCAGGCATGAAGTTTTGCCAAATGACCGCCGATAGAAATTGAGCAATGACCCTGCCTGCCATGCTGGAAGCGAGCAACCCCGATGTTTATCGCGAGGTGCTGGAGACTCTGCACACTGGCGTATTCATGGTGGACCGAGCTGGCAGAATTTCATTTTGGAATGAGGGAGCGGAAAAAATCAGCGGCTACCGCAGGCATGAAGCGTTAGGACACTGCTTTCAGCACAACATACTGGCCCATTGCGACGAACACAGCTGCGATCTTTGTGGCGCGAATTGTCCCATCTATGCGGTGTTGCATGAAGGGAAGGCCAAGTCGAATCTGCTGCATTTCCAACACAGAGACGGCCACAGCGTTGCTCAAACATGGACGGTACCCATTCGCAACTCGCATGGCTCGGTGATTGGTGCAGCACAAAGTTTTTCTGAGATCCATCCCACAGCCTCCGAAGAATCTGCTCGATCCTCTTCACAGGAGCAAGCTTCTCCGCTACCGGGGCCGGAAGATACGCAATTTTATTTGCATGAACACCTGGCCAGTTTTACTCAATACCACTTACCTTTTGGGATCTTGCGCATTTCTGTAAGTGATCTGGCAAAGATGGAAATGTCTCGGGGGCGTGAGGCCGAACACGCCCTGGTTCGGCTGTTGACTCAAGCTTTACGCGAAAACTTAGATAAGGGTGGCTTTCTAGGCCGATGGAGCACGGATGAATTTCTCGCAATTGTGCCAAAGTGCACTGCCCATAGCTTGCATGAAGCTGCCGTCACTTTAAACGAGCATTTGAGTGGCGTGACTCTGCATTGGTGGGGAGATTCCATATTGATTAAAGCGAATATCGGGCAAACTCTTGCGCAAGCCGGCGACACGATGGAATCATTGCTTCACCGCGCGGGATTCGCGCCAGTCACTTACAAGAAAAACGCTTCCGCTGGATTCAACGTTTAATCATGTTCGCAATCATTGGGATCCTCGTGGTCTTCGGCGCCATCGTTGGTGGTTATCTGATGGAGCATGGCAACCTCAAAGTGCTCATTCAGCCAGCTGAACTCATCATTATCGGCGGCGCTGCCATCGGCACTGTACTCATTGCCAACCCTCTGCATATCCTGAAGCAGATGGTCGGCGGTGTCGCCGGAGCATTCGGCGGGTCCAAATTCGGCAAACAGCGATATCTCGAATCTCTAAAAATGATGTATGAGCTTCTCAATAAAGCTCGGCGCGAAGGGTTGATGGCGCTCGAAAGCGACGTCGAGGATCCATCAAAAAGCCCCATCATGTCAAAAAACACTGCATTCATAACAAATCATCACGTATGCGACTACTTTTGCGACACCATGCGCATGGCCATTAGCGGAGTCGAGGCTTTTGATCTGGATCAGTTGCTCGAACTCGATATGGAAGTACACCACCATTCCGCAAACCAGCCGATTGCCGCGTTGAGCACCATGGCGGATTCTCTGCCTGGCCTGGGCATCGTGGCTGCCGTATTAGGCGTGGTCATCACCATGGGATCATTGGGCGGTCCTCCGGAAGAAATCGGACACAAGGTCGCCGCCGCGCTGGTTGGCACATTTCTCGGGATTTTACTTTGCTACGGATTTATCGGCCCACTTGCTGCCAACATGACAAAAGCCGCCGAAGAGGAATACGCCTACTTGCACGTTCTGCGAGTTTTGGTTGTTTCTTTCTTAAAAGGCGCGGCCCCAATCATGGCGATCGAAACCGCACGCCGCGCTATCCCCGGCCACGTACGGCCATCCTTCGCGGAAGTCGAAAAGTACTGTAAAGGCGGTGGCGGAGAAGCAGCTGCTGCCGCTTCCGCCTGAGTAATTTGCCCATGGCAGAAACCCGTCCCATCATTATCGTAAAGAAAAAAGTTGGACACGGGGGCCATCACGGCGGCGCATGGAAAGTTGCCTATGCCGATTTTGTCACCGCGATGATGGCCCTTTTCATCGTTCTGTGGTTGCTCAACAGCAGCAAACAAATCCAGGAGGCGGTTGGTGGGTATTTTAAAGATCCCACTGGCAAATCCAAAAAAGTCGGCTCTGACTTGGCCGGCTCCGGTGAAAACATTTTGCTTAAGAAAAACGAAATGGCCAAACTTAAAGAGGAATTGCAAAAGAACATTCACAAAATGGCGAACCTGGACAAACTGAAAAGCCAGATCGAAATGACAGTCACCTCTGAAGGCTTGCGCATCGAACTGCTCGAATCCGCTTCTGGTACCTTCTTTCAGCAAGGCAGCCCTAAACCAAATGACGCCGGAAAAGAATTGTTGGTAATGCTCGCGGGAGAGCTAGGAAGCCTGCCGAATAAAATTTCCATTGAGGGTCACACCGACTCAAAGCCTTACACCGGGCGCCACGACTACGACAATTGGGAACTCTCGACTGACCGCGCGAATGCCGCACGCCGCCTTATGCAACAGAATGGTCTTGGCGCCAAACAAGTAACGCAAGTCCGCGGCTATGCCGACCAGCGCCTGCGTAAACCTGAAGATCCCATGGATCCGTCCAATCGCAGAATCTCGCTAATCGTTCAGTATCTGACCGACAACAAAGACGACGATGAAACAAGCCTCGTAAAATCTGCGCCGGAATCGCCCGAGGATGCTACTAAATCCACAAGTGAAACTGCAAAGTAGCGTTCGTAACATATCGTCGTAACGTATCCTGTATAATCCGCTGTTTTGTTGAATCCTCTCACGGAGTCCCACATGATTCGATTGTTACGTCTCTTTTGCACCATTTCACTTGGATTGGCAGTAACTGTTCCATCATTTGCTCAAGAAAAAGTTGATCTCGATGCCATCAGCCGCATTCGCTACGAAGAATTCCATGATTCCAAAGTGATGGATATCGCCAGCGGCCTCATGGATTCCATTGGCGAGCGCCTGACGGGTTCGCCCAACATGAAACGTGCGAATGAATGGACGCGCGATCAACTCACTTCATTCGGTCTGTCGAACGCACACCTCGAAGCGTGGGGCCCTTTTGGCCGCGGCTGGGCAAATCAATATGTAAATGCTCGCATGACTTCCCCAGACGTGGCACCACTGATCGTTTATGCCAAAGCCTGGACGCCAGGAACGAACGGTGCCGTCAGCGGCAAATGCGTTCGTGTAAACATTGAAAAGAAAGAAGATTTCGACAAGTACAAAGGCAAACTGGCTGGAATGATCGTTATTTTCGGCCCCGATGCTGAAGTCAAACCCGTGGATACCGCTCCCTTCCAGCGTTACAGCGATGATGAACTGGCCAAACTCGGCCAATTTGATGCAACGGACAAATATGCTTTCCGCATTGCCGATTACATCAAGCGTATGAAATTTCAGAAGGAGGTCGCGAAATTTCTTGCGGACGAGAAGCCTCTGGCTGTGATTGATCACAGTCGTGGCAGTGCAGGAGGGGGAACTGTATTTGTTCAGTCCGGCGGTTCCTACAAAATCGGCGAAACTAACACCGTGCCAGGGCTAACCATGGCTGTAGAGCATTGGGACCGCATCGCGCGTCTGCTCAAACAGAAGAAAGATGTCACCATGGAACTCAACGTAGTCAACACGTTTTATGACGATGATCCCATGCAGTACGATACGATCGCGGAAATCCCCGGGACCGACAAAGACAAGAAAGACGAAATCGTCATGTTGGGGGCGCACCTCGACTCCTGGCACGCTGGAACTGGCGCCACGGACAACGGCGCTGGAACCGTCGTGATGATGGAAGCCGTCCGGCTGCTCAAAACACTCGACCTAAAGCCGCGCCGTACAATCCGCATTGGCCTTTGGAGCGGCGAAGAAGAAGGCCTTCTCGGATCGCAAAACTACGTGCAACAGCATTTTGGCTCACGCCCCGCCATGGACGATCCTGACATGAAGGGCATGCCAACGCTCATGCGACGGGAAGCCGGACCACTTAGCTTGAAACCCGAGCAAGCCAAGGTTTCGGCATACTTTAACCTAGACAATGGCAGTGGCAAAATTCGCGGTGTCTACCTTCAGGAAAATGGCGCCGTCGAACCCATCTTCAACGCCTGGATGCAACCATTCAAAGACCTGGGCATGACGACGCTCACTATGCGCAACACCAGCGGTACCGATCATCTTTCCTTCGACGCTGTCGGCATTCCCGGATTCCAGTTTATTCAAGATCCTCTGGATTATGAAACTAGGACGCATCACTCGAACATGGACGTCTATGATCGGTTGCAACCAGACGATCTCAAACAAGCGGCCATCATTGTCGCGAGTTTCGTCTATGAAGCGGCGATGCGCGACCAGATGTTGCCACGCAAGCCGATTGAGAAACCTTTGCCAAAAGAACCAGAGAAGAAAGACGACGAATAAACCAAACCATGCGCTTACTCATTCACATTGTGTGAGTGAGTGAGCGCAGTTTTACGCGCTTAATTCCTGCACAGCCCTCCACGCTTGATCAATTGCTTCATTGGTATAGGCGTTTGCGCCTGCATCCGAGTTTGCAATCGCGATTCGGCCAAACTTCTTTCTCCCAACCACCCACGGCTGCTCTCCTTCCGCCCAATCAGGATCGAACAACGAATTCGGCGTGAAGGCATAGCCATGCGCCCATCGGTTCACCGTGATCGCTTGTATGTCGCGTGCGGGATCAAATCCCGCGCCGCCCAACATTCGCCCCAACTGGTCGCGGATATTCCGTTCAAACGTAGAAAATGGCGTTCCCATCAACTCAATCCGCCCCATGCGATGCTGATCGCGCTCCGGCAGCCCCGGCTTGCATGGGGTCCGCAGCATAAAAAGGACCATCGGCTCCGTGGGATCGCTGGGAAATTTGTACTCGCCAATACTTACCGGAAAATCCAAGGCCGTGTAATTGTGATAACTTCCCGGCGAAACAATCTGATGGATGCCCAGCTTTTGAAAAGCTGCCCATTTCTGAATTGCGACGTGGGTGTACACAAGTGGCGTCTTCACCAAATAATGAAGAGCTTCTCTCTGTTTATCGGGCATCTCCGGGCAAAGATACGGGATCATCATGTTGTAACAAGCCATCACGCAGTTCTTTGCGCGGACGGTTTCCAACTTTCCATCCCGGACATAAGATACTGCGACATCATCCGCTGCATTCTGCGCATGGACAACCGTACTGTTCAATCGAATACGCACGCCTGAGCCATCTTGATCCAGCTTGCTGTAGTCGGCTCGCGCCGTGACCACATCATTCATATCTTTTCCCGGAATAGCGCCAGGTATTAGGGCGCGCACGAGCAATCGTGCCACCGAAGCATTCCCATCGGGGAAATGAAAGATGTACGGTTCTTCCTTCTCTACAGGATCGAGTCCTAGTCCATCCAATCCCGGATAACTATCAGCGTTGTAATCATCGTCACTGTAGTGGCAGGTGAGAGCCGAGACAGCATCAATACCAACCCCAAATAAGTCGTGCGAGTAAGTTTGAAAAAATGGCAGCACTTCGCGCGATGCATGGCAAATCTGCGTCAGATAGTTGGCGTAGCTTATCTTCGCCAGTTTCTTTTGCTTTTCTGCTTTCGACAACCCCGCAAGATAATCCACTTTGTCGGCGTAAAGCCGGCCGATATCGCGCTTCGCAACTTCCGACATTGGAGATTCGGCAAGAAATTGTGGCCAGGGCTTCATCCCCATTCCAGTCACAAGCCGATCTTCACCAAAGGTTTTCTTATCGAAGAAACACGCCGTTCCTAGCTTTGCGTAGAGTTTCTGATCGTAATCTTTATAGAATTGCTGTGTTTCAATGCCTAATTCCTTCAACAATCCCTTCGCCACTGTCGAATACTGCCCCGGACTCTCAATCGACTGCGTCCCTCCATAGCTCAACAGCGTCCTGCTTCCCACATGAAATTCGTTTCGTTTAGCGTGTCCGCCAAAATCGTCATGATTGTCGAGGATTAAAATCCGCGCCTTGGGTCCCGCACCTTTGCGATAAAAATATGCCGCGGCTAATCCGCTAATGCCGCCACCGACAACAACCAAGTCGTAAGCTTCTTTTAAACTTCCTGGAGTTCCAGTTTCCTGCCATGCTTCGCCGTCGCGCAGGCCATGCGCCACTGGGTAACTTCCCTCATGATTTCCACGCATTCCGGTCAATGCCGGCGGGTAATATTCTCCCTTCTGCTCACTCCCCTCACTCATGCCCCGCATCCACGGGCATCCCGTCGCAACTAAAGCTCCTCCGATTGCCAGACTCATGCCATCCATAAAATCCCGCCGTGTGATCTTGCGGTTCATTCCCAGTTCACGATCCTGCGCGTCATCCATCATTTTCCCCTCACTGCTACCCCAAAACTCAAACCCAGAAACCTTACTATAATTGCACAATGTTGCCAAATATCTTTCTTGGCTGGAAATCGAGATACCGCGACAATCGGCCGCTAAAGCCTCTCTCGCACGTGCCGATGTGCAAGAAGTGAGACGGAGCTTGTTCTTTCTGTCTTCTAAGTGTTTGGCCCCGGATGCAGCGCTATTCTCCAATCAGCCCGCTGTTGACCCGCGATATTCACGAAAATGTTCACCTCCGCAAAAGAATTCTGATTGGGCTCATCACTGCTGTAACCGTCACAATTTCTGTGAGTTGGCTCTCCTGGACGAGTGTTCAAATAACCGCGCGGCAAACCGATCGAGTCTTAGAGAGCTACGCTTTCAGCCAGGCCCTCGCCATCACGCTGCAACATGTGGTGGATATACAAACTGGGGCACGCGGATATGCACTGACTGGCTATGAGCAGGTCTTGCAGCCTCGTGATGCTGCATCGGTGGCCTTGCAAGAAGATTTGCGGACACTGCAAACTTTCATCGCCAGCCAACCCGACGATGCGGTAAAGATCGCTCAATTCAAAGAACAAATTCAGCAAGTCGTGAATTTCAGTGACGAACTCGTCACACAACGGAAGAATTCCCAATCCTCGCTATCGTATGCAAGTATCAAGCCCATCCAGGACCGCCTGGACGCGGCTCGTGAAACTGCCCGCGAGTTACAAGTAAAAGAAGCCGCCCTCCTCGCCGAACACCAAGCCCGGCGAAATCGTTTGCGCAGCATTTCCAAATGGCTGCGCCTTCTCAATTTACTCACGGTGTTGTGTTTATTCGGCCTGACTTGGGCGCTATCACACAATGCGCTCGAGCTCACGAGTCAGTCCCGTCAAAAGATCCATGCGCTCAATCAGGAACTGGAAAAGCGTCTGCAAGAGCGCACCGCAGCATTAACCTCCTTGCAGTCGGAAAAAAAAGAGCATTTACATTCCCAGGAACAGTTGCGAGCCAGCGAGGATCGCGCACGTTTGGCAATTGCCGGTGCCGGCTTGGGCACATGGCATCGCGATTTAATAACCGGCAGGCTGCAATGGTCCGACGCTTGCCTGGCTCTCTTCGGTCTCCCGCCCGGCACAATCGTGAATTGGGAGCGGCTCGAGGCCTTAGTTCACCCCGAAGATTGGCTATCCCTCAATCAGAAACTGAACGATGCCATTCTCCACAGAACCGCATACGAGAACGAATATCGTGTGATTTGGCCGGACGGCACCGAACATTGGGTAGCTTCGAAGGGCCGCGCTTACTACGATCCATCCGGCAAAGCTTTACGCATGGAAGGCATCGCATTCGATATCACCGCTCGTAAGCACGCGGAAGACGCGCTTCGTAACAATGAGGTTCTTCTTCACTTACTGCTCGATGGAATTGGAGACTACGCCATTTATATGCTCGATCCTTTGGGGCGCGTGGCCAGTTGGAATACGGGGGCCGCGCGTATCAAAGGCTACTCGGCTGAGGAAGTCATCGGCAAATCGATCGCCATGTTTTATCCACCATCGGATATCGCCATGGGAAAGGTGGATATTGCGTTACATGAAGCGCTCACGAAAGGCCGCTATGAAAGCGAAGGCCAGCGTATCCGCAAAGATGGATCTATTTTTTTGGCCCATGTCGTCCTTTTCCCCATGTTCGACTCGGAAGGAACTCTGCGCGGCTTCGCCAAAGTGCTGCACGATATCACCGAACGCAAGCGCGCGGAAGTAGCTTTAAATGAGAGTCTTCGAGTCAGTGAGAGCGCTCGCAAGGAACTTGCCGACTTTAAATATGCCATTGACCAACACGCCATTGTGGCCACCACCGACGTAAGCGGGCGCATTACATATGTCAATGACAAGTTCTGCGCGATCAGCCAATATTCGCGTCAGGAACTGCTGAACCAAAACCATCGCATTATTAACTCAGGTTTCCACCCAAAGGAATTTTTTCGCGAGCTCTACCAAACAGTTGCACGCGGCGTCACCTGGCATGCCGAAATCTGTAACCGCGCGAAGGATGGCTCTTACTACTGGGTGGATACGACCGTTGTCCCGTTGTTGAATCCCGACGGCAGGCCCCGGCAATACATCGCCATACGCACCGACATCACCGAGCGCAAAGAAAACGAGCGCAAATTGGCTTTGCAAACCACTGAGTTGATGAGGCAGCGCGAGCAGCTCGACAAAGCGAATCAGGCCTTGGAATCGCAAACTCAAATGCTTGAGTCGGTATTAAACAGCATCGGGGAGGGTCTGGTGGCAGCCGATGCGGATGGGAATTTCATTCTCTGGAATCCCATGGCTAAAACAATCTTGAACGCCGGGCCAATCTCGTCGTCTCGCGAACAATGGCCGGAAATTTATAGCATTTATCAAACCGATGAAGTCACTCCCTATCCGGCCGAACAGCTCCCGCTTGTGCAGGCTCTTAGAGGTCAACCGACTCGCGCCGAACTCTTTGTGCGCCACCCTGACTCCAAAGAAGGCACTTGGATCGAAGTCAATGCTCAACCGATGCGAAACGAGCAGGGTGAATTGTGTGGTGCAGTAGCAGCCATCAATGACATTACCGCGCGGAAAGCTTCGGAACGTGAAATTCGTCTTTTGAACAGCGACCTTGAAGCCCGTGTCCGGCAACGCACAGCAGAGCTGGAAGTTGCTAATCGCGAACTGGAAGCCTTCACATATTCCGTATCCCACGATCTGCGCGCGCCGCTGCGTCATATTGCCGGTTTTTCTAAAATTCTAATGGACGAATTTGAGGCCTCGCTCGCACCGGAGGCTCGCCACTACCTCAGCCGCATCCTCGACGGGACCCATCGTATGGGGCTTTTGGTGGATGAGCTTTTGAATCTCGCGCGAGTCGGCCGCTATAACCTGCGCCTGCACATCACCGACCTCAACGGCATCATTGAAGAATTGATGCCAATGCTCATCGCAGATTGCAAGGACCGCAGCGTCGAGTGGCGCATTGCTAAACTTCCGCAGTGCGAGTGTGATCCGATCCTAATCAAACAGGTCATGCAAAACTTGCTTTTGAACGCCATCAAGTTCACCCGGACCCGTGAACAGGCAATCATCGAAATCGGAGTGACGCAGCGTGAAAACAAAACCGCCATTTTCGTTCGCGATAACGGGGTTGGTTTCGACATGAAATATGCGGACAAACTCTTTGGCGTTTTCCAGCGACTGCATCGCGCCGAAGACTTCGAAGGCACTGGAGTTGGCTTGGCCACTGTGCAACGCATTGTGCAGCGCCATGGCGGACAAATCTGGGCCGAGTCAGAGCTCGACCGCAGCACAATCTTCACTTTCACTCTAAGCGGCTTAGCCCACGCAAATGCCAGCCAAGCCGAAGCATTTGCCCAAGCCAGCGCATAACCATATTCATCTTTAATAGAGACCTCGCTCCGTTCCCGGATGGTGTTTCATTTTGGTCTCGTGCCTTGATCCTCCGGATTGCGAACTACATTCACATCGCTTGCAAGTGGATAGCCGAAAACGGCATCGACTGCAATCGAGCGTACCGCGACCTTTATCTGCCAACTCGCTATGGCCGAATCTTGAAAATGCCGATATGTCATAAAAGCCAACCCATGAATACTCCTGAAGTGGACATTTTGCTTGTGGATGACAGCCAGGATGATCTCGACCTGGCCCTACACGCCTTGCGCCGCGAGAACTTGGCGAACAAGATCTTTGCGGTACGCGATGGTGAAGAAGCGTTGGATTTTATCTTTTGCCGCAATGCCTTCGCCGAACGCAGTTTTGATAATCCTCCAAGGCTGATTTTATTGGATTGGAAGCTTCCCAAAGTGGATGGAGCGGAAGTGTTAAGTCAGATTAAGGGCGATCCACGCACGCGCACAATCCCGATTGTCATACTGACCTCTTCTCGCGAAGAACGGGACTTGATCAATGGGTACAAGCTGGGGGCGAACAGCTTTATTCAAAAGCCAGTGGACTTTAATCAGTTCCGTGACACCGTGAAGACTCTTGGAATGTATTGGTTGATTGTAAATCAACCTGTTCCTTGTATACAGAACTTGCCAACGCGATGACCGAAACCGTTACCATCCCCACCACGCCTGCCGTGCCTCTTGCATCTGATGTGCCCATCGCAGCTTTGAGCGAAAACATTTCGGATGCACGCTTGGCGCTCAAAATCCTGATGGCCGAGGACAATCTCGCAGATCACGAACTTATTCTGCATGAGCTGCGCCGCGCCGGCTTCGACGTAAGCCACGAATGGGTGCAGACGGCGCAGGACTTCACCATCGCCCTGCGCGAGAGTTGCCCTGACATCGTGCTCGCTGATTACAACCTGGGTCAATGGCGGGGAGTTGAGACGATCGAAATCTTGCGCCGCGAAGGTATGGATGTACCCGTGATCCTGGTTTCCGGTGCGCTGGGTGATGTCAATGCAGTTGAGTGCATCAAACAGGGCGCCACCGATTACGTACTGAAGGACTCCCTCGCCCGTCTCCCGATCGCGATTCGCCGTGCCTTGAATGAAAAGCAAATCGAGCGCGAAAAGCGCCGGGCCCAGGAGGATCTGGCGCGCAAAGTCGAGGAACTGGCCCGCTCTAATCATGACTTGGAGCAATTCGCTTATGTCGCTTCACACGATTTACAGGAACCCTTGCGCATGGTCGCGGCCTATACGCAGCTGCTCGGCGAACAGTACGGCGACAGGCTCGACGACAAAGCGCAACGCTATATTCACTATGCGGTAGATGGCGCCGTTCGCATGCAAACGCTTATCCAAGATTTGTTGGCGTTTTCGCGCTGCGGGCGCAGCGATGTTACCCTCGAAATCTCCGATTGCAACCTCATCCTTGAGCGGGCCCTGGATCGTCTTTGCGCTGCAATTGAAGAAACGCATGCCCATATCACGTGGGACCCTCTGCCGGTTCTGCCCGTCAATCGCTCGCAGTTGGAACATGTTTTTCAAAATCTCATCAGCAATGCTCTCAAATTTCGCGGCAGCGAAGTGCCCGCAATTAACATTTCCGCGGAAGCTCGCACAAATGAGTGGGAGTTCTGCGTACGCGACAACGGAATCGGCATCGCTCCGGAAAATGCGGAAATGATCTTTGCCGTATTCAAGCGTTTGCATACACGCGAGGAATATCCCGGCAACGGCATCGGTCTCTCGATATGTAAAAAAATCGTCGAGAGACACGGAGGTCGAATCTGGGTGGACTCCGGAGCCCAGTCGCCCGGAACCACTTTCCGCTTCACTTTGCCCACATCTCAAAAACGCGACCAGGAGTCCTCATGAAGCCTGCCCGCGAAGTTTTATTGGTGGATGACAATCCCGCCGATCTGGAGCTTACCGCTGAGTTTCTATCGCGCAGCCGCTGCTCCAGCCGCATTCACTCGGTCAACGATGGCGATCAGGCCATCGAATTCCTGCAAGGCAAGGGGAAATTCTCCGCTGCCCGGCGGCCCGATCTCATTGTTCTCGATCTCAATCTGCCGCGCAAACCTGGCCGTGGCGTTCTTGCCGAAATCAAACGCGACCCCTGTTTACGGGAAATTCCGGTCATCATCTTCAGCACTTCGCAGGCCCCAAATGACGTTTACGCCAGCTATCAACTTGGCGCGAACAGCTACGTGCGCAAACC
>Ga0070738_10003324_pt1 | contig 21379 bp, 16 predicted proteins | sample Coa_R2_2_FD_66446 | JGI IMG/M metagenome (GOLD analysis project Ga0070738, IMG submission 66446) | Surface soil microbial communities from Centralia Pennsylvania, which are recovering from an underground coalmine fire - Coalmine... | ecosystem: Environmental > Terrestrial > Soil > Unclassified ... | reverse complement strand
TCCTCCGCTTGCATAAAGATATCAAATTGCTCCATTGTAATGATCTTTTTCGATAGTGCTGACTGAGCTTGCTCAAGGAGCGTATAACCCGTGATGGCATCATCATGTTTGGCTGCTTTAATTAATTTCTCGATTGGCTCGGAGGCAATGGTTTTAATCAAAGCATCTTGTACATCTGCTAATACATTTCCCTCAGGTGCTAAATAGGCACCCGCTACTAAACGTTGACGTGTTTCCGTCGGCGCCATTAATAACTGGGAAATTTTATGATTTAGTTTATCTTTCGGTTTAGAGAAATGTTTTCCGAAGGGGAAAATAATGGCACGTAATAAAAGTGCAAGCCAGCGATTAGGGAAATTTTTGAGGAGATCGTCTAAGCGCGTTTGAATTTCAAATAAGCAATAACGACAAGCAAAATGAATGATAGGTAAATCATCCGAATTTTCACCTTGGTCGTAATAGTACTTTAACACCGCTGATAAAAGATATAAGTAGCTTAAAATATCGCCTAAACGCGCAGAAATATTTTCTTTTCGTTTTAAATTGCCGCCTAAGGTTAACATACAAACATCAGCCATTAAGGCTAAAACAGAACTGAAGTGCGTAGCATGTTGGAAGTAGCGTTTCATCTTACCACTGGGGGCTGAGACGATATAGCTACTGGTTAATCCCAGTGCTAAACTGCGTACGACATTGCTGATACCAAATGCCATGTGTTTCATCACAATTTTATCAAACGCCATCAACCCTTCTTTCGCATCAGCAAGATGGGCCGCTTCTAATTCTGCTAAGACATACGGATGACAACGAATCACACCTTGGCCGAAGATAATCATATTGCGAGTAAGAATATTGGCACCTTCCACTGTGATAGCAATAGGAGAAGATTCATAACCTCTACCAAGATAATTTTTAGGCCCTAAACAAATTCCTTTCCCGCCGTGAATATCCATACCATCGATAGCAATTTTTCTGCCCAATTCAGTGACATGATATTTTACAATCGCAGAAGCAACAGACGGTTTTTCCCCTTGGTCCACGCTGCTGACAGCCAATGTGCGTGCCGCATCCATAATATAAGTATAAACACCAATGCGAGCGAGTGGTTCTTCTATTCCTTCAAAACGGCCGATCGGCATATTAAATTGCTTACGGATACGCGCATAAGCACCCGTCGCGTAAGATAATACTTTAGCACCACCGAGTGTGCTAGCTGGTAATGTAATAGCACGACCCGCTGCAAGACATTCCATTAACATACGCCAACCTTTGCCTGCTTGTTCAACACCACCAATAATCCAATCCAACGGAATAAATACATCTTTACCTTGGGTAGGACCATTCTGAAACGGCGTATTAAGTGGAAAATGACGACGTCCAATCGTAATCCCGGGAGTCTCTCGTGGAATGAGGGCGCACGTAATACCAACATCTTCCTTTTTACCTATCAGATGCTCGGGATCATATAATTTGAATGCTAAACCAATCACCGTCGCAATTGGAGCAAGGGTGATATAACGTTTACTCCAATTTAATTTAATTCCTATTATTTGCTTACCCTGAAAATCCCCATGACACACCACACCGTGATCCGTCATCGAACCCGCATCGGAACCTGCTTCAGGTGACGTCAAAGCGAAGCAAGGAATTTCTTCACCTCTTGCTAAGCGAGGTAAATAATAATTTTTTTGCTCTTCTGTTCCGTAATGTAATAACAATTCAGCAGGGCCTAAAGAATTAGGCACGGAGACAGTAGATGACAACGTAATACTGCGGCCACTGATTTTAGTAATAATTTGGGAATGTGCATAAGCTGAAAATTGTTTGCCACCATATTCCTTGGGAATAATGAAAGCAAAAAAACCTTCTTTCTTAAGAAATTCCCACACTTCAGGTGGTAAATCAGCGCGATTATGAGTGATATCCCAATCAGAAATCATGCCACATAATTTTTCAACAGGACCATCGAGAAACGCTTGTTCTGCAGCTGTTAGTTTAGGAACAGGCAAAGATAATAATTTTTGCCATTTCGGATTACCACGAAATAAATCCCCTTCCCATGTCACCGTCCCCGCGTTAATTGCTTCTCGCTCTGTGCGCGACATGGAGGGCATGATGTTGCAATAAAATTTAAATAATGGTTGAGTGATAAAACGACGACGCCAGACAGGGAGATTGAGTAAAGTAGCAATTGCTAAAAAGAAAATCCAACTAACTATCATTCCGACGGTAAATCCATGGAACTTGGTAGCTAAGGCAAGCAGTAAAGCAAAACTAATCGTCCAAATAATGAGTGAAGCACGTTGATAAGCAAGTGTGCCAAACGCAAGTACAACTACAATTACCCAACTCAATCCTGTCATATTACTTTCCTTTTTTTATTTATCAGATACTGCATAAATACCGGGAACATTACGCCAATATTCTTCGTAATCTAAACCAAAACCAAATAAATATTTATCTTCGGTGGTGACACCAACAAAATTAGGCTCAAAATTAACGCCGGGTTCGCGAGCACGTTTTTTGCTGACCATGACGGCAGAATAAATTTCTTTTGCTTGGGCCTGCTTACAATAATCCATAATGGCGGCAATGGTTAAACCGCCATCCATGATATCGTCGACAATGAGAACAGTGCGATCTTTCAGCGGCTGACGCGGTTCTACTAGCCAATGCAAATCACCACCGCGTGTCGTGCCACGATAACGCGTAGCGTGAATGTAGTCGATTTCTAATGGAAAATGCAGCCGCGTAACTAAATGACCCGTCGTGATAAGCGCGCCTGTCATCACACATAAAATCAGCGGATTACGATCTCGTAAGCTCTCAGTAATCTCACTGGCCATTCGATCTAATGCTTCGTTAATTTCTGAAAAACTGTAAAGACATTCTGCCTTTTTAAGAATAGATTCCATTTTCTCTAAATTAGACTGGTTCATATCGTTTTTGCTCACCTTGTAATATACCCCATTTTTCCTGGCTCACACGATGTAGCTCATGAGGTAAGTTATTCAATACTGCTATGACTCCTTTGCGATTATTGCAGAGCAGCGCAAAATCACAGCCTGCTTCTCTTGCCGCTTGGACTCTATCGGCATAGTGCGGGGAAATATTAGCACCTTCCATATTTAAGTCATCACTAAATATGGTGCCGGTAAACTTCAAGTGCGTACGGAGTATATCTTTTAACCAGCGGGAAGAAAAACCTACTGGCAAATCATCCACTTCCGGAAAGATGATATGCGCTGCCATGAGCGCTGGGATACCAGCTTGAATCAAGCCAGTAAAAGGTATCAAATCGTCACTTTCTATGGTAGAGAGAGTGCGCCCATCAACCGGGATGGCGACATGAGAATCAAGCGTCACGCCACCGTGACCTGGAAAATGCTTGCCAACAGCAGCCATGCCTGCTCCATACATACCACGAATAAGGGATTGGGCTAAGGGAATAACAACCTGCGGATCGCGATGAAAAGCTCTGTCACCGATGGCGGCGTTTAAGCCTTTGTTTAAATCTAAAACGGGTGCCAAGCTAAGATCAATACCAACTGATAATAACTCCGACGCCATATGATAACCGCATTCTTGAGCAGCTTGGCAGGCTGCAGCGGGATTGCTGTTATAGATTTTGCCAAAATCGGCCATGGGAGGTAAGCGAGTAAATTCTGCTTTGAAACGCTGTACCCTACCCCCTTCTTGGTCCACCATAATTAACAGCGGGCCCTTGCGCGCAAGACGTAGTTGGTAGCAAAGGTTTTTTAATTGGTGACGGGATTCATAATTACGGCTAAATAAAATGATACCGCCTACGAGGGGGTGGGCTACTAATTCCCGCTCTTCTGTGGTCAGTTCTTTACCTTCGATATCAATAACTAATGAACCAATCGTATTCATGATAATTGCCAATTGGGATGAAATTCTGGGTATGATACCATACACTCAATTTTTCCATTATGTAAGAAAAAAATATGAGCCATTATCCAGAACTCACCACTATCCGCGACTTTATTCGCTATGCTACCAGTCGCTTTAATGAAGCAGCACTTTATTTTGGTCATGGAACGGACAATGCTTGGGATGAGGCCAGTAGCCTGGTCTTGCATACCCTCCATTTGCCCCACGACATTAATCCTACTGTCTTAGATGCGCATCTGATAAAAGAAGAGCAAGCTACCTTATTAAAGTTAATTGAAGAGCGTGTGACCAAGCGGATACCTGTTCCTTATTTGACGCATGAAGCTTGGTTTGCTGGTCTCTCTTTTTATGTGGATGAACGCGTCTTAATTCCCCGTTCACCGATTGCGGAGTTAATTGAACACCAGTTTGAACCCTGGATAGCTGCTGAAGACGTGCATACTATTTTAGATCTTTGCACAGGCAGCGGTTGTATTGCAATTGCCTGCGCTAAAGCGTTTCCAGAGGCTGAAATTGATGCTAGCGATATTTCCCCTGAGGCGCTTGCTGTCGCAAAAATCAATGTGTTACGTCAGAATGTTGAAGATCAAGTTCATCTTTATGAATCGGATCTATTTACATCCCTACCGCTTAAAAAATACGATATTATTGTTAGCAACCCGCCCTATGTAGATGGAGCCGACCTGGTTGCTCTTCCCCCTGAGTATTTACATGAACCTCGATTAGGCCTGGAAGGAGGAACCGAGGGGATTGATTTTGTGGTGCGCATTTTGCAACAAGCACGTCAATATTTAAGTCCGCAGGGGATTTTGGTGGTTGAGGTAGGCAATAGTGAGGTGGCTTTAGCAGAGAGATTTCCCCATATTCCCTTTACCTGGCTGGAGTTTGAACGTGGGGGTGGAGGGGTATTTTTGCTGACGGCAGAACAGGTTGAAGAGATGAGCATTTAAGCAGCTATTGCCGCCAACGCAAAATGCATTACGCGTAATGCCATCCTCTTCGATAAGTGAAATGCTCAACAAGGCTTATCTTAGCCGAGGGCTTTTTCTTTTATTATTTTCTTCTTCATCGCTTGATGAGTCGTGCTGTCCTGCATCATTCATCTCTTGATCACTTGCAGAAATGATTTCTTCATCGCTAGCAACATCTTCTTCATCACTGGGGTAAATAAGTTCCTGTTCATAAGCAATATATTCTTCCTCATTAAATTTATAATCTAGAGAAGATTTTGGCATCGCACTACCATACTCTTTTATTTCTTTTTGCTCATTTTCTAACTTTTCTTGATAATCAGCTTGGGCTTTAGAATAGAGTACTTCCTGAAGAGAAGCTTCCACAGCCATCTCATAGCTTCCATTATCAGCATCTCTATCTACAAAATAATTTGTACACTTGGTTATAATTATATCTTTTATATCCTCTGGTAATTGCTCGAGATCAATTTTTTCTCTCATTCTCATTAAAAAGTAATTATCCCATTCAAAGCATCTTTTAAAGATTTCCCAGTTAGAAAATAATAATATTGCAATAGTTGGGTAGGTTTCACAAATTTTTTGAAGGCAAGGCAAGGAAAGTTTATCCAAACATTGGCTATTGGAAATAACATGCAGCGCAATATCTTCCTGCTGTAATGCTAAGATACCCAGATGACCTTCATTTAATAACATTACGATTTCTTTATTATTGACAATAGTCAATATAAGATCTGGATACTTTAGACCAATCGAAAGAAAGTTATCTGAATTTAATTTGTTATATAAATCTGGCGTATTAAGAATAAGGATAGCAGCACTTTTTTGCTTGGTTAAGATATTAATAGCAGCACCATCCTTAACATATTTTTTTACAAGTTCAGGATGTGATAATATTAACTCTGATGTTTCAGGATGCGCCGCTGCAATTTGCAGAATAGAAGATGTAAAATAAATCTTGTCTCGCAAGTATTGGTTTAGCAAAATTTTTTTTGCTGCTTTAGCATCCTTCAAACCCCATTTCATTAGCTGAGCGAGTTGATATTGCGGAAAATTACCGTGCTCAATTATAAAAGAATTAGCGTCCTTTGACAGATGATTAATATTTTTTTTATCTTCCTCCGAAAGATAGGAGAAAGTTTTTAGATAAAATATTAAAGGTAATTGGGAAAATAATTTCATAACCTCATTATCCTCATTAGTTGAAATAATTTTTAAGGGGTGGATGGTAGCGGCAAAGGTGACGAGGATGATGCTGCTGAACTTCTCTTTGATTGTTGACCGAACAAGGTTGAAGGGTTAGGTGATATCTCAGATTGGGGCCGTCCAACAACTGCTGTCGATTCTACGGTGCTATTTGCAATTTGTGGCCTGGACTGCAATATCATTTGTTGCATTTCCTCCATCTTTCGTTGCATCTCTTCTAGTCTTTGTTCCATCTCTGTCATTTTTCGTTGATTATTTTCCAGTTTTTGTTCCATTACTCGCGATTGCTGTTTCAAAACACAGTTTTCTTGCCTTAAGCTTGTGCATTCTAAAGATAATTCATCTATCTTCTCCTCTGCATCTGCCAATTGGTTTTGCAAAACGTGGACCTCTTCTTTGGATGCAGCCCTATTACAAATTACCCCTATCCTTTCATTAGTTGCTTGCAATTCTCTTTTAAATTTCAAGTACCTCTGATCCAATGCGGTTAATTTTCCATCTACTAACCTTTCATTTTTCCTTCGAATGGCATCTGGGTTGATACCTCGTTTCTTTAATGCCTCATCTTGGTCAGGTGATATGTTAGGCTTAGCAAATAAAATAAAAGCTTCAATTGCAGGATCAATACTGGCATTTGGATTAGTAAGTAGTAGTTTGAGTACTGTTTGGTTTTCAGCATTAACAGTCTCTGCATCAAATGCTACGTTATCTAATCTTAATTTAGCAACCTCCCTCCCTTCCACAAGGGCTTTCATCTTTTCTGAGTCTGGTTGCAGGGCTGCATGGTGGAAGATAGTATTGCTTTTATCATTCGCATCAGCCATTGATAATACGTTGGGATATATTACTAAAAAATTAGCTATTTCTTGACGGTTCACTTGAGGTTTAGCCAAAATCTCTTTAAGCGCTGGTAGCGCACCCCGTGCTTTACAAACCGATATTAGTTTGGTGAGAAAATATTTTCTGGAAATCTCAATGAATTGATTGAGATCATCGTTGCTTCTGGATTCAGCTTCATCCTGCATCTCGAGAGTCACTTGTTCATACTTGGTTACGAGGAGATCAATTAACGGAAAACTTCCTAGCTTAATTGCTGTGTGAATATTTCTGTCTTTGATCTTTGCGCCTTTTTCAATGAGAGAAGCCGCTGCTGCTACTTGATTGCATTCAACTGCACAATCAAGCGGTGATAATCCCAAAGCATTGGATTCATTTCGTATCGCATCGAGGTCAGTAGAAAATCTTTGGAGTGCAACCATATCGCCAATGGCAGCAGCGATATGTAAGTAGGTGAGTAATGGAATATCGGTAGGTGTTACATTAGCAGGTGTTATATTACCAAGTTTGACAGTAGGGAATACTTTCTCATAGGTATAAACCCCTATAAAATTTGTTATATGACCAAAGTGTCCCCATTTATGCTGCTGTCGATTCCAAGTCGCGCAAAATTGATAGTAAGATCCATACGGAGGGTTTCCACCTGAAATAAGCGGTGTTTCAAAAAGCCCATTATCTTTAACATAGCCTTTCATATCAGATTGATAAAAACTTTGAGCATGCTGTCCCAGCTGCTTTAAAAAAGGATGGGAGGATTGAAGCAATAAATCTGCAATCTTTTTAGTAAAGAAATAAAGAAAATGCGATGCGATATTTTTTGTCGCCAATTCAGCTTTTATCGATGCGATTATATTTGTTTCAATGGAATTTTTCGCAACAACTTGATTTCCACGCGATAAATTTACTCTTAGCCTGCTAATTTCACCTAGGTAGCCATTAGCAAAGGCTTGTAGTTCTTGGAGGCTGTTATCTGCTGATGGGGTTATTTCTCTATTTTGCATTTCGAAAACTCCGATTTTGTGTAGTAGATTTTTTTACGTCATCTCTCTTTCGCAAATGTCTCTCGCTTTTCCCAAATTGCCCGAAGTGCTTCAAGCTAACTGTTGGACGTTCGACATAATGATGCAAGCTTCCTCCGAGATTCATCATATTCATTGGCACTCCCTCAGGTCGATAAAGCGTGGTTCGTTCTGCGCATCTAAAACTTTCATAATGAATTTGATCTAATTCTCTTAATACCCGGGATTCTTCTTGCCATATGATGTTATCTAAATTCTGGATAGCTTGAACCGATTCTTGAGCAATTCGTTCAAGAGAAGTGGTAGGAGATGAAATATCAGCACCCCGATGGCGGTAAGAGGCATCAGCAACTTCATGCGATCGTACGGTCTCTTCCCGTTCTCTTAGAGGTTCTGCTAAGCCATCACTCAAAAATAGTGCTGGGGAAGTCGGTTGGTTTAGTACCCTCCTGACCTCTTCCTGAATCGCCTGTTCTTGACGTCTTCGATGTTGCTCTCTACCCCATTCAAAACTGGAATGGCAGATGGTTTGAGTTGCCTGAGAAATACTTTCTGTGAGATTGCTCATTATTTTATAAGTTGAAACTCCCACCATCACCCCTACAGGAATTCCAGTGACGGGTGAGCCCGCTGCTGAAGTAGCCATACCCGCTAGCGTTCCAGCCTCTGTTGCTATTGCCGTATTTAATGTTTCTCTTAATAAGCCTACTCCTGCGCCGCATACTGCACTCTCTACAGCGCTAGAAGAAGGATGATGGTGTATAATTCCAGCTCCCAACCCAGCCAAGACGCCTAAATGATGTACACCGGGGGGTACATGTATACCTGCCGCATGTGCTTGCTGTGTCGCATCAGAAAAAGTGTGTAATAAATCACCGACTGTCTCGAGCATCTCTTCCGAAGACTCTTCGTTACCTTGCTGATGATTAGAATCTAATCGAGAATTGGACATGGAATACCTTCATACTCAGCTTAACAAAGTAAGCTTACATCTCTCTATCAAAATGACTCAATACCGTATTTCTACGATGATGTTTTATCTGCTACCTAAATTCATTTGAATGAATTTAGCAATAAGCTCAGATTTATTTCGACAAAGCAGCTTTCTTTTTAGATGATGAATATAGGCTTCTATGGTTCGGGGAGATAAATTGAGCACTGTCCCAATCATTTTCGCTGTCTTCCCTTCCAGCATCAATTTTATACAATCGATCTGCCGATCGGTTAATTTTATTGAAGGATTAGTAGTAAGATAAACCCGCTTACCAGATCGATAATTTTTAGTATAGCTAAAATAATTAATCCCGTATGTTTTTAACGGTTTACAAATTTCAACCATGGACTGTGAAGAGGATAAAAAAATATGATTAGAGCTGATCATCACCACAATACCCTTCTCTCGAGGAAAAGTTTAATTATATACCCATAAAAGGCGCATGAATATAACGACTAATTTCAATATTTTTCAAAAATTGTTGATCATGCGAAATAACAATTATTGCGCCGCGGTAATTTTTTAAAGCAGATTCTATACTGCCAATACTTTGAAGATCAAGATGATTAGTCGGTTCATCCAAAATTAATAATTGCGGCGGATGAGATGACATTAACACGCAAGCTAATAATGCTCTCAATTTTTCACCACCGCTTAAGTCTTTCACTAATTTATGCGTTGCAGTATTTCTAAATAAGAATTGCGCCAAAGAACGATAGGCATCATTTTCTTTTGCCTCTCTGTTTAGCAGCAAAAAATTTTCTAAAATAGAGCAATCTGGATTTAATAAACTACTCGTTTGATCCAAATAACTAATATAGTTTGTACCAAGATAAATATTTCCCAGTTGCGGTTGAAGCTTACTTAAGATTAATTTAACCAATGTTGTCTTACCGCTGCCATTATTACCAATGAGTGCAACTCTTTCAGGGCCTTGTAATAGTAAATTAAAATTTTTAATAATTGAATAGTGCTCGGAATAAGCAAAGCTCATCTTTTCAATATTCAATATGACTTTGCCATTCGGCACACACGTTTTTAGCAAATCAACATGAATTTCTTCAATGATTTCTATTTGCTCCTTTGCTGCTTGCCATTCTTTTTCTGCTTGTTTAAGCATTCGTTCTTCTTTGATGAGTAATTTACTCTGTGTTTTTTCACTACGGCCTTTTTTGGAGTTCGCCGCCATTTTATCGATACTGCCGCTGCGTCTTAATTCACGACCATAAGATTGTTTTTGTTCATGCTTTTCATGCGAGCTTTGAATACTATTTTTAGTTTTTTGAAGAAATTTTTTCGCATCATGTAATTGCTGATCTTTTGCAATTTTTTCAATCGATTTTTGTTCTAAAAATGCATCATAATTACCCCCATAGCGAAAAGCGCCTAAGGTCGTCAGCTCAACTATTTCATCCATTAAATTTAATAATGTCCTATCATGACTCACTACAATCAACCCACCCTTCCATTCAATAATAGCTTGATAAAGCTGCTGTCTTGCCGTGTAATCCAAATGATTAGTCGGTTCATCGAGTAATAAAAAATCAGCATGAGATGAAAATACTTTTACTAGTAACAATCGTGTTAGTTCACCACCGCTTAGACTATTAAGTTGACGATCATAGGGAATAGAGTTTAATCCAAATGTCGTTAGCTGCCGTTGTATTCGTTCCTTTATGTTCCAATCATCATTCAAAATAGCAAAATCCACTTCATTCACACTGCCCTGTGTGATGCGATGCAACGCATGAATTTTTTCTTCGCACTCCAATAAACCCGCCACTGTCATTTCCAGTGAAGATGGATGTTGAGGGACATACGCTAGTCGTCCGTCTATTTGAATAGAACCGGAAGAAGGTGCTATGTCACCTAATATCAATTTGAGGAGCGTGGATTTACCGATACCGTTTCGACCGACTAAGCCTATTTTACATTTAGCAAAAGCTAAAGTGAGGTCAGTAAATAGCGGTGTACCGGTGGGTAAAGTAAATGTTAATTGATTGATAAGAATTTGAGGTTGCGTCATCGTAATATTTCCAAAAAAGTTGATAAAAAAACATTCAGTTGGAAATTTACTTGCGCATTGGCAGAATACCTCAATAAGTTTTTTAATAGGAATGGACAGCTTATACGGTTAATTAGTTAATTTCAAGCATGCCATGCTCTGGCGCTAGCACTTTGATAAATATGATAAATTCAATAAATTTGACTATTTTAAGTTATCAGTTTAAAATGGTTAAATGTTTATCGAACGTGATATTACAAACCAACTTATCCAAGCACCCGCCTGGATCCAAATATTACTTGGCCCCCGACAATGCGGGAAAAGTACTTTATTCGCTTCTCTTTTCTCCCCTAACAAACCGTTTAAAGAAATCACCTTCGACGATTTACAACTCCGTCAACTGGCTAATCACGATCCTGCTCTCTTCTTGCAACAATTCGAACCGCCGCTTTTATTAGATGAAATACAATATGTTCCTAATCTTTTTCCAGAGCTGAAAAAAAAGATTGATCAAATAAAACGGGCTCGTGTCTTTGAATCCGGTAGCGCCGAAAAACAAAGCGTTTTATTTCGATTAACCGGTTCCAACCAAATTTTAATGGATAAAAACGTTAAAGAAAGTTTGGCGGGCCGTGCTTCTTATTATCATTTGAATACATTAACGGTTCATGAAATTCTTCGGGCTTTACCTGAAACATCGATTCAAGACATTTTATTCAATGGTGGTTGGCCAGAACTTTATATTAATAAAACATTATCAGTTACTACTTATCTAAACGATTACATCCGAAGTTATGTAGAAAAAGATATTATCTTAAGCGCAGGTATTCAAAAAATGTCGGAATTTCTTACTGTTCTTCGTTTATGTGCAGCAAGAACAGGACAAGAAACAGATTATACTGATATCCATAAAGATAGTGGTGTCAGCTCAGTAACAGTGAAAGAATGGATTAGCATATTAGAACGCGCTGATTTAGTTTATCAACTAAAACCTTTTTTTAATAATCTTAATAAACGTTTGATTAAAAGACCTAAACTGTATTTTTTAGATACAGGACTAGCGACAAGACTGCAAGGATGGTCTGAAGTCGTACCCTTATTGCATAGCCCTCAAATGGGTGGTTTATTCGAAACTCTGGTTTTAGTAGAAATCCTCAAATTCATTCGAAATGCTGGTAAAGATTGGGAATTGTTTTTTTGGCGCACGAAAGATGGACAAGAAATAGATATTTTACTTAAAACAGCACGCGGTGAGTTGCATGCATTTGAAGCAAAATATGCGGTACATGGTGTATCAAAAGCTGTTGCTTACCCACCCGCATTTCAGAAAGAATTTTCGCCCAAAACCCCTATGGTGGTAGTGACTTCAGGCGGCCGGAAGTTAGAACTTTCATCCAATTGTATGGTAATACCTATTGCCGAGCTGCATGATTATTTACAGAGCCTACCCCAATAAGTTTCTTGTTAGCTAATTTTAAGCATCTGGCAAAAAGCCATCTGTTTGCATGCTCCATAATTGAGCAAAATGCCCATTTGCTTTAAGCAGACTTTCCTTTGTTCCCTCTTCAATAATTTGTCCTTGGTGAAAAACTAAAATTCTATCCATATTCGCAAGCGTCGATAATCGATGTGCAATCACAATTGTCGTCCTATTCTCCATTAAGCGATGCAAACTTTCTTGAATTAATTTTTCTGTCACGGAATCTAAGGACGATGTTGCTTCATCTAAAATTAAAATCGGCGCATTTTTTAATATGGCGCGCGCAATCGCAATACGTTGACGTTGACCACCTGATAATTTGATTCCCTGTTCGCCAACTAATGAATGATAACCTTCATCCAACTTTTCAATAAACTCGTGACAATGCGCTAACTTTGAGGCTTGAATTACTTCCTCTTCACAAGCATCTAATCGACCATAGCGTATATTTTCCATCAAGGTGCGATGAAATAGCGAAGGGTCTTGTGGAATCATCGCTATTTGATCGCGAAGTGAATCTTGTTTAACGTGAGCAATATCTTGGTCATCAATCAAAATACGTCCTGCTTGAACATCATGAAAACGTAGGATGAGATTCACAAACGTAGATTTACCCGCACCAGAAAATCCAACCAGCCCTACTTTCTGCCCCGCAGGAATAAGAAGATTTAAGTTTTGAAAAATAAAACGTTTGGAATGATAGGCAAAAGAAACATTTTCAAACCGAATTTCACCACGTTGAATGCGGAGAGATCTTGCAAATGGCACATCGATAATATCATGTCCTTTTTGCACTAAGGTGAGCGCATTATTAATCGTACCCAGTTCACGCGTAAAGATACTGAGTTGATAACTGATAAACCACATCCAACCCAGCATCCAGAAGGCTTGCATACCTATTTGAGTAAAATCACCAAGCGTAACCCAGTGATGCACCCAGCCATAAAGTAAAGTAAACAACATAGCGAAAATTAGAAATAAGCCATTCAAACCTAAACCCACGCGTATAAGTTCCATTAACCACATCGCTTTTTTGGATTTGGCAATTTCGTCATCTTGATAGTGATTGAGATATTGCGATTCAAAATTACCGCGTGCAAACAAGCGAACATTTAAAATATTGGTGAAGACATCAACAATTTTTCCACTTAATATGGAAACCGCTTCAGAGTGTGCCTCCCATAAATAATTGCTATAGCGCAAAAAGATGGCTGTGAGTCCTAAGTGAATACAAAGCCAAATGAAAAGGATCACGGCAAAAAATGGTTTAGTTAGCCACATAAGCGTGAAGACGATAATAGCGCCTGTTATAGCAGTGACAAATTGGAAGCAAATAATCTCCATGATAGTTTGGCAGCTCATCGGTAAATCAGCCAATTTTTTAGCAATATTGCCAGCAAATTGATTGGCAAAATATTCATGGGAGTGAGATTTGACATAATTAAACACTGCCTGACGAATATTGGCACGAAAATATGGGAAAGTGTAAATCTGCAAGATACCTTGCAAGCGTTGCAAGATTTCCATCACGATCCAAAAAGAAACCAATAAAATAAGTGTACCGGCCACAGCGTGATAAATATGAGTAGGGTCGCCGTGATAAAATTGTAAGGTATTTACAATCTGTTTTAAAAAATAAGGGAAAATAGTGTCATTCGCTGCCCACACTATGGAAGATATCATGAGAACAGTAAAAAATAGACGTTGCTGACGAACAAAATGAAGGATGAAACTAAATGTATGTTGAGGTAAATTCATAGCACACCTAGCAAAATAAATCGTTGAAAAGATCATTAATAACCGGCATAACCGATTCCAGATTTGACGATTTTTTAGCCAAGTAGCTTCATGATGGCGGAACCCTGAAGGAAATACAAAATATAAGAAAAATTATTATGGCATAATTTGAAGTACAGAGCAACAGTTAATAATTTTTCACAAAACTTTTATTCTCAACGCATGAATCTCATCCGGTATCATATCCGTAAACAAAGCATAAATTTTACGATGTGCCTCCACCCGGGCCATACTCTTGAAACAATCAGCAGCGACCACCACACTGAAATGACGGCCACCACCCTGATGACCAGGATGACCTTGATGTTGATCGCTCTCATCAATGACCTCCAAATGAGATGGAGAAAAAGCCTGTTGGATGCGTGTTTCAATCAAGCGTTTTTTGTCTTCTCTATTCATTCCGATTTTATCTCCGTCATATAACGCATTAGATAAAAACCCTGAAAAAGGCTAAATAAAAATAATGCGCTAGTCACGCCATAAAACTTGAAATTAACCCATGCATTATTGCTGTAAAAATAAGCAACATATAGATTAACACTTCCTAAAGTTGCGAAAAAACCTGCCCAGAGAATATCTAATCGTTTCCAAATTCTCGCGGGTACTTCACATTTATCTTGCATGACATTTTTCATTAAACGCTGCATTAACGATTTTTTCGTAATTACTTGATGTCCTAACAAAATGCTCGCAAAAATCCAAAAGATAATCGTCGGTTTCCACTTTACAAAAATAGGATTATGAAAATAGAGTGTCATCCCACCAAAGATCAGAAATACCAGCAAGGTAATTAATTGCTTATGATCCCACTTCCCTACCCATACGCGATTTACAATAACTTGCAGCAAGGTCGTCACAATACCGACGACTGTTGCAACATAAATATCATAAAATTTAAAAGCAAGAAAAAATAATAAAACAGGAAAAAGCTCATATAACAGTTGCATAGTCGTGTTCCTGATTCGAGGTAATTGGTGTTAATTTTCGAAAAGGTGCTAAGTAAGTATAAGTGATTGGCACGACAATTAAAGAGAAAAATGTGCCGAACGTGAGGCCACCTGTTATCACTAAACCAATTTGCTGGCGACTTTCTGCACCAGGGCCAAAAGCAAATGCAAGAGGTAAGGCACCGAGTACCATGGCAGCGGTTGTCATAAGAATAGGACGTAAACGTAATCTGGCAGCTTCAATTACAGCCTCCTGAATAGAAGCACCTCGACGGCGTAAACCATTAGCAAATTCGGTAATTAAAATACCGTGTTTGGCAATTAAGCCAATCAGCGTAATTAACCCAATATTACTGTAAATATTTAAACTACCGCCAAATAATTTTAGCGTTAACATCGCACCAACGACAGCAAAGGGGACAGTTAACAGAATAATAAAAGGATCAATAAAACTTTCAAATTGGGCTGCTAATACGAGATAAATAAAAACGAGGGCTAATATAAAAGTAAAAACCGTTTTACCATTTGAATCTAAAAAGCGCTTAGCTTCACCCGTAAAAGTATACTTCATATCATCCGGCAAATTCTCTTTAGCAATCGCTCGCAATGCTTTAACTGCTTCGGCGATTTTAAAATCAGGCGCTAACGAAAGATAAATCATATCAGAGCGCATGCGTTCAAAATGCGGGAAACGATCGGGGGAAGTCGATTCATTGATATTAACTAAATTACCAAGCGGAATCATTTGATTATCTGCATTACGAACATAAATCGAATGGAAAACATTTGGGTCAGCTAAGGAAGGTTCATTCACTTTTACGAAAACATTCACATCTTCTGTTTTACCTACTTTTTTGCCCGCAATTAAAGTAGAAATAGTATTGGCAATCATAGGCACCTCGACTTTAAGATCAGCAGCACGTTCTCTATTAATGTTAACTTGAAATTGCTCATTATCCCATTTCAAGTTGTTCTCTACATGTACAAAACCTCGATTTTGCTTGATCGCATCCATGAGACGCTGAGATGTTTTCTGTAATTTGTCATAATCGCTTGAGGTCATCAGTGCCAACCCCACACTATCACCATCATCGCCTTCGGCAAATTGAATGATGGGTGGTGGAGGCGTGAATACATTTGCTCGCACACCCGATAAGGCGTTTGCTTGCTCGCTTAACAATCCCATTAATTCTTGAGTGCTATGCTGTCGCTCTTTTTTAGGTTTTAAAAGTAAAATATGAAAAGAATTAGGCGCGGCATAATTAATTGTTAAATAAGATTGAATGTCTGGTATTTTAGCGTAAATAGCTTCTAACTGACGTACGTAAATATCAGTATAGTGATAACTTGCACTGCGGGGTGCGGAAAGATGAACATCAATTTCATTCATGTCTTCGCTAGGTGCTAATTCAGAAGGTAGAAAATAATAAATGAGAGCACCCATCGTTGCTACGAATAATAAACCGCCAACGACCCATTTTCTTTTTTGTAATAAAAAAGTTAAGCCTTGTTGATAACAGTTTTGCAATAACATGAGCTTATCCATAAGCCATGCTTGATAGGCTGACAGTAAACCGCTAGGTTGGTGGGAGGATTGCAAAATCCGTGCGCACATCATAGGGGATAAAGTGAGCGCTACAATGCCCGAGACAATGACAGCACCTGCTAATGTAAATGTAAATTCACTAAATAAAATACCTAATAACCCAGGCGTAAAAGCAATCGGTGCATAAACAGCGGCGAGTGTCAATGTCATCGCAATAATAGGGAAAATAATCTCACGACTACCTTTCAATGCTGCATCAAAAGCAGATAAACCGCCTTCTATGTGCCGGCTGATGTTTTCTAACATCACAATCGCATCGTCCACCACTAACCCAATGGCTAATACAAATGCCATTAACGTAATTGTATTAATAGAGAAACCCAAAAAATATAAAATAGAAAAAGTACTAATGATACAAACTGGAATCGTAATCACCGGCACTAACGTCGCGCGAAACCGGCAGAGGAAAGCCAAAATCACCACCCATACGAAAAAGATGGCTTCAATTAAGGATTCATAAACACTGTGTATCGAGGCGCGAATATAATCAGCTTGGTTATAAAGAATTTTCGCTTCCATGCCTGCTGGCAAAGTATGTTGCATTTCTGCGAATACTTTTTGTATACGCTGTTCAATCTCTAAGGGATTTGCCATGGATTGGGGAATGATTGCTAATGCTATACCTGCTTTACCGTTAACGCGAAAATTGGTATCAGTATCTTCCGCATCGATTTGCGCTTCCCCAATATCTTTTAAACGAATAGGTTGATTTTGCTGATCGCGAATAATCATATTGTTAAATTGATCTATCGTCTTTAATCCTGCATCGGTAATGACATCGTAAAAACGATCGCGCGCACGAATTTGCCCACTGGGAATAGATGCATTTTGATCGTGTAATAATTGTGAAACTTCATCCACCGTCACATTGGCAGCAGCCATTTTATCAGGATTTAATCGGACTTGAATGGAGGAAAGACGCTTGCCGTAAACACCTACCCGCCCTACGCCATCGACTGTTTCAAACGTAGGGATGACGAATTTATCAAGATAATCGCTTAATTCCCGGGCATCACGATGGGCATCATAAAAAGAAATATACATAATAGGATTATCATCGGGATTTGCTTTCAGCACTGTCGGGGTTTCAGCATCGAGAGGCAAATCACCGCGTACACGTTCTACCGCTGTCCGTACATCTTCTACCGCTGTATCCATATTGCGGCCGAGCTTAAATTCAACCGTAATTTCACTTTCAGCACGGCGACTTGTTGAGGTGATAGTATCAATGCCGCTAATACCCGATAGAGCATCTTCAATCACTTTCGTGACATCATGTTCAACTAAATGGGCACTTGCGCCTGGATATTCCGTCATAATGGTTACTAAGGGTGGATTAATATTAGGAATCCAACGTACAGGAAGATTGATAAATCCAATCAAGCCGACAATCATCATCACTAAACTAATGACAATGGTAAAAACGGGACGACGTATACAAAATCCAGGTAAATTCATTGCTATTTTCTCATCAATCTATCTTTACTTTCACAGGCACACCGTCTCTTATCTTCAATTGACCATCTGTCACGACCTGATCACCTGATGATAATCCTTGCACGATTTGCACTTTATCTTTCATACGTCTGCCTAGTACTACATTCACAGCAGAGGCTTTGCCATTCACAATCTTATAAACCTGCTCTCCTTCCAATGTAGGCACTAAACTACGGGCAGGAATAAGTAAAGCATGCTCCTCGTTATTTAAGCGTTGTATGACATTAACAAACATCCCAGCTGCTAACTCATTATTTTCGTTTGGCACTTCCGCATAGAGGGAAACAGCACGATTGTCTGTGTTAATGGTAGGCGAGATAAAGGCAACAGTTCCTGTGAAAACTCTATCAGGATAAGCTTCGGTGGTAATATTAACCATTTGTCCTTGCTTTAGCAAAGGTAAATATTTTTCCGGGACATTGTATTCGACACGTAAATGTTTGGTATCGGTGATAGTCACTATACCCTGACCTTCTGTCACATAATCTCCGGGATTTACTTTACATTTTCCAACCATCCCATCGAATGGTGCATATAGCGTCATCTGTTTTAAGGTGGCTTCACTCTCTTCCACATTCGCTTTTTTCTCTTTCCATTCTGAATCAGCCTGGTCAATGGCTTGCTTAGAAACCGCCCCAACCTTTCCTAAGGATGCCATGCGTTTGTAATTATTTTCGCTATAAACCAATTGAGCAAGAGCAGAATCATATTGAGCTTTATAGACATCTTCATCTAGCTGAATTAATGGCGTACCTTGTATGACATACGTGCCATCTTTAAAAAGAATCCTCTTCACATGCTCTGCCACATGGGGAGAAATTTCCGCACTACGTGCTACTAAGGTACCAATTGCATGGATTTCAATAGGCAGCGTCGTTTCTTTCACTTGACTTGCTTGTACCCAGACAGGCTCAGGTCCTTCTGTAGCAGAGTGTGAACGATATTTAATAAATCCCCAAACAGCAATAGCTGCTGCGAGTGACAGGATAAGAATTTTCTTTTTCATAACTCATCTTCTAGTGTAATTGAGTAGGTGTAGGTGGTTTATCATGATCTTCAAAAATCTTTGCGACATCGACGCGGTCAAAACTATATTCTTTGTTACAAAAATCACAAGTAACGACAATAATTTGTTTATTCTTCAACTCATCTTCTGCTTCTTCGCGGCCTAGCAGTAAGATAGCATCCTCACAACGTTTTCGAGAACAAGAGCAGTGAAAACTGATTGATACCTCAGGGAAAATTCGAATCGTCTCCCCTGGATAAAGTTGTTGCAGTAATGGTTCAAGCTCGGTCTCTAACAACGTGTCTGCATTTAGCAGGGAGGTAATCTGGGTAATTTGTTGCCACTGATGTTCTAACATGTCGGCTTCAATGGAATCTGACTTAACGCCTGGTATCACCTGAAGCAGATACCCTGCTGCTCTATTTTTGTCCACCCCTAGCCAAAGACGAGTAGCTAACTGCTCAGATTCTCGAAAATACCCTTCGATGGACTCAATCAACGAATTACGCCAAGCAACGATACCCTGGTAACGATTTTTATTCAAGCCAGGATCGAGCATAATTACTAAAACTCCCTCATTAAATGCCTCCATCAAATCTTCGTAAGATAAATCCCCTTCCCATTTGATGAGACCTCGCATCTGGAATTGGTTATTACATTGAGCTAATAACAACTTGAGCTTGCCTTTACCACGGAATTGCACGGTCAAACGACCTTCAAATTTAATAATAGCGCTCAATAGCCCAGCAACACAAAGGGCTTCTCCCAATAATTGGCGAAGCGGCGCAGGATAAGGATGTTGGTCGACAATGGTTTGGAAGGTATTCTCTAACTGGATGAATTCGCCGCGAATAGGGATGGTGTCAAAAATAAAACGTTGTAAGGAGTCGTTAGTCTTCATTTTAATGTCTACCTGTGGATGATTGTTATTGTACATCGATTTAACATGTCATTCTCGCAAAATATGCCATAATACCTCCATGCCAAAGAAAACGAAAATGAGTCAAGAGGATTTAGCAGCCTTTCATGAAGCTATGAAAGGTGTAAAGCCGCTCTCTCAAGGAAAAGTCCGGCTTGCTCCTAAACGAGGTGGCGGTGAAAAAAGATCTTCTTCTCGAGGCATAAAACAGCGGGATGTTCCCTTGCCTTTTGAATCGCTGGAAGCCCCCGAATCTTTCCTTCCGCCACCACCGGTAGGTGGCGACCAGCGCATTACTTATAAACATAATAGCCTCTCTGATAAAATGCTTCGCAAACTACGTAAAGGTCAATATAATGTGGAAGCGAAGTTAGACCTGCATGGTCTCAGTGTGGAAGAAGCGAAAACAGCTATGGATCACTTTCTGCAGCAATGTTTACAGCGCGGTATACGGGTTGTACTAATTATTCATGGGAAAGGACACCACAGCCAAACGCCTATTTTGAAAAACAAACTCAACCATTGGCTGCGTCATCTGGACGTGGTATTAGCATTTTGTTCTGCCGGCCCTTCGCATGGAAGCGGTGGCGCAACGTATGTGTTGTTGAGACATCTGACAGAGGAGAATGATTTTGAATAAGAAAAACACCATTATTATCGGCATCTCCGGCGCCTCTGCCTCGGGTAAAAGTTTACTCGCGAATACGATTGTGAATGAATTAGGCTCGGATAAAGTCGTTATTATTTCAGAAGATGCTTATTATAAAGATCATAGTGACTTGCCGTTTGAAGAACGGGCAAAAATAAATTATGACCATCCGGATGCGTTTGATCATGAGTTGCTATTTCAACATTTAACACTATTGCAGCAGCGGCAAGGTGTGAATATTCCTATTTATAATCATTCTTTGCATATTCGGGAAAAAGAAACGCGTCATATTAGCGGGCATTCGATTATTGTGCTGGAAGGGATTTTGTTGTTTGTAGAGCAGGATTTAAGAGAGCTGATGGATATTCGGATTTTTATGGAAACGCCGTTAGATATTTGTTTGATTCGGCGGTTGAAGCGGGATATTAAAGAAAGAGGCAGATCGTTAGATTCGGTTTTAAAGCAATATGAAGATACAGTTCGCCCGATGTATTTGCAATTTATTGATCCTTCCAAGCGGTATGCTGACTT
>Ga0070738_10003323_pt1 | contig 21380 bp, 24 predicted proteins | sample Coa_R2_2_FD_66446 | JGI IMG/M metagenome (GOLD analysis project Ga0070738, IMG submission 66446) | Surface soil microbial communities from Centralia Pennsylvania, which are recovering from an underground coalmine fire - Coalmine... | ecosystem: Environmental > Terrestrial > Soil > Unclassified ... | reverse complement strand
AATTTTTTTGAAGGTCGAGCTAAATTTCCTAATTTTAAATCTAAACATGGTAAGCAATCGATTCAATATCCCCAAAATGTGAAACTGATGCCCGATGATTCCGTGATTAAGTTTCCTGGTAATTTGGGGTTAATGAAAGCCGTGTTTCACAAACAGCTACCAGATGCAAAGTTCACAACTGTAACAATATCGAAAAATGCAGATGGTAGATATTATGCGTCTATTCTTTTCAATCAAAATGACAACCCAGTAGTTGCAATCAGAGAAGCTATCGGTGTTGACTTAGGATTGAAGAACTTTGCTATCACGTCGGAAGGGTCAAAATATGACCTACCTAAAAAGCAATTAGCTAAACTAGAAAAGAATAAAAAACGCAAACAGAAGAAACTAGCTAAAAAGACAAATAAAACATCCAATAAACGTCGTAAAGCTAAAAGGTTAGTAGCAAAGATCTCTAGCAAAATTGCTAGAGTTAGAGAAGATTTTCTACACAAGCTATCTCGCAAAATAGCATACGAAAACCAAGTTATTTGTGTAGAAGATTTGGCAGTGAAGAATATGGTTAAAAATCCCAACTTGGCCAAATCCATATCAGACCAAGCATGGGGGATGTTTCAAACCATGCTTAAATACAAAGCTGAGAAATTTGGGCACACTTATCAAGAAATAGGACGTTTTTTCCCTTCTTCTCAACTTTGTAGCGAGACTCTACTACCCATCCCAATGTTGCAGCACGGGTATGATTCATTGGGTGTACGGTTTGTAGATTGTCCTTACTGCAACAAACAGCACGACAGAGATATTAATGCTGCTATCAATATCAAGAATGAAGGATTGCGAATTTTGAGCCAGTACGGTCTTGGGGTCTCCCCAAGTGGAGTATCTGGCGTGGCGCTAGGAACTAGCGCTTCTGCCCTTGGAGGGGATGTAAGACCAAAGTCTTCTGGACGTAAAAAATCTATGAAAACCGAGGCAATCCTCAATGAATTGGGAAGCCTACACTCACCCGTCAGGGGAGTGTAGGTAGTTCACATCTACAATCATAACCAACATAATCTGGACAATGCTCACTGAGTAGTTCAATGATTTTTATTGCTAATTATTTGCTGAATGTCTATGTTATGACGAAGAGCGATCGCTCTTGCCATAGGTTCATTCCCAGTTTCCAGATATCGAATCACCGCCTCTACTTGAGGCGATAGTGAGCTATTTTTCGGGAAATCCTTCAACGGAGAAATACTTGTTGTTTCCTGAGACTGGGCAAAGCTCATCGACTGAGAACAACTAGCTGTGGCAATTCCTTGCGGCAAAGCGACCTCAACACCCATTGTGACAAGCTGCTGAATATTGTTCATTAATTGCTGTACATTTTTTTCAGTCGCTTCTGGACGAGCAACAAAGCAACTTGGTAGCAGCGCTTTTATATCAGCTGATAACTGCTGATGACAATTCTCAGTGCAGCTGCGCAAGTAGTCTAGAAACTGTGGAAATAGTATAGCTGTGGTCTTATTACGGTTATTGTAAAATTCGCTGTAGGCATTTCCATGTGCATCCAACTCCCATTTTCCGCCTTGTGGCTTGTACTTGCTATCTGCTCGCCAATTGAGAAATACTGGATAAGGCATTCCAGGCGCTATTTCCCACACTTCTTTTTCTGCAAGTTGCTGTATAGTTCTTGGTTTTGGAATTTTAAAAATAGGGCTTGGCGGCACGGCGGAAGAATTGTCCGAACCTGGGTTTAAATTGCTCTGACTGCATCCCTGTTTTGGTTCTACACTCTCAACATCTGTCTTTTGTAGATCGGTGAGTTCTACTATATCCCACTCTGGCTTTTTCTCTTCGCTTTCACTCCAAGGATCTGAAGAGATAGGATCTGGATTCTTAGGATTGATTTTATGGTGTGATTCTACATTGAATTCTGAACGCTCATTTTTGCACCTTGGATCTTCAGATTTGCACTTGCCTTGTTCTAAGAGGTTATCTAGTACCTTAAGCTCCAATTTATACTGGTAGGTCTTATCCTGACCGTTACCAGGATTGTTCTGTTTTTTAAGAATCCCCATGCTTTCTAAAAGAGCGATCGCCCTTCTGATAACATGCAAGCTATGTTCTCCCATCAGGTCTGCGTAAATATTCTTCAACGACTGGTAAATCCAAGGAGTACGGTGATTTTCGAGCTTCCAGTTAGTCCATTTTTTGAAATATTCAATCAGTTTCGCAGCGCAAAAATCTTTGGTCAATTCTAGATACTCTCGCTTTAATATTACCAGTGCTGATAAAGTTCTAGTCGTCACGAGTATAATTCTACCTCCACAACTACAACAGAGAAATTGCGATTAGCTAGCCCAGCCAGAAGCCCCACGGCTCACCCGAAGGGGAGGTGTGTGGAGTCGTCATTGTATAGTTGACAAAGACTATCTTACATCCTGTCATTTTTTTATAAATAGCCTTATCGTTTACTTAATTAACAATTAATTTTTCATTTCCAAGCTTTTGATGTCGTTCTAGCCATGCTAGGGCTGCCTCCAAGATTGGTTGCCCTGATGATCTTGCAAAGGCGATCGCTCCTTGAAAAGATTCAAAGCCCCCTTCCCTACTCTCGACTGTGCCGTTAGCAAAAGCATAATCACTACAAATATCTGCCAGCAAATTGCTAATTTGGTCTGGCGGAATCTCCCCAGGTCTCGGGAAACCGTACTTTTTGCATTGGGACACAATCCAAGTTGGGGTATGTCCGGTCACAAGTCTAATCTGTTTAACGAGATTATTATGCGCTGGGTACAAGTCTTGGGATGGTATGCTGGGCTTGGCGATTTCCCGCATATACTCAATAACTTGATCGTATTTTTCAGGGGTAATATCTTCGCAGTGATCGAACCCAAAATACCTATAGGCAGTCTTGATTTGTTCGTCTGTCAGTTTCAAATCGCTTTTGCCGATCGCCCAAAGACGCTTTTTCTGGCTTGTAGAGATTCTTAGCTCAGGACTCGTACCTGCCAGAGCGTGTAAGAATCCATTCTCCTTTTGGGCTTCCCTCTTTTGTGGTTGACGAACACCAATATAGATTTTGTATTGCTCACAGAGCTTACGGACCTGTCCTTGCATTTTGTCATCCAGATCATTGATGTGGTCTGCTAGATACTGGATCACAAATTGTTGGCTGTCCAAATACCTTCCCACACCCCATGCCTCTGCCGCATTTTTGAGACTCTCTGCCGCTAATCTATCAGCTGGTGAGCCTCGCGTCATCTCGTTGCCCTTGCCGCTGGTGAGGGAGATGGGCACAGAAGCGATCGCCTCCTTCCTAACTCCTAAAATTGTGATACCACTACGGCAAACCGCATCGTTGCCGAGATATTGAATATCTGTGTGGTCATTCGACCAGTCAGGACAAACTTCGTCAAGTCTTTCTCTGATAGTTTGCCATCTTAAGTACACCCACCTCCCAGCATTTCCAGGCAGGTCGCGGATCTCGTGTTGGTTTGCGGGGAATACCTTCTTTAGTTCGGATTGTATGCGCTGTAGTTCTTCCCTGATTTCAGTATTCACTTTGGTATTTATGGTGGTAGCGGCGATGCTCCGGCGATCGCTGTCTCCTTAAACATCATCTCTTGCCTCAAGAAAACCCGTTTCTATTATCAGTAACTCGGCACTAATGTTAATATTATTTGTACTTTGTTTTGACAGTGAAAGTAGTGAACATAACAGTTGATCTCTGCTGAAAATACATGCAATTATTCATGATTTTTTAAAGTAAAATTAAACCACAGGCATTTCAAGTTTTCTTATTAGCTCTCTGATTACGTCGGTAGCTGGTCTGCCAGTGACCTTACAGAAATCATCAAGCTTATCGTTTTCCTCTTTGGTCAGATTAACTGTTAAACGTTTTACTGCCCATTTCTTATTCATATTTAACCCCATACATTTATCAGAAATTTTTTCTTCTTTGAGTTAACGAAGGGTGAATAGTCCTCTGAATATGCTCTGGATTAGGTCTGTTCAAAAATGAGGGCACTTGTTGTAACACTGCTACGACTATGAGAACTCCCGCTGCAGTAACCGCAATCATGCTCCAAGGCGATCGCTGTTGACGGTTTATACCGTATTTTGGGTGTTCTTCAAAATACTTGAAAGCATTACAAGCACTCCACACTTGCCATAAAGTTAGGTCAAACCATTCGCGGCTCTGACTCAATTGAACGTTACTGGAAGAAAACTGCTTATGTAGCAAGCTTTCGACTTTTGCCATATCGCTCACTTGAATAATCTTAAGCAGTTTATAATCACAGGGAGCCTGAATTGATTGAAGCTGCTTTAATCTTTTTTTTGCATCAATTGCTAATCCAATCTTGCAACGATACAAGTAGCATCCAGGAAAAAATCCATGATAACCACATGCTATGATTATGTAAATTTGTCCGGGAGCATGACGAGTACCGCGTGAACCATAATCCTGATGAGAGTATCTAGAGTAATTTTTAGACGAAAAGTTACTACTTCTGTTCTGATTAAGACGCTTTGGGTTCTCCATAGACATGGAAGGATTTACGCAGATTTTGATGAATTGATTATGTGTTGGACTGATATCGTCTCCAGCGATATTGGGTGTTTTTTCCAATCTCAACTTCTCTGACACATAAACCTAATTTTTCGAGCTTGTTTGCTTGTGTCCTACCGTGAGCACGGTAATCGTGGACTGAGTGATGAACCCACCAAAATAAAATTCTGATCTCTACTTTAATGGTGTAGGTTCCAGGTGTAGTAATTCGTTTCTCACGGGGGATTACTTTGTCACTTACTAAAGGTGGGGAAAATTGAAGAAATTTCATTGTTTGATGGCGATCGCTCATGTTGAGCAATATTTCGTTGATGTTCTTCAGAGTATTTCATCCAAGAGATCATCATTATCTACAAGATGACCGCAAAGGGGGCACGCTAAAGGACTTATTTCCAGTAAGAAAGGGTGTGTGCAATTTGGATGGACATTGATATTGCTCTGCGTCTATCCACGCTTGGTAGTTGTCGTACCCCTCGGTCTGACTGCATAGATTGCCACTAGTTAAATTCTTTAAATGCCACCCCATGAGCACCGCTTGAGTTATGTTGTGTCTGTCGAATTTCATTAATTTCCTCCCACTTACCTTTTATTGATGAATGAACGCTGGTTCTGTAAGAATGACTTTTGTGATTTATCAAGCCTCTGGCGGTAAATCCGACGAACGGTATGATCACAAAAATCAGGGGCATGACTAGTAACAGCTTGTCTGACAATTTAGGTTTCCAAAACGGTTGCATTGCTATTTTTCTCCTTGTTTTGATGAATGACTAGCATCTCGAATAGCCCCATTTGTATAAGAGCGATGATTTTTGAGTAGCGAAATTAAAAGCGCTGCTCGTTCGTCAGGGTTAAGGTTCTTCCTAGCTTGCATTTTTAAGCCTCCAATTCAGAAACAATATTTGGAACTTGGCTTTGGCGATCGCTTTTAGACTTGCATTATTGCCTTTATCAGAATTTACATAACCCATTGTGCAGTCCCTTAACTATTCTGTTTGCGGTCCTACATTCAGCAGCCGAAATTCGGCTTTCCCCTCATCCAGCCACTGTGCAAGTTTTTGACCAACCAACTCGTCAACAAATGCTCGCACTTGTTCTGCTGGCAGTTTTGAATTATTGAAAGATTTTTGGCATAAGTCCCTGACTTTGGCTTGACGCCAGTTGCGATCTATCAACCACATAAAAAACCCGTTGGCAGACATTGGATATTTATCACTGTCACCATCTTGTGGTTGCTGCTCCTCGTCGGTATCTGGTGGAAGATAAGAAACTGATTTATCACGAAATCCTTTTTGGTAGTATGCCAGCTGGTTGAACATATCCAATTCGACCATTGTCTGCTCAACTTCAGTGCCGCTGCGCAAAGTTGTATCCTCCAACAAAAACTCACTTTGACGAATCTTGTATAACCGCTTCTCAATCACCTCGAATTCGTCAGCAAGCATCTGCCCGAAGTACCAAGCCAGGTTTCCTCCAAAGAAGAGCAGTACTAATCCAGTGATTTTTCTTTGTGATTGCCCCAAGATAATCTTGTATGGTTTTCTCTTGGGTGGTAGTTCTTCCTCAATCCTATATATTGATGTTTCCACCTGGCGATCGCCAAACAATCCCGAGCTAGTTTCTTTGACAAATTTCCAAGTCTTATAGTTGTCTGGAACGGCAAGGAAGACCCCTCCAATACACAACCCTGCACCAACTAAGCAAGCTGTCTGTTTAAGTTGCCTAATAACTACTGCTTGGCTCACGCAAAGTACCCCCTGAACCACTTCACAGCTTTAATGCACAGAAATATCCCGCCAGCTAGTGACAGCACCACATGAATAATCGGCAGAGGGAACATTAAAAATATCTCGCGAAATCCCAGAAGCACTCCTAAAGTAATTCCAGTGATTCGGAATAGCGAAGCTCTTGGGGCATCTGCGAATTGCAGAGAGAGGTATGCGATCGCCACCGCATACCCAAAGCCCAGGACAACCTCGAAGGAGCGGTTATGTAATGCAGCAAAAGAACCTCCTATACCAACTGCAAACAAAACTACGAACTCCCCCAAATTCGCAAGATGCTGATATCGTTCTGCCTGCGGCGTTGGAGCTTCATCATCATTGATGTCTTCTACTGTATGCAAGGACATAACTACCCCTCTACAACGTTTTTGACTCTATTCTTTGGTATTGAGCAGGATTGGGAGAACTAACTGGCTGCTGCCTGCAAGTGACCTGTTGCCAACTCGTTCTTGTATTCCGCCATTGAGCGACGATGGTCTGCCAATACTTGTCGTCGCTGCGTGCGTAGATTTTCCACGTCGGCAGTTGTGCCTTGAGCTAGTTTGGCTTGGTGGTTGACAGCTGCCATAATCTTAGACTTGCGATCGTCGAACACTCCTTCAAGCGCTTCGTTGGAAGCATTGATTATTTCCTGAGTTGCTTTGACTTTCTTCTCCAGCTTTGCTGCTCCACGGAGATACTTGGCATACGCCAGATATGCTTTGGCTTGTTGCTGATCAATGAAACCTTTCGCCTTGCACATAGCTACAGCGATGTCAGCCTTGAACTCCGCCTCTTTCATAGAATAGGCTAAATATTTCAAAACTGCATTTTTAACTTCAGCCATTTCCAGAACTTTCTTATCAAGTCCAGCCGCAATTTTATTGGCTTCAATGACTTGCTCTTTTGACCAACTAAGAGGTTGATTAAGGTCAATTCCTCCCAGATGTTGACCTATTTCTCCGAACCAAGTCTGCATTTCACCAGGAACGATGTCCGCCAAGGTTCCAGTAAAACTTCCGGTATTAATGCTAAAAGATGAACCGCTTGAAGATCCTTTTTTGGTAGTAGCTTTACCAGCAGAGCTTTTAGTAATTGTCGCTGTTCTCGTAGAACAGATAGACCGTGGTTTGTCTGATTTGAATTTCATGATTATTACTGCCTTTTTGAGAAACAAGAAGTTGTACTAGACAATAACTGGCAATGAAAAAACTGAAGAATATTCCAAAAACAAGAAGATATGGATTGGGCTTATCCTCCTCTATTCTTTCAGTTTTGAGAATGGAGGCGGTCGCGCCATTACTAAACGTATAGTCTCTAGTTTCAGTTCTAATTTCATTCCTTTTGAAAGTTATTTTCACTAGTGTAATCAATCACCTCTCTTGAGAATTCAGAATTTGTAGTCAATTTTTGTTGCGGTGTTGCGGTCTGTTGCGTCTATAGTTGCGGCACACTGCAACAGCCGCAACAGGCATTTTCGAGAAATTGAGAAGGGTAACGATGTTCTCAGCACTTGATGAGTGTAAAGTATTAAAAGCATCATTATTAATACTCAACTACATTGCTTCAACTTCGTAGGCTCCAGTCTTATGATTGAGATTCAGTGTGATATCTTCTGGATTCTCATCAATAACTATTCTAGCCTTATCTTCTGTTTTAGAATTACTTGAATTCTCTAAAATTTCCTGATTTGGACACAAAAGATTTGTCAATTGAGCGAGACTGAAATTGCCCAATGGGTTACTCGCTGCAGCTAGGTATTCAAGACATCCAGGGCAAATGCCTAACGCTAAATCTTCGTCGTCTAGCAAAGTTCCGCATGTGTGTTGGAGCATAATTCTTCTTGATTTTGGACTATTTCGACGGTGGATATATTTGAATCTGGAATCTCAATCAGTGCCGTTTCATAAATTTGAATACGATTCAGCAGAGGGAAATTCGATATTTATATCGAACTAATTCTCGTAATGTTTTTCGGCGAAATTGTTCTGCAAATCAAATTGAAGAGAAAGCTCTATAAGCTTCCTTATAAGACTAGGAATGGCGACACCGCCTTCTTCAACAATGACCATTGTTACAATCTATTTTGCACTAATCACTCGCTTGCATTGTTGTCAACAGAGACAATTTCTTAGCTTAGAGATTTGAATTAAGCCCTTGTCAACCGCTTAACACCAATCCCGAATAATCCAATTGCTACAACTGTGGCAATTGCTGGCAAGGCTACTGAACCAGATATGACTGCCGCAGATGCAACCGCGTACCTTGCATATCCTAGGCTGGTGACGGTTGAGAAGGTTGCGATCGTGCCTGCTAATGTGTCTGCCATTTTTTTCTCCTAGTTTTGATTGTTGCGATGAACTACTGATGCTGCAATTCCTGCGCCTAACATTGCGCTACCAATGCCAATGGGAATCGCTATTTTGTGACGAGAGGCAATTGCCGAAATGGCTACAGCAGTTAGTAAAAGCATGACAACTGCCGCATATGAAAGATTTACAGGATTTTGAAACTGCTGCTTTTGCCTGGGAGCTTGATTGACAACGTAGATTCTAATGGGGAGGGTTTCTTTTCTTTGGTCTCCTGCGGCTTTCCCTCCCTGATTGCGTTTAGGTCAATTCCTAACTCTTTAATAGCTTCTGTGACTACATCTGCAGTCTGGGTGTCAGTATGACTACGCAGGCGATCAAGTTGTTCTGCAAGTTCTTCAACATCTGTCCGCTCCGCTTCCGCAAGGGATAGAAGTGTGCCGAGTTGCTTGCCTAATCGAATATCCTTTGCATCTTCTATGCCTTCAAGGATACCAGTCTCAATCCGCTTTTTCTTGGATTCTTGGTTGAGTTCAACCAAGCTCTGTGCTGCTTGAGTGAGAGCTGCGTTGACTTCTGAGGAGGCAGTTTTAGGGACTAGATCTGTATTTTGAGTGTCACTGTCCTCTGCCTGAGGCAACTCATCAACTGGTTCATCTTTCTGAGTTTGTTGTTTGGATTGCTTTAAAATCTCATCTGCCGATAAAGGCTTCTCTAGAGGGGTTTGTAGCTCCTGTGTAGGCTCAGATGATAAATCTGTTGCTTGAGCTTCTTGGTCTTGCTTTAAAGGCTCTACAGAAGTTTGAGCGTCTTTGTTTGGAGGCACAACATCTTGATTGAGCAATTCCTCTAATTCTGCTGTAGACTGTGCCAATTCAGCAGGAGGTGGTGCAGTCTGGGTAGGTTCTGATACTTTGTTGTGTTTGCGCTTGCCGTTTGTTGTTGTAGTCATTTTGAATTCTCTCGAATTTAGCTTGAATATCGATTCCAAATTCTTCAAAAATGGTCTGAAGTAAATTCTGATTGCGGAGGTTAAGGTACATTTGCTTAGAATTGTATCCGTGTCTAACCCTGAGAAACTCTTGAAGTGCAAGCATTTCTTTGATTTGTTCCCAACTGATACGCCGCTGACCTAAAAATCCAAGAGTTTTTCGATAGACATATAAAGTCATCGCGCTGTTGATACCTAACAATTCTTGGCACTCTTTAAGAGTGAATGAACCAGAATTACCTGCGGGGGGAATGGTTATTGTTTTGCCTCCTCGATATCTGACATGGGCTATATTTTTTGTCACTGTCATAATAACTAAGAGATATATATTTAGATGATAAAGCAATTTTTAAAAATATGACAAGGAGTTTTAAACTATTTTTTGAATGAGAAAGATTCATTATATGAGATTATTTATATGGATGAGATAATTGGAAAAAATGTGAAACTTTCCATCCCATTAGATGAGCTAGATAGACAATAAATCTATGTAGAAAACCTTGTATTGTAGGTATTGTAGTGATTTGATTGTTTTCCGATTAAGAGTTATTTCATGTCGTTTTGCAATTCCACATTTCTCATTTAAAATAGAACTAATCTTGTAGGGCGTCCATATTGCAAGATCACAGAAATCCCGCTGTTGAGAACTGCAAAGCAGTCCAGGCGGGATTTTCTGTGTTGATTGGAAATTCTGCTTGAGAAATAGTTTGAATAATAACCGGTTAATTGCATGATAAGTATGTCATCACAAAAAAACTGCGTATATATAAATAGAGAGAACTAACATTTCGCACAGAAACATAGACATATAGCCTATATGGTTGTGCATCTATGAAACATGATTTTGAGAGCTAATATGTCTGAGGAGAATACTGAGAAAACTGGTTCAGAGCAGGATAATGTAGTAGACGGGCTTTCTGAGTATTTCAAAACTCGTCCTCAAAAAGAGATTATAGACTTCAAGGGACCATTTCGCATGGTGAAAAAGGTAATAAGAGAATCAGATGATCAGGGTATCAGTGGTGGATCAAGTGATAGTAAGATTTCACCAGAGCCAGCCGAAGATTTTTTGAATCTAATGTTGAGTCATGCTTCCCAGAAATTTTAAGATCGAACCTAGAAAATGGAGCTAATGCCGTAAATGTCCTCATTGCGATCGCTTTTCCGTATTAGATCAGCGATTAGGGGAGGCAAGGTCGCTTTGCGGAATTGCTGTCGTCTGAACCAAGAAGTTTGCACTCGGCATTTTTGTTCAGCGTGATCGCAGCCACACAGATAAATTTTTCTCTGGGCAGCATCAATAGCCTACAGAAATCTTCAGATTACTAACATGGGGTAATTGCGCTTTGGCCCTACGCTGCTAGGATTCATAGTTCAACCACCCCCATGTTGGAGAATAAAACTTATGGAACAATACGTTGGTCTGGATGTAGGGTGTTGACGTTGATGGAATTTCCCCATTTTCGATTCATACAACTTTTGTGTCCCTGTAAGCGCAAAGTCTATATTACCTGGGCTTTTACCTAAATAAATCCTACATATTGGAATTAATTACCTAATTTAAGATTTTTCCAGTTAAAACTAGCTCTAGTTAGGGAGATTCTCGTTCAACAGATCCCTGATCTCCTCTGAAGTAAGCCCAAGCAAACGAGCAAGTCTTGTAGTCTCCTCTTGGGTGGGCTTCTCTCCTTCTTTAATAGCGACTATTCTGTCAAGTGGAATGAGTGACTCCTCTATTTCTCGCAAACTTAAAGCCGATATTAGCTCTGCCAATTTTTTCCTTTGGGGTTGTGAGTTTGAAGTAGAGATATCAATAAGCCATTTGTCCACGTCCCCTAACCGGGGTGACGGAATTTGCAACTTTCTACATGCATCTAAAATATCTAGCCCAAGAATTGCCACCCATCTTAGGACGGAAGCGATTGACTGTTCAGGTTCGGTAGAAGCTGATTCCAACCGTTCTCGTAAGTCTTTTATGTCAAATGTAATGCGATCGCGCACGGCAGTAGATTGCTCACTTACATTAGTGATATTCACATCCGATACTTGCCCAGACTCAATTTGAGTTAGATACTCCTCCAGCAGAAGCATAACTTTTTTTGATAAAGGCAAAGCTTTCCAAGCTGTATCTGAACGCAATTGTTCAATGCGATCACTTAGACCAGACAAGTTAAGAGTAGTTCGTGAGCGAGAATCAGCCATTTTCCAAGTTTAATCGCTTTGACAGTGAGGTCATAGATGACATTTAACCCATTTAAAATTCTTATTAATGCCAAGTGTGCCAAGTGTGCCAAGTGTGTTAATCTATAAACATGCTTAATTGTCCCAAAATTGGAATCATACCAAAACTTTAAGCCTTACTCAGGAAAGGATACAAATAGAACTGGAAAGATAAGGAATTTGTTGATTTGGTCTTGCAGGGCTTCACTCTTTCAAGCCCATGGCATAAAAAAACTAAGTGCATTAGAGCGCCAAGTTACTGTATTTCGTCAAGTTATGCTCAGTGTAGCGGTCAGCGGGTCTCGTTAAATTACAGATGCGCAGCATCTTTGGCAACAGGCGATCGCCCTCACAGTGTTTTCTGAATATCTCAACTTTGACACCACTGCGTTTCGCCAATCTGTTACCTCTTCTAACCATCAACAAGGCTTGCAAACTCATGTTTCTTTAGTAGTGGAGTTAAACTGGCTTGCATCAGTATTTTGCATAATCAGAGCGTCGATATTGATGCCCTTGATCTTTAACCACCCGTCGATCATTTCTTCCAAGGCCTCTGACTGAGTAATCTCGTTAGCAGCGCACACCGCTCTTAGTGCCAACGCTAAGCGCTTTGGGACGAATCCAGTTACTTGGGTGTAATCAGCCTTCCCTCGTTTACCCCTTTGGTTTCTCTCAGCCATTCAATAATGCATCCACATGGTTGTTCTATATCTATGGTGGCACGACGTTTGTAAACTTTTGTAGTTCACGAACAAAAATATAATCTTTTGTTCATGAACGTTATGATTTTATGCTAACCTGTAAACACGATCGATTTTCCCAGGGAGGAAATCATACTCAAACTTCAATACTTGCCAAGATCAAGAATAGAGCCCAGGCAGTTTTTGCTAGATTTGCTCTGAAATCAGCAAACTTTGGTCAATCGAGATAGCTGATCACTAGATGAGAACAGGCGAGCGCACACTTTACATAACGCTCTTGCCAAAAACCTTGGGATTGGAAGGATAGCATTTACAGGCTTTTTGGGTAAATGTCTTAATCATTACCGTTTTCAAATTTTGAGAATAGGCGATCGCAGACCCGCATTAAATCGGTCGAATCGATGCACAGCTTAGTCGCAGTCGTCGAAATTTCAGCGTTTGAAGGTCGTTTTTCCAAGGAGGACAAATATTTGATCAGACTTTCATTGTGATTTGATTTAAGCTCATCTGGAGGAGCGGCTTTTGAGATTTCGACTAGCCATTGGTCTATTTCACCTAAGCGGGGGGGCGGAATTCGCAAGCGACGACATGCATCTAAAAGATCAAGTCCAAGTGTTGCCACCCATCTCAGTACAGATGCTAACGATTGACTAGGTTCGGTAGAGGCTGATTGTAGCCGCTCCCGTAAGTCCTTTAGGTCAAAAGTTATGCGATCCCGTTCTTTTGCCATAAATTCAATCTAATCGATTCCAGCTTTTTTTGTTTTGTCATCTTTTGGATGACAAAAGATGATAAATGTGTTAGTCTATAGATACGCTCATTTTGCAAACAAAATGAATCATACTCAGACTTCAATCATTACCCAATTTAGGAATAACACCAAAGAAATTTTGCGGGATTGTTCTTGAAATAGCCCACTTTTCTTAGAAAAGATAGGCAATGGCGAGACATAAACAGACCACAGACGATCACAAGCTATACATAAAGCTTCTGGCATACATTCTTGTAGGAACAGAAGAATATTCAGTATGCCACTGGAAAACTGGATTAAATTTTTCCAATATGTCAGCAGAACATAAGCTGACTCTAACTTATGCGGTGCAAGCTACTTAGTTTTTTTACTCAAGGTAAATTATGGTCAGACTTCAATCATTGCCTAAAACAGGCGTAACTCCACGGGAATTTTGCCGGATTTGCTTTGACATAGCCCATCTTTCTCAAGAAGAAATAGCCGAGTACGAGACAGAATCTGGATATCGCAAGAAATGCATAAAGCTCTTGGCAAAAGTGTTGGGAGTTGCCGAATGCTCTGTACGACGCTGGGGATCAGGGTTAAATTTCGCTGATATACCGGAATATCATAAACTATCTCTCGCCTATGCCCTCCAGGCTGCTGATATGCAGATCCTCAGGGAAAATAAGGCAGCTTAATTTTTAGCCATACGTTGCCAAAAATAAACCTTAGACTCTACAATGAGTCCAACAGGTTAAATATTAAATGCTGCGGCTATTCTTTGTGTTTCGTGTTAAATAGGGAAAACGCTCTAACTTGCTTTCTGTAGAGCGTATCTAACAAAAACTTTCATCCGAGATCCTAGCATGACAACATTACTAGAGTCACCCCCTCGCTTGCCTGTGGTCAGAGAAACCGAAACCACAGCAACCCTAGAACCTACCGTAGTAGACAAGATATGTAGTGCGATCGCGCTCTGGGAAAGCGGGAATAATCTTCTACTAGATGCAGGCCGAATTTTGGCGGAAGTTAAAGCTGGTAATAAGAAGAAGTTTTCCGAACTGATGACAGATTTCTGTCTGGAAAAGAACTACGCGAACAAGCTTGTCCAAATGGCAGATGTAGCTGATGTGATTCCCTCAAACGTAGCTCCCAAGCTGGGGATTCACATGCTCCTTCAGTTAAGACAGTCCAGAAACGAGCAGGCGCTTGACAGCATCACTCATGAGGATACGCAGCTTTCAGTAGCGAGCAAGATCAAGGAACTAAAGGCTCCGGCGACTCCTAAAAAACAAACAGGGCCCGTTAGCTACGTCCGCAATATTCCTGGTGGAGGAAGGAAATTAAGAATAGAGGTTATTGATGGAGATGAGGCGGTTGCAATAGAGAGAGACTGGAGAGATTCAGGCTTACCTCCTCATCAGTGGCTATTTTCCAGAATTTTTTATGCAGATTATCAGCCAAGTAAAGAAATTGAAGCGAGCACCCAGCCTCCTCAGACCACAACAGAGGCGATCACCGAGCAACACAAAGTGACAGATACTGTCCCTCAAGAAGTCTTCAGTGCTTCTGAAAATCCAATAGCTGAGCAGGCGATCGCATCTGAAGATGACAATATGAAGGCAGTAGAGGAGATCGCTCCAGAATCCGATATCACGTCAGATCAAACAAAACCTTCCCCTGTTTCTCACGAAAAAGTCATTGAGATCTCTTCAGTTCAGACTGACTCTGCAGCTTGCAACACAAATCTTGAACAAGAGACTGCGCAGGCAGAACTAAACCAACATATCGAACAACAAGCCGAAGAGATTGCACCAGAAGCCTTAATTAACGCACAACATGATCTGAACTCCGAGATGACTGCTGCTCCTTGTTCCAATGTAGTTATAGCTGATACTACTCAAATCTCATACCCCTGTGTTACCCCAACTGACCGTTTTAAAAAAGGCTGGAAAGTTGGAGACAAGGTAGTTGCAAACACTACAGTACCAAGTTTTGCCAATAAATGTAGTGGACAAGAAGTAACTGTTGTCTCTGTTGACGGTGAAGTTGGCAGCATACAGATTTTGTACGTTTTAGGTCCAGATGGTGAAAGAATCATGGCTGGTGGAAATTGGGTTGAACAACCCCAAGCCACACCCGCGCCCAATGGGGAAGCACTCGAAAAAAAATTCTATAAGGTTGGTGCGACAGGGAATGAATGGGAAGGTGAAATTGTTCAAGTTGATTCCAAGGGTCCAGTTTTATGTAAAGTTTCCAGCATAAATGATTCTTCATGGACACAGCTAAAGCACGAAGACCTTGAACAAGAAGTGTCACTTGAGCAGGTAACTGAATTGTCGAAGGAACTTTCAGATAAAATCCTTGCTGAGTACAAACTAAAAATTGGTGACAAAATTCAATGGACTGTTGAGGGTATTCGGCTCACAGGAACAATTAAGCGACTAACGAAGCTAGGAGCATTTATTGATGAGGGGCAGCCTGGACTGCCTTGGATCAAGTACCACAGGATTTCAAAAGTACAGCCAATTGATTCAGCTTCAGCACCTGAAACTGATCATGCAGATCAACATGCCTCAGTTGTCAGCAATGAGAATCTACCTCCAGCAACATTAAACTATAAACAACTGTCCCAAGACCTGAAAAACGTCAAAAACTGGCAAGAAATTGAACAAATGGTGAGTACGGATAGCACTATCCTTACAAAAGCGGTTAAAGATTGGAATGATAGCGACAAGAACGAACTAGTTGGTCACCTCAACAACTACCTAGAATTAGAAACCAATGCTCTAGTAGAACATCAGCTGGACTGGCTACCGTTGCCCTCCCTTGAAAAGAGCCTTAAAAATCTATCATTCAAGGTAAAAAATATCATGGAGGGTATGAACGCACCATGGCAGGTAGGTTGCCAGTTTTTGAAAGTCGAGAATTACAACACATCTGATGAAATTTGGACATTCAAAAATGCTGCTTCTGAAGAGATTAAGGTGTGTGAGCGCAAAGATTTTCAAGTTATTGCTTTGTGCGAGCAAAACAGCAGCATTAACTAAGGGAGATCCAAAAAATAAAATGTCCCAACAAGTGTTGTTGATCTGTGAGGGAGCCGATGCCGAGAAAAAGAGCAGCCTTATTACATAACTAATTAGTCAGAACACGGAGCCTGATCCTGACAAAAAGGGGAACCTTAATACAAAACCAACTAGTTTGAACACCGACTGATCAATTAAAGAAGGTTCCCCTTTTTGTTGCGGCAAATTCAACACCAACTGATCAACCACAGAAGGCTGCCCTTTTTCTAGTGGCAAAATTCCAGAGCACAATAGCTTATTTGTGGTAATAAGGTGGGCATTTTATTACTGGCAAGTGCCTAATTTACAGATAGACGAGGAGCTAGAAACCATATCCGCCTGTACTGGTAGAGTAGTTCATGCATACAACCAGTCACAAGATTGTTATCTCTATCAAATTAGGCTTACAAATTAAATCTTGCTCTAAATAAGCCGCTACGTTTAAAAATCCTTTACAATAGAGAAACATAAGTTTATTTCGAAAATAGAGGATGACTATTAAATGGCGGCTATCGGCGCTCATGGCTGAGCGCGGCTGTTCTAACAAAGAACTAGCAACTGCAACAGACTTTCACGAGGTGACTATTTCCAAGCTCAGAAAAGAGATGCCAGATAGGTTGGAAAAAGTTACCCTTGATAAGTTGTGCCATGCCCTAAATTGTCAACCTGGAGATCTGATGCAATGGGTAGGTTCTGAGGAAACGAAGTCAGCAAAGCCATCTCCTGAAAAAACACCTAGACAAAGAGGCTCAATATATCAATCGAAGAACACTAGAGCGCTCAGGGCAAAAGCTACAGAAACTAGGTCACAAGTTTGGGAAGATTTACGTAAGCCACTTCAAATAAAAGCTGATGATACCAGTATTACTTAATCGCAGAACTCTTATCAAATGTATAATGGATGGAGGTCAATACACTTTACTTTCTCAATTCGATTACGAAGTATTGTGGAGAATCATAGAAAGTGAAACGCTGCGATTACACATCACAGATATTGCCATACAGACAGCCCTCTTTTACTGCCGTCACTTAGGCGGTACTGAGTGGGCTAATAGATTTATTACTAAGCTCAAAAGCGATAGTCGGGTTTGTATGATAACACCCCAAATCTTATCCCAGGCAAGGTTGTCGAAAAACAGCCACGCTCTGGACTTTGAAGATGTGCTCGAAGTCGTCTGCGCTAAAGTTTACCAGTTAGAAGCCATAGTCAGCGATACCCCGGAATCTTTTGAAGACCTTCCTGTTAAAGCGCTCAAACCAGAACAATTACTGCAATATGTTCCCATCAGTTTCAAACTGTGGCTAGCTTACACTTTAGAAAACCAGAGAAATTTCACCAAAGGCTGGAATTTGCAAGATGAAAATCTCATGGGGTTGAATCTTGCTGAGGCTAATTTTACGAAAATCAATGCTGCTGGTGCCGAACTTATCAACACCAATCTTAGTGGGTGTTGTCTCAAACAAGCAGATTTGAGTCAAGCATGGCTTATGAATGCCAACTTATCAAACACTAATCTGACAAAAGCAAATCTACAGGGTGCTGATTTATCTGGCGCGAATTGCTCTGGGGCTGATTTTAGTTATGCAAACCTCACTGGCGCAAACTTTGGTAATACCAACCTAGAAGGTGCCAAAGCAGCGTTTGTCAACTGGGATGGCGTTAATCTCAAAGATGTAGATACTAGTGCCGTCAATTTAGTAGGTGCAAAGCTTGAAGATTTTACCGTGCGCAATTTGTCTCATCTAAGTGAGCTTAAGCAAGCTTTTGGGGTGATGAGTTACCAGGCAAACTACCTGACACTAGATTTTGCACAATTGAAGCAATGGTGGACAGCCTACCCCAATGGTATTAAGGCGCTTTTTTATCAAAAACAGATGATTGCTGGCGTTTTTTTACTGTGGCCACTTACTGAGGACTCAGCAAAATCTCTCCAAAAGCAGGTCAAAGCTGAAAAATTCCACGAGCATGACTTAGATATTTGCGCTTCACAGGTCGTACGGAAAAACCAAGGAACAAGCTATTGGTACACAGGAGGTGTGTACCTTAATTACAGTCTCAGAAACAATTCCAACCTTCGTGTCAGTTACTTATCTTTACTGCTGCGTGAATCACTAAAAATCTGGCTAGTTGATGAAGGCAAGTATATTCCTAAAGATGAGACGATAGAACTGTTTGCTTTCTACCCATCCACAGTTCATCATCCCCACAGGTATGGTTTTCACAGACAGCCAGGGCAAAGCTTGGACAATAAGCTGTTGCAAAAAATGTCATTGTCTTATTCTGAATTAGAATTGCTATTGCAGATGTTCAACAGGCTTGGTCGAATGATGGTATCCCCACAATAATTCGGAACAGGCAATTATTCAGATAGCTACGACCTTTGTGTTAGGATTTAGAGCATATTTCTCAGGAATAATAGTTGCGAGAAACAAGATGATTCCCATCTCAGAAATGCGATTGGCCAAAGGGTACAAGCAGAACTGATCGCTCACATACAAAAAAGAAAAGAGAGCTAGGTAGATGACCAGTCCCTCCGGGGCGGGAACAGGCAACAGGGAATAGGGAACAGTCCCAGGAGTTAGTCCCGAAATTGGGTACTAGCACCATTATTTATGAATGAAAAGAATAAAAGAATTGTTGAGAGATGCATAGCGCGAATCAACAAGACGTCCTTGTCCAAATCCCCTTGATTTATCTATGGCGATTTCCCTGTTGCTTGTTGCCCGTTTCCTGTTCCCTTTAAAAAAAATATTTGGAATTTTAATTGATTGCAAAGATAACTCTCCCTGCCTCCAACAGAAAACTTTACCACAAGTCAGAAGGTTCTTTTGCTCTTGTTAATAACTGAGAGGACTCTGTTGCTTCTTTTCAGTTGACGTGGAATTCAATAAATAGCGTCAATAATTCGCGATTATCATCACCTATAACTTAGCACTTCAGCAATTCTGTTATGGAGCATATCATTACTACCATCATAAGGCCTATTAAATATGTAAAATGCTTCCGACGAGTTGAGATTGTAGACACGAGTAATTAGCATCTGACGTTTTTGAATTTCTGACATCAGATTTTTGTTATCTATCTCTTTAAGACTTGTATTGTCAATAGATATATCAATTTCAAAATAATTTGAATATTGATCAGGCAAAAGGTATTCTACATTAACAACCTTATAAACAACATTTAGAGAATCCATATCAAAGCTCAAAATTCTTTTATCTTTTGGAACAAGAGCGATTGCTTGTCCAAAAAGGAATCTTACTTTTTGCATGGCATCTATTTTTGAATAAGCTTGAATTTTCGTTAAGCATGTTGCCGAACCTCTAATTTCCATCTCAATATCAAAATCAAAACAAGACTTCCTGTATTTGTATCCATTACTTTTAATGGATACTACTTTGTAGTCAAAACTCTGTTCTTCCAAAATAAATCTAGGATTTATAGAAATAAATTCTAGAAAACTTTCCGAATCTGGTATTGCTTGTGTGATTGCTTCATTTTTGGAAGTAGCAAAAATTCTATCTTTAGTTAGGTAGCTGCTGGAAGCAGCAACATTTACTAAGAAAGTTTCCATTAAACCTCCCTTTTTATTATTGATTTTGTAAGCATTGAGTGGAAAAATATACAATCAATTCTCAAGCTAATACAAAGGAGCTTTTAATAAAAATCCTTTGTAAAGTTTGCTTAAATAATTTGATGAATGTAAGTTTTTCCGATTTCTTCAAGCCTAAACCATTTTTGGTTGAAAAAGTGGCTTTAATTGATTCCGAATCATTCGGAATCAATTCGAATCAGTAAATTTAGTCCATAGATTTAAGCAAGACAGGCAGATAGCAGAGGCATCCTGTGGAGTGGATTTATTTCTACCCCTTATCCCCAGAGGGAACCTGACCTTCCCCTTTTTCTTTGAACCATCGATCTTGACCGAAGAAAGCTATGAGTTTTCACCCTCACCCAAATATTCAGGTGGAAGATTGAAAAAGTAACGGGTTCAATGCCAGTCACTTTTCCTCACTATCTATCTCTGCTACTTTTATTGGATAAGAAATTCCGTGAAAGAGACTTCATAAGAGATGTTACTATTATCTGTAGCAAAATACATTTTTTATTTTATTTTTTAGCCGTGTATACAATTAATAACCATGAAAGGTATGAGTGTATAACTGCCAAAGTTTTGAAAAGTATTGGCCATGCTCTGGGAATAGGAAGGCATGTTATACGCCAACAGGAAGCGTTTGAATATGTAATGGAATGTTCCGAAAAAACATTAGAGGAATTAGCTGTTAACATAATTGAAAAAGGTCAAGATTTTTCAGAAAAAGTTGAGTCTGCTGCATCTAGGATTGCTAGTTATATTTATGGATTTCATAAAAAAAGAAAAGATAATGAACTAGTTCAAAAATGGAGCAGTTTATTTACGGAAGAAGAATTTCACATAATGGCTTTATCAAACTCTCCTAATAAAACCATTTACTTTCATAACTATCATTTGTCAAAGCAGCAAAAAATAGAGTTTTCTCTCAGGGTGATACGTAATGCGGTACATCATTACTTGGAGGATATTAAGTATTTTGGAAAAACTGAATATCTAAGTCTTGAAGAATTAAAAATTTTAAATCAAATCAGAAGAGTCCAGAAGTCACAAATTCTAACTCCTGATGAGCGACAGATTCATGAATTATGGAAGTCGGGATTCCTACAATGTGACTTTATAGTAAATAAAGAAAGTTAAGAATTGTATCAATCTAGTTTTGTAGTAAGATTGCTCCATCTTTTAACTTGTAAGACCCTCAACCTAACCTGAAAGGCTGGGCGACGGTTGCACATTTTACTACTGGGAAGATCCAAAAAATAAAATGTTCTACCTTATTACCACCAATAACCAACTGCGCTCTGGAATTTCGCCACTAAAAAAAGGGGGTTCTTCGGTTCTTTTTATGGAAAACCTAGTTCAAAATCATTGAAAGCCTTATCCTGTAAGGATTTCAATGATAATAATGAACATAATTCTTTACAACCCTTGCCACGTAAGGGTTTTG